>Ga0307928_10004375_pt1 | contig 10717 bp, 21 predicted proteins | sample AceLakmetagen232_FD_201815 | JGI IMG/M metagenome (GOLD analysis project Ga0307928, IMG submission 201815) | Saline water microbial communities from Ace Lake, Antarctica - #232 | ecosystem: Environmental > Aquatic > Non-marine Saline and Alkaline > Saline | place: Antarctica: Ace Lake...
GAAAGCTGGACAGATAAAAAGTTTATAATCTTTGGACTAGAAATCGGAGTTGGATATATGAAAATAAAAGGACTTGAATTATGATATATTATCATTATGGAAACTTAAAAGATGCAACTATAACTGAAGCTACAACCGGAAGTCCTACAATTGATACACAATATCCAGTCACAAATATAAATTATTTAAATAAAAACTTGTCAACACAATTCACGGTTAATGGTGCGGGAATACAACAACAAGACATCATAATTGATATGGGTGCGGCGGTCACGGCTTCCTCAATAGCGATAGACTATAGTGCAAACGTATCTTCCTCAGCGGCTAATCTTGTTCGGGTGAGTAGGTCTTCTGACAATTCATCATATACGACAATAAAAACCTTTAAAAGTGGAAGTGGAACTCATGTATATGATGGGGTCGATACATTCACATTTACAGAAATAACATATAGATATTATAAATTAGAAATTCAAGCAGAAAGCGCAACAACCGCAGACTATGTAATAAGGAATTTATACATAGGCGATTACATCGAACTCCCCTCCCCTGCATTTGTACCATACGGATTTACGCATAAAACGACAATTTCAGAAGCGTTTGGGGGTAGTCGATTTGGAGTTGATACACAAGGACAACGTAAAACGTGGGCTTTTAAATACGGTGGACTAGATGACGATGACAAAACGAATATCGAAGCGTTTGACTTGGTTAATAAAAGCGGGGCTGTGCCTTGCTATATTGAGAGCTTGGAGGGAAGCACGCAATTAATTGACCCGACATTCGCTAGGGTTTACGGTGGGGAAACATTACAACAAGTTGCATACAGGGTTTATGAAATGGAAAATAAAATAGAGGAAGAATTATGATAGATATTACGCAAGCAATAATCAACTCAATGGAAAAATCCCGCAAACTTGCTGAAAATAAAGGCTGGCAAGACCTGAAGAAAGATCGAGAGGTAGCAATTGATTACTATGAAGGCAATCAACTTAAGCACCTCAAACAGCACATGGCTTCCATCATGGATTTTAGAGGTGATGAGATCCTATGGGGCTTTAGTAATATCACAAAGAAAATAATAAACGGGACTTCTTTATCTTATATTAACGCTCCGGTACGAAAGAGAAACAAGAATATTGATGACCAATATAATAAATGGACTAGGGACAAAGATCGTGCGATGTTGGATACAGATCGTTTAACTTCTCTAATTGATTACACGGGAATGAAAGTTGAATGGGATGACATTAAAAAGAAATATCGCTATGATGTGCTAAAATACGATGTCTATTATTCGCTAGATTATCGAGGAAGGGATGTCGAAGCCGTGTGGTATCGAGTTGACGCACAAGGTCGAGATTGCAAGAAACATGATACAATGTACGAATATTGGAATAAAGATATAAGAACGATTTGTGATTTCGAAGGAAAACCAAGTATAGACTTAGGAGCTTACGGGATCGAAGATGAGAATAACCCGTTCGGAATAATCCCTATTTATATTCCTTACAAGTCAAATAAAATAGCACATGATTTGATTATTGCGAATAAAAACATTAACGCTAAAATGACAGAATTAAACGAGCTTGTAAAATATCGCTCATTTGGTATTCCCTATATTATCGGTGCAGGTGATCAAGAAAAAATAACCCTGAATTATAAGTATATTTTGAAGGTGCTCAATCCGCAAGCAAAAGTCGGAATGATGGAATTGACAACCGATATTCAAAAAGTGATTGATGCGATTAAATTTGAAATATCAACTATCTGCGAGAATTGGGGTATATCATTTAATTGGTCAATACAGGGCGATGTATCGGGTTTTAGCTTAATGGTTCAGAACGTAGAATTATACGATAATATACGAGTTGATAATTCAATGAGGAGAATTTGGGAAGAAGCAATCTATGATATTGAAATGGCAGTCGGTAAGGTTAAAAATCCTCCCGAGTTTACCATTGATTTCTCAGAGTATATTTTACCTGTAAACAAAAACGATCAAATCGCTTGGGAAAATCACCAGTTATCCAACGGACTCACAAATCCCGTTGAATTAATCAGAAAGAATAATCCTGACTTATCGGAGAAACAAGCACAAAAACAATATGAAGATAACTTATTAATGATGAAATCTAATACCGATGCTTTAACACCTGAGGTGGCATCCACAAACCCATTTGATAAAATATGAATGACAAGCAACAAAAATTAGTCGATGAAACTGTAAACAATTATCTTGAAATGGATGACATAAAAGATAGTGCAAAGCTATTAATTGATGAAATGTTTGTTAAAATGTCGAAGTCGGTAAACAAGAATTATGATCTATTTAAAAAAGATCCCAAGTTATTCATGGCAAAATTTATCAAAAAGTACATGAATGATAATGAGGAATTAATTGAGCGTTCAGTTATACTAGGTGCGCGTTTAGGGAAGGCAATAAATGAAACCACTTGATTTATCAAAATCGTTTAATAAATTTACCGAAATTATAATTAAAGATACGATTGACGGGATTAAGCGTGGCACTCAATTTGGTCATCCATTTAAGCCAAATGCAGATAGCACGGTAAAACAGAAAGGTCATAATCAACCTTTAGAGGGTAAGGGGAAAAGTGGTGCATGGCTAAAGAAGGGCAAGTACAAAGTTGAAAAAGCAACGGCAACCAAACAACGGGCAACGGTTACAATTCCCGAAAGCGAGATAGCCCTTATAAATCAGACTTCCAAAACACACGCAAGACCATTTTGGGGAGTAAGTAAAAGTGCATTAAAGAGTATGGATAATTCAGTAAATTACGATATACGAAAATATTTAAAGCAAGTTGACCAAGCGTTAATAAAACAAGGGTTTAAAAAAGTATGACACCTGAAGAAATCAAAAAACTTGTTGATAGATTTAAAACACTTACATTTGCCTCAATGACAAATGAGATTGAAAAAGGTGCTTTGACTTTAGAAACATTTATCAATAAACAAATTATTTCGGGAGTTAATCCTTTGACAATTCAGCGAACACTTGTACGGGATATGGAAGCGGGCGGTCAGATATTCGGCTCGTTAAAATCAGCTTTCAAACATCAAATAGCTTGGGGAATTGAAGGGGCTGAGGATAGTGCGTTAAAAAGCGAAACGGGATTACAAGATGACACTCCGAGCGATTGGGTAGCCATAGCCGATCAAGGCACTTGTGATGATTGTTTAGATAGAGCAAACGCAGGCAGTCATCCTTATTCTTATTGGGTTGGAATAGGATTACCCGGCACAGGCAATACGATATGTGGGGATTATTGCCGATGTGATGTTGTGCCGTCAGGGGTTTATACTGACGAAATGAAAGCAAATGCACAAGCAAGATATTATGAAGAAAAGTATAATAAAACACACGATAAACAAATAACCTATAAAGAAGCACAAAAGAAAGTGGGGCAAATAAATGAGTAGATTAGTAGAATATTGCAATATAACAACGGATTTACAAAATGTTTATACAGGCATTGAGCTATTTGCAAAGCAGACAGTTAATAACGGAAAATTCTCAACTGTTTTAGGTAAAATATATAGCAGAATGGGCGAGTCGGGATATGTCGGACAACTATCAATTGACCGTGAAGTTAAGACTGTGGCGGCTAGCTTAGCGGACATTAACACAACAAACGTATGGTATTATGCGAACAATGTGCTATATGTTCTTACATCAGTTATCGGTACAAACGATATAACGATTGCTTCAGACACGTGGGAGAATATAAAAGAAACGGCAAGGGAAGATGCAAGTCAAGAGATTGAGAACTTCTTATATATGTATAATCGACCTTTGCCGTTTAGAAAGAACGCAGATGAAGAATACGACAGGGATATTGTCCGGGCTTGTGCGTATCTTACTTGTGCAAGAATTATTGAAATGAGTAATCCTGAAGATATGCTAGCGGATAAACTTCGCAAAATGGTTTGGAATGACGAAACTGAAAGTGGATTGGTTTACGATTATACACATGATAAAAAGAAATATAGCTTTGAAGCAACGACACAAAGTTATAATGGTAATGTGATCCCGAACGCAAGCAATACGGGAGCTGGGCAAATTGAACTTGCAGGATATTCAGATGATACGGATGCTTATGAATACGATATAGAAATTACTACAGGCGGTGTTGTGGGTACGGCTAAATATAAGTTGACAAAGAACAATGTTGACCTATCCACAAAAATTGCTTATATTAATTATACGCACTTACACGCAAATGTATATGTAAGATTTACGAATAGTACATTTACCGTTGGTGATAAGTGGAAGATCCAGTTTGATGGAAGAACGAAAAAACAAAAAGAAACAGGGATCGGATCAATCCTAATGACGCACGGTGGACGATCGAGCGTTTATAACGAAGACGATCTTTGTTAAAGGGGAACGAAATGAAAGACAAGATTACGCAACTGCGTAAAGCCGTTGATAGTATCACAGATGAAACTATCAAAAAAGAGTTTACCGACACTTTGAGCTCGGTGGAGCAGTTTATCCAAACCGCAGAGAAAGACACGAGTAAGTCGGAGGACTTGCAAACCCAACTTGAAGATGCAAATTTAAAGTTGACAGGTGCTTTACGAGATACGATGGAATACAAAAGTCGGCTCAAAAAAGCGGAAGGTCACATCAATGAGCGAGATACTGAACTTGAAAAAGTTAGTAAACAGATTATTGATTTTGAAGCAGTAAAGTTGGAAAATGAAAACCTCCAATCGTTAAAGGTCGAGAGAGATGAAAAGATCAGAACGGAGTACGGCGAAAAAATCAAGACGTTAAAAGAGCGTCCTAATTTCGACAACTTCAAGGATGATCTTGTTTTCCCGACGGACGAAACACCTCTGGATAAAATCCCTATGGAAGAGATTGTCAATTCTAAAGCTAAGATTGATGACTGGACTAAACGTGGATTTTTGAAAATTGAAGGTGGCGAAAATACGAAACCTACTGGCGGTTCTGCGGATAAAGAAGAGCATTTAAGTGCTGTAAATAAAATGAGAAAATCTGCCGGATTGCCCATCAAAAAGGAATGATAAAAAATGGACAATAGTATTGTAACAATCAAAGATTATCTTGCGATATTAGATGAAAAATACGCAATGGCAAGTTTGACGGCTAAACTTGACACACCTAAAGAGTGGACGAAAGAAGCCGAAAAGTCAGGTGCTGTATATCTGGCAACTATGGACATGGACGGACTAGCAACAACTGATCGTAACGGTGAACTTGTTGACGGTGATGTGGATCTTGAATGGACATTGTACGAGTTAGCTCATGATCGTAATAGAAAATTCTATATTGATAATATGGATAACAAAGAAACTATGAATGTCGCTTTCGGTCGTTTAGCTGATCGCTTTATGGCTCGCAAGGTCGTACCTGAAATAGACCAATGGCGTTTTGCTAAATATGCCGCTGGAGCTGAAACTACTGTCGCAACGACAATAACAACAAGTGCCAACGCTTTGTTAGCTGTAAATGTTGCTCAAAAAACAATCTTCAATAGTGAAGCAAGTTATGTTGGATCGTATTTCTATTGTGATTTCACTTTCTATAATTTGATTAAGGATTCAATCACATTTGAACGTTTACCAAATGGACAGGGAGTTGACCGTGAAGTGCCATTTCTTGACAAAATGGAAGTTGTCATTGTGCCTGAAAATCGCTTTTATTCAGCGATCACTTTGAAGGACGGAATAACCTCAGAACAAACAGGTGGTGGTTATACTCAAAGCGGTAGTTTAATTCAGTTTATGATTATTGATCCCGAAGCTGTCGCACAGACAACATCCCACACAATGTCTCGTTTCTTTGCTCCCAATGGTCCTTTGGCTAAGTCAAGTGGTGCTGATGGCGTGACACCTAATCGTGACGCTTGGTCTTTTGATTATCGTTTATACGATGATGCTTTCGTAGAAGGCAATAAGACTGACGGCATTTATGTTCAAACAGTAACCTAAAATAAAGGAGATTGAAGATGGCTCGTAAGAAAAAAGTGCTTAAAGCTGGAAGAACTGATTTTTCAGATGCAAAGGTTATGATATTTCGCAACGGAACTGCGGAAATAGTAACCCGTGAGGAAGCTGCGAAAATCGAAAAGGCAGATAAGGCAGAAGTTAAATAGAGAGATCGGGCGGGTAAAACCGCCCTTTCTTTTATCTTGCACATTAAATTATACCACCGTATATTATAAGGTGTTATATAACCTTAAGGAGAAAAAATGAAAAAACCAGTAATCACGATCATGCTCGAAATCGGTACAATCGTAGGGCAAGCAATTGCAAAAAAACCTGAACTTGAAAAGGAGTGGAAGGAATTTATCGCTGAAATTGAAGAAGCGAAAAGTCCCGAAAGCGAAGGGGGAACACGTGTAACATTTAGCGAAGTCTTCACTGAAATCGCCCCCGAAGCACTTGACATGGCAAGGGTAGTATCCCCGTTCATCGACAACCTGATCGAGTTATTCGACAAAGATGAATAACTAATTTTTAACATCTAACAGAAGCCCCTAATTCAGGGGCTTTTTTATTATAAATTAATTATAAAAAACAATAAATAAAGCTTGCACATAACGATAATAAGCGTTATTATTGTATTGAGATAAGGGAAAAGAAACAAAAAGGGATCACATGGAAACAGAGATTGGCACTATTTATAAAAAAGACATACATGCTCATTTGCAAAGTTTGGATGATTATAATATTGTATATATATTATTAAAATATACTAATGTGGTTTATGTTGGGGAAACAAAAAGATTTTATTGTAGAATGATAGAGCATAAGTCAGATAAGGATTATGATAGGGTTATAGTATTATGGGCTGACTCTGATGGCAACTCATCGTCTTGTATGCATAAATTAGAAAAACAATTAATAAAATTTATTAATCCAACATATAATATAAAACATAACAATTAGGATAACCCATGCTAACAATAATACACACTCCCACCCGTGCCTACGCCTTCAATAAAAAGCCCGCTAAAATCCCGAACACAGTATCAGTCGAAGTGCGTGAGCGTAAAGATGTAAGCCCTATGAGGGGAAGAGTAACGAGAAGCAAACCAACTTATAAGATCGAGGTATAAAATGACAGTCAAATGTACTAAATGTGGAAAATATTTTGATGTCGATAACATTAGAATAGACAATGATGAAGATGAATATTTATATGAAGATTGCCCATATTGTTGGGCAGGTGTAAGGTTCTACAATGAAGATTATGAGGAAGAAGAAATAGAAGAAGGCGAAAGCGAAGAAGATCAAGTAAGACGTGATTTTATCGAAGGGATAACAAAATGAAACACTTTAAACGCAAGCTAGTAAAAGTCGATAGCGACAGCAAGTACAATACAAAGTGGACATTCGATCACTACATAAACGCAAAGAACTTTGTACTTTTGAACATCATGAATTACAACGTAAGCGATGTCATACGGATTGACACGCCTAACAGAACTCAATGCTTTATAATCACGAGGTGAAAAGATGAAATTAGAAAAAAGAATATACAGCGGTTATGCCTATTCAAATGACCTCATCGAAAAGGGTAAGATCAACCGCGAGATTTATGAAGAAATTAAAGACAAAGCAGTAATTGAATTCAGCACAATTCATCACTTAGGGCAATCGGTTTACAACATTATAAGCAACCCCGAAAACCTCACGAACATTGAACTCGCTTTAATCTGTGCAAATGGTGATCTCTGCTTTGGATACTCTATGCTCTGCACTAACCAAATCGAAATATACAGGGGATAAAATGAAAACTTTAGTTTTAAGATCCTCAACCGGAAATAATACCGACATAGCACATCTATTGAGATCACTCGCAGAACAAATGGACTGCGGATCAATCCCTGACCAAGTTGTACTGGACGAAGGATTTGACGAAAAAACGATGTCCGTCGAAGTACGGCAAGTAAAAAAGTGTCTATTCGATACAACGAATTTTCACCCGACAAAGAAACCAAGTTATAAACTAGAAACAAAGGAGAAAAAATGACCGCTATCAAAACAAAAACACCCGAACAATTAAAAGCCTGGCGAATTGCCAACGGGAAAACACAAACAGACCTCGCCATTATCATGGGCTATTCAACTAAATCCTACGGGCAAATAGTTAAACATGAAAAAGGTACGAAGCCAATAACCGATCTCAGACGGTGGGAAAACATGAAAACTTGGTGTAAACTTAACCAAATTAAATATTAGGAGATTAAGATGAAAACAGTAGACATTAAGGGTAAACCCTATGTAATGGTAAATGAACGGATCACTTTTTTCCGTGAGAATTTCAAAGACCATAAACTTTTAACCGAAATGATTGCAAACGAAAATGGGATTTGTTTATTTAGAGCCGTTGTTATGAATGAAAAGAATGAAATGATCGCAACGGGACACGCACGGGAAGATGTAACGGACGGCTTTATAAACAAGACTTCATACATTGAGAACTGCGAAACTTCCGCTATTGGTCGTTGCCTTGCTTGTCTTGGAATAGGCATTGATAACTCTATTGCTTCAGCTGAGGAAGTGGCAAACGCAATAAAGCAACAAAACAAACCCAAAGCACCAACGAAAGACGAAACCATAAAGGGTTTATCATATCAACAAAAGTTAAACGAGATTGATGCAACTTATGAAGAGGGTAAAATCTCGCACGAAGATGTTGCTCACGAAATGAAATGTGAATGGGTTGATCTTTACAACGTAACCGAAAAAGTAAAACAAGATGCAATCATTAAGTTTTTAGAAACAAAAACAATATAAAGGAAACAAAATGAGTAAACCAATCCAAAAACTAAGATCCGGCAAAGTATCTTGTGCCGTATGGCAAAATGATAACGGGAATAAATCACTTACTTTTCAATATAGCTATAAAGACAAACAAGAACAATGGCAGAACACAGAATTTATCCCCGAATACGCACTCCCAAACTTAAACGCTATTATAAACGCTTTGACCGTTAAAGCCGTTCTAACGCCCGATAATCCAAAACCTAGTGCGACATACCAACAAGAGCCGAAAATCCCGTCAGCGTCAAACCCGACAAGGTCAGCGGTTAATACGAAGCCCGTGAGCGATCTAGAATCAGAGGATCAGGAATTGCCCTTCTAAAATTAAAAAGGTTAAATAGTCCTTGCATTTTGATTTTGATTGTATTAACTTTATGGAAAAGGAAAAATCATGGAAAAGAAAAAAGTATGTTTTAAATGTAAAGTTGAAAAGCCACTATCAGAATTTTATGCTCATAGTGAAATGGCTGATGGTCATTTGAATAAATGTAAGGATTGTACTAAGGAGGATAGTGCAAGCAGAATAAGATTAAAAAAAACAACTGATCCAGAATGGGTTGAAAAGGAAAGGATTAGAACAAGAGAAAAATATCACAGATTGAATTATTGTGAAAAATACCCAACTAGCGAATATAAAAAACTATATCCAGAAAAAATCCACGCACAAGTTATCTGTCAAAGAATGAAAAGAGGGAGTGAATTATTACATCACTGGTCTTATAATGAAAAGGATATTAGGGATGTACTCAATATAACTCATTCAGAACATAGATTATTACATTGCCATATGGTTTACGATCAAGAAAGAATGATGTATAGAGATAGCAAAACAAATGTATTATTAGATACAAGGAATTCTCATATTGATTTACTCCATAAATTAACCAAAGGAGAAAAAGATGAAATCAGCAAGAAAGACATTTACAATTGAGCAAAAAGAAAATGCAGTGCGATCAATTTTAAGCGGAAGTAAATCAAGGGCTGACATTAAGCAAGAACTTGGTGTAAAAAAGACTGGCACGATCACAATTTGGATAAATAATTATCTAAACAAAAGAAAAGAACCAGTGGAAAAAGAAAAAGGCGAATACAAAGTATGTAATAAATGTGGTCGTAATCTTCCCGTGTCTGAATATTGGATTAATAAAACAGCATCAGACGGATTACAAAACTTTTGTATTGATTGCATGAAATCATATCAAAGTAAAAGTTATAGTGTAGTTGTAAATAAAAATAAATCAATTAAAGATGAATTGAATGATTTACAAAATCTATATAATCGCTTATTAGTTAAAATTGAAAGTATTGAAAAGGCTATAGGTTAAACCATGCAATCAGAAATACAGCAAGCGTATGATATGTCTAATTCTTATTTGGATAAACTAGAACTTTCAAATAAGCAATATATCAAAGCACTAGAACGCAAGGGCGAAGCTGAGATTAATCTTGACAGTATTACGGCATTTGTTACACGGGAATATGATAACGGGGATTACTCAAAAACAGCCCTTCCAAACGCTGTTAAGGGAGATAAACGAGTGCTTGATTGTAAGGCAGAATTAATCAGATCAGACATTAATCTAAAGGCAAAAGTAGCACTTGTGAAATTCCTTACTCAGAAGCACGATTTAGAAAAGAAACGAATGTCAGCCGAAATGGAAGAAAGTAAACGGATTGATTATAACAAATAGGAGAAGTATGGAAAAGCTATTTATATTTTTCGGCATCATCGCACTTATAGCATTATTTATGACAATCGTAACCATAATTTTCTGTATAATTGCAGGTGCGAAAGCAAATGATTATTCAGATAGACAGATAAAAATGATCTGCTTAGATTGTGGCAAAGTTTTCAATATGAAAGAATACGAAGAACATTGTTGTTGCC
>Ga0307928_10004376_pt1 | contig 10717 bp, 20 predicted proteins | sample AceLakmetagen232_FD_201815 | JGI IMG/M metagenome (GOLD analysis project Ga0307928, IMG submission 201815) | Saline water microbial communities from Ace Lake, Antarctica - #232 | ecosystem: Environmental > Aquatic > Non-marine Saline and Alkaline > Saline | place: Antarctica: Ace Lake...
ATCAGTAGAATTTATAAAGAGAAGGAATATAAAAAGAATTGGATTGTTATACCGACGACAATACTAAAAGATTTAAAATGGAAAGATGGAGAAGAATTAGAAAGTAAAGTAAATGGGAAAGAATTAATAATTAAAAAAAAGGAGAAATAAAATGAAAGTACTAAAATGGTGGGGAAACTATCAAATCTATGTAGATGTTCCACTAGGGGATATAATTCTAGAAGCAGTATTAGAGAAGGATGAATTTACAGATAAAGACATAACTGAATTAGCAGAAAAATGTGATTTATCAGAAGAAGCAATTAGAAATATGGTAGGAGCTTACAATACTGGAAATTTTTTATATAATTAAGAATTATTATCAATTTCGTATTGAACTTGTTGGTCGTTCACTAATTGTAAAATCTCCCCAATAACCTTCTCCTTTACCAACATGATGTCCCCCTTCAAAAATCTCTGCACCTTTTCTACTAAGAAGATATGCTTTAGTTCCAGACTTTATTTGGGAAGGGCTTAAATTGTTCCCTTTCAACTTCAATTCTTTTAATAAATCTCTAGGTGGAAGTCCTAAATCCTTATATTGAGAAATAATTTCAAATGCTTTAAATTCTTTACTATTGAGATGAGCTTCAGTAACTACACCATTTTCTTTCATTATTTGCATATAAAATACAATGAGTTAATATTTAAATACTTTTCCTTTAATTAATAAATCCAGTAATATATTCTATCTGGTAAATTTTGAGTTGAATAACATTCTATTTCATTTAACATTAAACCAAATCGATTGGAGCATCCAGAAAGTCTACTTTTCTCTGCTTGAACTTTATGACAATTTTCATGTTTTAAAACAGTGGGGTCTTCATCATATAAAACAATAGTATCACTAGAAGGGAAATATTCTCCGGCAACATAATATCCTTGAATGTTCAATTCCTCTCTAGTAAAATCTCCACAAGATGTCTTAACACTTAACTTAGCAGGATAATAAACATTTTCAAAGAATAAAAATAGTCCAACAAGGATAGCAACCACAACAAGGAATATTAATGCTTTCTTAAGGAATTTCATATAATTAGTAGCATGTTTGAGTTTATTTAGTTTTGCGTTTTCTTTATAAAGGAACATAAGAAAAGTGAAAATTTTACACGGGAATTCTGAAGTCTTTATAAATGGATTTAGGGGTATCAGCAACGCTGTGTAGTCATTAAAATTATTTATAGTTTAGTGCTTTTATACTATTGTAAGGGAGGTACAAAAAGATGAAAAAAGAAAAAGCAAAAAAGATTTTGATTCAAGAAGGAAGATATACAACTGTTCCAAAACACGCAGAAGATATATCTAAGGCATTTGGTTTAGAGTTAGACAAAAGTCTAATAAGAACTAAAGAAGGTTGGAGAGAGAATATAATGGATGCTTCACTTCCAAGAGTTACTATCTCTGCACTATCTGAGAACATTTGTAAGAGACTTGGAAAGAAGCCGGATGAGAAAACTCTCCAGACTGCTAATAAGATGTTTGGGGCAGGAAGCTACCATGACTTGAAGTCAGAGGCTTATGCTAGAAACATTTAGATAAAAAAGTGTGTGCTAACCGTACCCCGATTTAGAGGGGGGGTTCAGCACATAAATATCAATATTTTATTGTTTAAATATATTTGTGTTATCTTTGGCATCTCAAGAAAAGCTCTTCGGTGAGAAGATGTTGGTAAGTGCCTTTATATTTTATAATTTCAGTTCTAATTACTTTCTTATTAGAATCTTTAATTTTATTTTCAAAAGTAATAATTCCATTATACAAGCCTTTTTTAGCATTAAAGATAATCCTATCTCTCTTTGTTCTATTTATTTTATTATTAAGAAGAGTCTCTTTGTAACTAATATTATTTAAATAATCATTGATAACATTAAGAACTATTTTAAAATTATTATTATCTGCGACCCATTGTTTATTTTTATACTTATATCCAAAAGGAGCAGGAATACAAGGGAGTTTTTTTTCAATTTTTTGGTCTCTTAGAATAAATGCTTTCTTTCTTCCCTGGACAATGAGTTGTTCATTCATTAAGCTAGTAACACTATCTCCTAAATCATCTGCATCCAAAAAATCATTCTTAATAATAGAGAAGACTTTTACACCATAAGCATCCAAATCTTTGAGAGTATTTTTCATAAAGGCAGAATCTCTAGCAAACCTATCTTGTTCTTTAACTATAATGTAAACATCATCTTTTGGATTAAGTATTTTATACTTTCTTGCTTCGGTCATACATTGATTTAATCCTTTTCTACTTCTATCCGAACCAGTGATATTTTTATCACTAAAGTTTTTATCTACCAATTTCCATTCCTTACCAATACAAGTATTTTTAATTAATTCCCTCTGATTTTCAATAGACCTATCTGTATTTTCTTTATCATCTGGAGATTTTCTTTCATAAGGATATGCTATTTTCATATTTCCCTCCTTTACTAAGATTATCTTCTGCTAATAACCATTGATGATTCTTTGGAGAAAATGCTTCCTTAACTTCTTCTAAATCAGTTGTACCATCTTTTTTAATAAAAATAAATGAACAAAGAGGTCTTATGTGGTCTATGTGATATTTTGAGATATCTTTTGGGAAAGGTTTCAAATGTTCTATTATAGCTTTATAGTCTAGGTTATATTTATCTGAGTCTAAAATATTTCCTGTCAGAATATATTTTCTCAATATAAATTTGAAACGATTTTTGATAAGGAATTTAATTCTATAATTTTCATCAAAATGGAATCTATACTTAAAATAAGCATTTAGTTTTAACTTATTTTCTTTTCTATATTTTTGATTAGTAATTTTTATTACTTCTTTATTTTTAAGACGATAATTTCTATTTGATAATTTCTTATAGGCTTTAATATGGGGCAACTTACTTTGAGATTTAATTCTTGCTTTAACCTCTGGTCTAGAACGATATTCTTTACTTTTTATATAATAAGTATATTTATTCTGTAAATAATTTTCTTTGTTCATTTGTTTTAATTTTTCTCTATTTTTATTTCTATATGCTTGATTTCTAATTTTAATTTTATCTTTATTATTAGTTCTATAGAGTTTTAAAAACTTACCCATTTTATCTTTATTTAAATGATAATGCTCTCTAGCTTTTTTGTTTATTATTTCTCTATTATTTATTCCATAATTTAGAGAATATGTTTTAAATTTATCTTTATATTTATTATATCTTTTTTTACCATAATCAGATATCTTTGTTTTATTCCTTAATTTTGATTCTTTTTTTTGAATTTTGTCTACAATCTTCCTACAATCTTTACAGTATTTTGTATTATATCGAGGATTATCCAAGGGGATATTACATTTTAAACATTTCATAAAATAAGAAAGGGAATAATCTTTTTAAATACTTTGATTTTGGAGAGAGGAAGAATTAACTATCTTTCCAGAAAAATAGTCGTTTCAAACTTCTCCGTCGGTAGTTTGGGGTTACTTTACATTTAAGACCTTCTTTATGTTGAGTTATTCTAACTACTGCAAATGATTTGGGAGAATTATGATGAGTGTTTTTTGCATGAGACCTTAATTTCAAATGCCAAGTTCCTTCCCAAAGATTTTGACAACAAAGCTCGGATATCTTTTCTTTAGTAGAAATTGATTCAGGGTCAAGAGTAAAGCAAACTCTTTGTTTACCATAAACATATCTGTGCATGTGTCTTCTAACTTTACTTGAGAAATTCATAAAACCTTGATGAGACATTAATTCAACAGTATGGAATTCTACTTTGATTGGGTCTCCTCTTTTTCTTTTAGAAACATAAGTTCGATATTGTCCATTTACTTTTTTTCTTGGGAGAGTTTTCTTACCGGCATATCTTTCTCTTTTTTTACCTTTGTCAGAACGAGTTTTCCTATAATTAACTTTGTCTACAGAACCTTTAGTCTTCATTTTACCCAACCATTACCCACTTTGTTATTATTCATTTTGTATTATATTTTTACTTGTTTGTTGAATGTAAGAGTTTCAGAAACTCTCTTGTAAGACAACTTTTTACTTTACCCATGCTTACCCATTATCATAAGGACACCCTTATGAAAGGATATTAGATTTCAATTAGTTAGATTTTACTATTATCTCGTCCTAATACTTTGTTTCTTTACTTTTTTATTTCTAGTTTTTTTTCTCCAACTTCCTAACTTCCCCATACCCACAGAAGATTAATTTTTAGCTTCTATTAGGTTAATACCCGTGTTATTATGAATTATTTTGAATATATAAATTTATTGTTTTTTTCAATCCCCATTTAGAATACCCCCACAGACAAAAAATAATAATGATGGTGTAACCAAAACTTTATAAAGTTCAAGTACTTCAAAATGGTATCACCTCTTTTTGCCCAGGAGAAGCCTCAAGTCAATCTACTTGAAAGATTTGGGGAATCTCTCAGGGTTTATAATCAAATGGATAAAATAGAAGTAGAACAACCAAAAAAAGAAAGTGAAATAAAAGAAGAGAAAGTTTCTGAAGAGTTATATGATTTAATCTACGGATAATTCATCAATAACTTTATCTTCATAATCAATATCATTATTCTCTTCTAATTTCTTTGCATAAGCATCAATATATTTCTTGGCTGTTTTGTGGGATTTAACATTCATCCCTTTAAATTTATCTGAAACTTTTCTATAACTATTTAATTCTTGATATGCTTCATAACACAATTTCATTATTTCTTCTTTAGTTTTATCTTCTTTTTCTTTTATCTTTTCTTTTACTACTTCTTCAGATTCAGATTCAAGTTTATTTGCATCTCTTTCTTCATTCTTCTTTTCTTCAAGCTTCTTTGCATCTGCCTCTTTCTTTTTAATCTTTTTCTTAAGTTTATTTTCTTCTTCCCTTAATTCTCTCTTCATATCTTCAGATACAGTTTTATAAGATTTTAAAGGATATTCTTCTGGATTATCTCTATTGTGTTCTCTATACATTTCTTCAAAGTTATATGTTGGTTCACAGTGCATAGCTCTTGGATAAAAGAATAAATAACCACTATCATCTATAGAACCCTCCTCAACTCCTCTAATTAAATAAGTTCTAGAGATTTCTGATTTATTTAATTGGTCTTTAACACCCTTCTTCCAACCAAGTGCTTTACAAACATTTTCAATATCTTTTATATCTCCTAGTTCTCCAAATAAATTAATTGTACTAGCACCACGCAAATCTTCATCAACATCACCCCAAACCTGACTATCTGCAACTGTACTAATTCCTCTACCTTCACTCCTAATTGTTTTTAGATTCTTTTTTATCGAGTTTGCTAAAAATTCTTTGTGTCCAACTGGTCTATATGGACAAAGATAACTAATTTCTGGAATCACAATCAAAACTGGTTTCTTAAGAAATTGCTTATTTTTTAGAACATTCTCTAGAAGATATAAAACTAAAAAATCAGTAACTTTTTCTTCTCTTCTACCAATAAAATGTGAAGTAAAAATATGATAGCTTTCTTGGTCTGTAAGAATCTTTTTCCAATCAAGGTTATATTCGGAATTTTGTTTAGAAAGAAAAAAATGTTTTTTAAAAGGTCTAAGAATATTAGAAACTTTACTTAATTCTTTCATAGTACCAGAAGTTGCTTCAAGACCAAAATTCCTCCAGTCAGCTTTCTTTTTTTTACCACTGACTTTCCCTTTAACTGAATCCTGGATATAATGTGCAAAAGAATAAATACCATCTTCATTACTAATTTCTTCTGAAGCTTTAAGGAGTACAGAAACAGTTTCATTTTCTCCATGAACTTCAGAAAGGAGACCCCACTCTGCACGACCTAGAGATTTAAAAGGGATTGTAAAAATATTAGTTTCAGGAAGCAAACGATTTGTTGGAAGATTAAATGTAAAGGGATGGTATAATTTTACTTTATGTTTTCCAGGAAGCTTCCATTTCCCAACATAATTAGAAATCATATTTAAGTGGTCTAAATGATACTTCTCTCTAGGAACAAACATTTGATAACCATATTCAACTTCATGTTTTGGGTCTGCAATAACCATAATAAGATACCCATGTTTATGATACCATTCAACCAAACCTTCAGAAATTAAACCTTTACCATACCCTGAATTGTGTACTAGAATATCATTTGCAATGAAATTATGATTCTTTTCTACAATTAAATCAGATGTATTCTCAATTCCAATTTTAGTTATTGATTTTATCTTTTCAAATTCCATATATTTTATTCTCCAATAATTTAGAATTAATTTCCTTAATTTCATGTTCCCAAAGACGAATAACTTTAAATCCTCTATTAATTAATTCTTTTGTTCTAATTTTATCATGTTTATTTATCCTAGCACTCTTTAATTTACAAATAGGACATCCATGCCAATAGCAACCATCACATTCAACTATGATTTTTTGTGGAATTCCTTCTTGAACAGGAATGAAGATATCGCACCTATAACCATGTTTTATTCTAATATATTTATGAGTAAAATACTCAACATGAAGTTTTGTTAATAAATCTTGTATTTTGACCTCAATTGATGTATCTTTAAAAGGTATTTTTTGTTTTTTGGCATTTTCTTTTAATCTTTTTAAAATAGCAGGGTTTTCTTCAAATAGCTTTTTTCTAGACATACTCATTTTATTTCTAACTTCCATTTTTTTAGCAGGATTATCTTTGATGTTTCTTATATAAGTCAAAGGGTTAGATTTGCCTTTAAGTTTTGAAATATAATCTTTAGATTTTTTTGTTTTAATTTTATATAAATATAAATATTTTCTTATAGTAATGGGAGATATATTTAAGGAATCTGCAATTTCTTGTTGAGTTTGACACTTATTAATATATTCATTAATAAGAAAATCTTTTGTAATCTTAAATTTTAATTTACTATAACTAATTTTTGCACCCGTTTTTTCACTAACAAATTTGCCTTTATGAGCTTTAGAAATTTTATTTCTTCTTTCTAAATCTTTACAAGATTTTAGGTGTATCTCTTTTTGTTCATCTTTATCTCTTAATTTAATATTCATATCTACTAATCTAGACCTAATTGTAGCATAGCTACATAAAAATTCTTTAGAAATAAATCTTATTCCTCTTCCTCTAAGATATAAGTCTTTAATTTGTTCAAGAGGTAACAACAATCTTATCTTTTTCATTTAAATCCTCCAATTTAACTTCTATTATTTTTTTATTTCTATAGACAAAAAAGATGTGGTCTTTTGAAGCTCTAATCTTTTTTCCATTTTCAGTCTCAATTTCATAAACTACTTTCTTATTTGAATTTATTTTAGTAGCATAGTCTTTCTCTAAAATTCCTTTAGATAAATTATAGCTTAGTATTTCAAATCTTCCTTTGTTTTTAATATCTCTTAATATAATTTTCCCTCCTGGAAGGGTAATAATCGAAGAATCAGAAATACATCTGGCGTAAATCATAATTTGCTCATTCGTAATTTTTCCATATTTATCAATTGGACTAATATATGAATTTTCAACATCAACTATCCTCATTTAATGAATCCCCGGTTTGTTTCTGTCCAGTTTAATAGAACGATTATCCTTTTGTTCAAGATTCTTGAAATATTCTGCTCTAACCTGCATTCTTTGAACTTGAGAATATGAGACCAAAAATACAAATAAATTATAGATATCCATTTGCATAACAGCAATTTTTGAAGAAGTTTTATGAAAGAACCTTTGAAGAATTTCCTGGATTGTTTCAGTTAGAGATTTAGCTTTTATACTTACTCTTTTAGAGAATGATTTATTTTCAAGAGTATCATAAAATAATTTGGATTCTGCTAATCTTTTAACCAATTTACCTTTCTTTTTCATAACTATTTTCCAAGAACCTTCTCCAAACTTTTTATCATATTCTATTTCAGCTTCTTCCAAATCAAATGTAGGGAGCAATAAATCAATAGCCTGATTTAAATGAACTATATCAATTGAGAGTCTTTCACTACAAAAGAGACCAACCTTTGTTAAAAACATTTGACTAATTAAAGGTTGAATAGATTTTATTTCCATTATATTAATTCCTCCACTTCAGAAGCAAGAAGACCAATAAATTCATCTTTTTCAAAATCAATTTTATTAAAAGTATTTTTTACATCTAAGTTATCTGCTACTTCAAAAGCAAGAGTTATAATCTCTAAATCTTGGTTCATATACTCTTGCATCTTTTTGCTATGATTGACTTTATTAGACCTTTTAACAAAAATCTTATTATATAATTTATTCCTATTTTTTATTTCAGAGTCACTAAGTGTTTGAATTCCATTAATTTTAAGAAAGCTAACACAAAGATTAACTGCTTGATAGAATTGCCAAATGTATCTAATAGTATATTTCTTTATTGAATAGTTTTGGTAACTTTCTAATTTCTTTTCAACTAACTGACGAATTAATTTCATAGATACCTCTCCTTGATATATCTCATTGTAGCTTTAGGGTCATAAAAAAGACCTAATTTTCTTCTGCAAAAACCACAAAGATAAAGACCATGTTTCTGATAAAACTTTTTTAATAGAATATTATTTGAACTAGATAAACCGACTTTCCCGGCACATCGACAACATATAACTTTCATGAAAAATACAAGTCTCTTAACTTTATAAAGGTTACTATATAGGACATTCAATATAGAAAGGTTTAAATAGTAAAACACCTTAAAATAATCATGGAAAAAAAGATAGTGAAAAAAGAACAAGAGATGTTTGTAGAGAAATGTAAGAGATGTAACCAAGAAATAACTGGTTATAGCGAGAAACAAGTTAATGCAAGAATGAATTTACATTTGACAGGGTGTAAAGGAGAGAAAAAATGAATGCAAAAGATAGAGCCTATTTAATAGTTATGGTAAGTTCAATGTTCTTTATTTTATCTTGGGTAGGTTTATTACATTGTTTTGCAAGAGCATATCCTGTAATGGCAACATTCTTTTCGATATTTTGTTTCCTTTCAGCTTATGCAACAGGTTATTATCATTATGAATTAAATAGTTTCGAGGATAAAAATGAGTTTTATTGAAACAACTTTAGCGTTGAGGGTTTTAGGTTCAGCAAAACATAGAGAAGATTACGATTTAGTTAATAAAAGATATTTAGCTTATTTTGGAGTAATAAGAAACATGCAAAAGGAGAATAGAAAATATAATGTGAATTTATTCAACCAAGTAAATGAGGGATACTCAGAATATCTGTTAGCTATGAACAATATCGAAGGGATAGGGGAATTGGAGGAACTTTTAGAAGAGGGAAACGATGAATCTGAAGGGAATCCAGGAGAGAAAAAATGACTCCTACAAAAGAACAAATAGCAAAATTAAAGGATGTAGACATAATGAATCTTGAATTGTACAAAAAATCTCATGAGAATTTAGAAAAATTATTAAAGAAATTAGTAAAGACATTGCCTTCTAATGTTTTAATAGGTGAATTGAAAAGAAGAAAGTTAATTGGATTTGATTGGAATGATAAGAAGTATAAAAGTAAAGAAGAAATAAATGAAATCGAGAAGAAATAATCAGAAAAGGAGATTGTGTGACTATGAGTGCAGATTCTAAATTTTGTGAATGTGATAAAGAAGAGTCCACAAATTCTAAGAAAGAGGTCAAAGGATAATGACTCAAATGTATCCAATTTTTACAGACGGAAAGAAGTTTTATCACATGGAAGAGAAATCTCCAAAAGGATGCAGGTTTGCTTATTTTTCAAAATTAAAATTAAGAGAATGGAATAAAAAAGAAAAACCTGATTTAAATGGGAAAAAAGCAAAGATAATATATGACAATTGGGAGAAACAAGTAGCAAAATCTGGAGGAAAAGAATAATGGGTTCAATAGGTCAATCAAATCATTTAGAATTTAAGAAGTTACCTTTGGAAAAAGGTTTAAAATTACATAAGTATAAAGTTAGGAATCATTCTCTCTATGAAGTGATTGGAGAAATTCATTGGAGAGGAGGATGGAGACAATATGTTTTTCAAGCTCATGCAGGAATAGATATGAGTAGAGGGTGTCATAAACAAATTGATGAATTCATTGATGGTTTAATGGAAGAATGGAAAGAAAAACAAAAGAAAAAGAGGAAGAAAAAATAAATGGAAAAATAATTTTAAGCATTATAATAATTCTTTTACTAGGTGGAGGGATATTTTGGGTAGTTCATTCATTAAGTAGTGATACTAAATTACAAGAGATTTTTATAAAGTTGGAAACAAAGATTAGTTATGGTAATTCTACTTTTCCAGATGATTATAAAGAAATAGAAATTCCTGAAAATATAAAAGCAGATTATGATAGGTGTTATGATGAAATTGAAGATGTTTCTCAATCAATAATGATTTGTTATAAAGTAAATGGGTTTATGGATGTAACTTTTTCAGCTTTTCCAGTACAATATTATGTGGAGGACGATTCACATAAGGTTTGAGGTACGCACTAAATAAAATGAAAGATAAAATAAAAGAAAAATTAATAGAAGAGATTGAAAAGGCTAAATCTAAAAATTGTTTGAAATATGATGATTATGCAGAAGATAAATGGAAACCTATGATGTGTAAATTATGTAAAAAACACTTTGCTAGAAGGGGATTTGATAGACATTTAAATTATGCTCATGGAATAATAAGATTTGATTTTGGAATTAGAGAAGCTAAACTTCAACAACATGAAGAAACAAAAGAGTGGGTATTAGAACTAATT
>Ga0307928_10004379_pt1 | contig 10711 bp, 9 predicted proteins | sample AceLakmetagen232_FD_201815 | JGI IMG/M metagenome (GOLD analysis project Ga0307928, IMG submission 201815) | Saline water microbial communities from Ace Lake, Antarctica - #232 | ecosystem: Environmental > Aquatic > Non-marine Saline and Alkaline > Saline | place: Antarctica: Ace Lake...
ATTTCTTCTGATAATATAGTACTTAATGATGTTATATCTGAATCGTTACCTGAAATTTCTGTACTTAAACTAGTTACTTCTGAATCAGTTGTAGAAATTTCATTTGAAATAGCAGTAGATAATGATGTATCACCGCTACTATTATCGATAATTGCTTCATCCAGCGATGTAATTCCGCTATGTAATCCACTAAGCTGTTCTTCTAAGTATATAGCACTCAGCGTTTTACTCGTAATTTCAATCTCTATATTCGACATCGATACATCTATATCCATATTTTATTATTTATTATTTTTATTTTCTATTATTATCATATGGTTAAATCTCATATTATTTTTCTTTAATTAGTTTAAATTTATAAACTTTTTTTTAATTTTTTATTCTCCAAAATCGTTTTTTTAATTCTGAAAATCAAATATACCACTGATACTATTGATACGATTGCAACCAAAAAATTATTAATATTATCGATATTAATTATATTAAAAAAAGATAAAAAATTCAAAATTATGATATTAATTGAATATAGGTTTGTTAAGTTATTTACCATGTTTTTTATTTATTTTTTATTTCCAATCACAGATAATCCCAAAGTCGTAACTATCATAGTTTCAACTGAATACAACACATTAATTTGTATATCCTTCATCATCGCTATAATCACAATTCCGATGAATAATATTAAACATATCATCGCTGTAAATCGTCGTGATGATATATTATTATTTTCATCAGAAATTAATTTTTTTAAAAATGTTTTCATTTTATTTTATATTATTTTTATTCCTATGGCTTAATCCGGCTTTACCCAATCATCATTTTTACTTAATTTTAACACATTTATTACCGCCTCAACATCTGAATTTTGCATATTATTTAATTGCATTGCGCAATTGGTTGATGTTTTTGAAACAATACTTATTGTAAATGTATTAGAATCTAAAAGACTTATACTTCCAGTTACTTTAGGAGTGCCATAACTATTTAAATAAATATTAACAATTGCACTTATATGTCGTATAATAGCCGGAGCATCGATGGTATGTTCAGCAGCTGTCACTAAAAATCTTTCACCTGGTTCACACCCCGTCATAATTGTTTTTGATGCTGCATTAGTTGATGGAACATTGTCGTTAAAAATCCCCCCACGTGTTGCAGCGGATGAATGATTTAAATCAATATTACCACCGTTAGTTTCTATAGTTGGTACGTAGAATTTACAATAATTTGAACTAGCAGTTATTGTATATCCTTCTATGAATACAGTATCGTTCGATTGCATATATATTTTTGCATTTCCACTAAATAACTTTTGATCATCAAAATACATCCCACCAATTTTGTTTGTGTCCCCTAATTGAAAAACGGTTACTCCTGCTGCTTCACCATATATTCCCCAATCTGAGGAACCGTCATAAAACATTTTAACATAATTATTAGAATCTTTACTGACTTTAAAGTAACGATCGCATTCGATACTGTTAATTTCAATTCCCGTTGTTGACGTACCTGCAGTTAATGTCATATCGGTGAAAGTAAACCCACCAATTTTGTTTGTGTCCCCTAATTGAAAAACTGTTGAACCCTCTACCACCCCGTCTATACCCCAATCTGAGTATCCTTTATAAAACATTTTAACATAATTATTAGAATCTTTACTGGCTTTAAAATAACGATCAGTATCAGTACTTTTTATTTCAATTCCCGTTGTTGACGTACCTGCTGTTAACGTGCTATCGGTGAAAGTAAATCCACCAATTTCATTTGTGTCCCCTAATTGAAAAAATGTTACATCATTATTCTTACCAACTATACCCCAATTATCAGCATCGTCATAAAACATTTTAACATAATCATTAGAATCTTTACTGGCTTTAAAATAACGATCAGAAGCTAGACTTTTTATTTCAATTCCTGTAGTTGACGTACCTGCTGTTAACGTGTTATTAGCTAAAGTAAATCCACCAATTTCTCCACTTTGAGAGAATATATGCCCCTTTAAATATACATCTTGAGAGTATAATCCATATTGATTAGTTTGTGATCCATCTAAACCTGCATCTAAATCTGTAATACCATCTAAGTTACCTAATCTAACTCTGGTGTCAAATGAACCTCCAACTGTATCATACCCATCAATAACATCTATATATGGTGCATCATCATCAGATGAAGTAATATATACTGCACCTTTTCGCTCATCTTTAGATACAGATCCAACCCTAACAAACGTTTGGCCTGCAACAGGAGCAGATCCGGTAGCGCTAGCAATAGGACATAATACATTTCCACTAACTTGACCTATTATTGCCACGTACATTTCTGAATAAATAATACTATTTCCTGACCACGCTTGAGCACGAATTATATCACCAACAGAAAAAGGAATTAAATTATCTTCACCTGTATCAACGTGTAATGTATAATAAGTAGCACTAGCACTAACAGAATCAACTTCAACAGCATCAGAAACCCACATAGCTCCATTTGTTGCTCTTATTTTATTAATTTCTAATGTATATACTGACATTGATTGTCTAACAGTTAAATTATCTACAGTTAAATGGTTATCATCAGTTTCAAGTTTCCACCCACTTCCTGCAAATCCAGAGCTAAAGCCGGCTTTATCGGAAATATCACCATATAAGAATTCACTTCCTTCTACAATTAAATTTCCTGATACATCTGTAGCACCTACGCTTAAAGCTCCAACAATACTAACATCACTAACTACATCTAACCTACCAATAATACTAACATCACTAGCTACATCTAACCTACCATTAATACTAACATCAGTTCCTATATTTAAAACACCAGAATTAGAGCCTAAAGTTCCATTAATACTAACATCACCATCAACATTTAAAAATTCAATAATACTTACATCATTAGCTACCAGATGATTATTAATACCAACATCACCAACTACAGTTAAAGTCGAACCATTAAAAGATAGATTAGACTCTGCTTGAATTGGATTCGAACCATTACCAGTTAGAACAGCATTTGAAGTAAATGACGTAGCTCCTGTTCCTCCTTTAGCTATAATAACTGTTTCTAATTCATGAGTATGAGTAGTTCCTGATGCATCATTTGCTGAAATTGAGGTAATAGTTGATGGAGTACCCATATGTACATCACCGGTTGTTACAATATCAGAAAAATCCATACCATCTCCACCCGCAACTTCTATAACCGATCCTACTCCTAAACCATTTGATGAACTTGTGATTGGAGGTACGATACCTCCAACCGCCGGTGCACCGGGAGCGCTACTCCCCGGTACAACATCTGCAGATGTTATTATATTTCTATATAATTTTGTAGGAACTATAGAATCATCATAAGAATTATCTATATTACTTAATTTTATAATCTCAACGTCACTAAAACCTGTTGGATCATATTTATTTATAGCATTAACTTTATATATTCCACCACCTAATATTGTATCTTTAAAATATATTTTATCACTAAATTTAAAGTCATCTATATCATCCTTAGTTAACTTTAATTTAACTTTTAATAAATATGCATTATTTGATAGATTATTATTAATGTCTTCTTTATAATATACATTATATAATGTGCGGTTATTTAAAAGGTCCGTATCATCATAAGAATATTTGTTATCAAATAGTAAATTTAGCCCTTCTGGGTCTAAGGCACTTGGGTCATTTTGAGTACTTAAAGTATTCCATTTATCCACATTTTCTGTGGGAGCACCTTCTTCATCAATTCCATAATTATGTTCATAATTAATTGAATTACTAAATAGGATACGAGGTTTCCATAAAGTTCTAAATGATGTTCCATCTGTTAATACAGGTACATTTAAATTAGTTGCCATTTTAAAAATATTTTATTTTATTTAAATAGGATTATAATATTGGAAGAACAGTTTTAATAGCAGTGCTAGCAACTTTAAGTTTTATTTTATTAGTTTTATATGCAAAATTACTATCATTATTTATTACCTTAGTTCCTAATGTATACAATTTCTGCTGTTCAAAATCTTCATTAAAAACATCTTTATCATTTGTATATTCTAATATGGTTTGTTTAGCAAAAGAATTTTTAAAGGGCATTGCTCCTCCTTTATTCTTTAAACTCTTTTGATCTAATTTATCTGACCAATCTTTTAAAGTAGGATCACTGTTAAAAGCCACATAAGATGAAATATTTAAATGTTTTGGATTTTTTTTATCTGATTCTATATAGCAATTAAACATTTTAAAAATGTCATCCAATAATTCTGATTGTTTATAATTAATTGGGCGCATAGCATTCATATTAAATTCTTGGTCATGACCTAATAGAGCACCCACTTGTGTTATTTTAAAATTTGTTGAATTATCATATAACGGTGCTAGTCTTTCAGTATTATATTTACTATTAGAAATTACAGTATATATATTATCACCTTGCATAAGTGAAATATTATTTATTGATGCATCTAAAAAACCTACCGATGCATCATTAATTGACGCATCACCAATGTTATCTTTTTTCAACACCCCTATATCATAACTCGCTATTTCTACTTTATTTCTATATTGTTTAAGATATACATTTTCATCAACAATTGGTACCAGTGTTACCCGCCCCTTGTTCGTTGCCTTGCCATATAATATATTATATTCGAAATTGTACACACCTGATTTAGGAATATCATAATGCCAAGACTCAATTTCTGTATCGAGATTATTTCTATCAAACATTTCATCTTTATGATCAAAACGTTTAAGTTCATATGCATATAATGCTCCTTCTACAAATTCCGGATATAAATCGGTATCATCTTTAATATAAGGTGTTTGTAAATTCGCTCTGTCAATTTCCCATTTACCGCTTGGTGGTAGTGCAACACCGTCTTGATCATATATTGTATCTGGAGTTCCAAACCTATAATATGCAAAATACCAATTTTCTTTATACTTATTAACATCATCATTAAAAGGAATATACATTTGATTAATATATGTTGATATATCATCACTTAATGTATATGTATAACCATTATCACTGAATATTTTATCAAATAATTCTCTTACAGCAATCGCAGGTAATAAATCATAATCTCCCCTAAAAGGTGATAATGTGTTTAACGTATTATCATAATCAATAATAGGATACATATATAATTTACCATTATCACTTGGGTCAGCATTTAGATGGGACCTAATTAAATCTCTACTATATGTATGTAAGCCATAGTTTGAGTCAAAAACAATATCATCATCAGAATTGACATTACCTACTATTAAATTATCTCCTATGTCATTATATAAATTAAAACCGCCCCCTACTATAATAGCTGAATAATAAGAATCATATATCTTTTCAATACGGATATAACCGCTTAAAATAACTACACCATCATCAACTAATTCAGCTTCTTGAATATTTGTTATCTCATAACCATTTGTTATATTTAAATTATTTAACGAGCCAAATATACTAGCGGTTCTTTTAGTTCTAAGAATTTTTAATGGCTTTGTGTAAGAAATATTTCGTTTTCCATACTCCTTAACATCCTTAAGTCTAAGATTTATTGTTAATTTAGAAATTTCTTCAGTATCAACTATTTCTTTATTAGGTCCAACTCTTAATATAATCATAATTTAATTTATTTTAGTGTTTATGTGTTATATAATTATCTGATATAACAAAATCTATAGAATAATTAATTAATTTAGTATTCCTTCTTCGTTTTATTTCAATAGATTTAATATCTAATATAACTTTTTCATTACTAATTAATTTTTTATTAATAAAATACTTATTATAATCAGATTGTTTAGTATATAGAGCAGAAACTTTAACACTTGGTGACACCCATAAACCTTCTAACACTACAGAATCCTCTTCTTTAATCCACCCTGTTGTTATATTATATATTTCACTTGCGGTTGTATTATAAGCTGCTAATTCTTGATTTAATGTACCTGACATTTTTTCATATATAGACTTTTTAATGTTTAAGGATTTTGAATAATTATAATCAAAATTATAAAAGTTAAGTACCCCATTTTTATTAATCCAAGAAAATCTAAAATATCTATCATTTAATAAATTAACATCCTTTAAATGTATATACATTAATGCGGCATTACTTGATGCATCACCAACTGTGTAATAATCAACATCTTCATCTATAAATCCTGGACCTAATTGATCATTTATATCCTCAGGTCCAATTGGAACTCCGGCAATACCATTTCCAGCTTCTGAAATTGCAAAAGTATCATCACTTTCAACTCCATCCCTATATGCAATAACTTCTAATAAACTTTCAGCAGAAGATGTACTCCCACTATTAGTATTTCCTCTATAAGTTCCTGTTAATAAATAAAGTATTAATTCATTGTTAGCTGCATCACCTATAAGGTCACTTAAACTTGCGTCATAATAAACATAATTAGTGGTTTGTTCATTTAAGAATAGTGGTTCAGAATTATAATCAGATAGGTATGTGTTATTAGTTGTATTAATTAAATTAAAATCATAATTATCTTTAGTACCATTTAATACCCACGAACTAACATCAGTTTGATCACTCCAATTTAAAACATTATCATGATAGCCTCTGCCGTAAACTTTATATGGGAAAACATTTAAATCAATTTCATTTACATCAGACTTAAATGAGTCTTGTATTAATTTGTTCACATCAAGATAAGCTAAATCATCACTACCAGGAAATAAAACTAATTCTTTTAGTAATCCATTAAAAGATACATCAACTTCAAAATATACTTCAGTTGCACTATCATCAAATAATGTTACGTAATTAGGGTTATAAACTCCTAAAGGCCCTGCTGCAGATGTGTCCTGAGTTATAGAATATGCCATATTTTGATTTATTTTGGTTTATTTTGGTTTATTTTGGTTTATATTAGTTTATTTTGGTTTATATTAATAAAAAATATATAGGTTTTATATCTTATCAAGATCAATAAATAAATCTTCAACAAATTTATCTTGAATTACCCGGGGTAATTTATTAATCTCTTTATTATACACATAAAGGAAAGGTTTTGGCTTTATACCTTTAATTCCAATGCTTCTTGCAATAATAAAAGCTCTTGATTCATGAGATATATATCTCCCCTTTTTATCTCTAAATTGTGGTAGTCTTTTTGATTTGGACCAATCATATATAACATCCATTGGAGGAGCCTTTTTATTTGGACGTCTTCCTTTCTCTATATACATCCAATGCTCTGGCATGATAAGATTTATACCTACACTATCACTTACTTCAACAAAAATATTCTTTTTAAGACTTGTTGTCCAAGATAATTTTTTCCGTAGAGCCTTTTGGGTTTGAGCAGCCCATTTTTCTAACTCTTTTTTATATAAGTTATTATCTAAAGTTGCCATTAGTTAGGTACATGATTTGAATTATTATCAAATCCTACTTTTATAATAATTGACATTTGTTGACCACATGAATCATCTCCAAAATCATATCCTATTTGTTCTATATTAATATCGTTATCAATATAGAAGCCATATGTTTCTTCATTTTCAGAAAAAGTTGCACTAAAATCAGTACATAGCCTTAAGGTATCTGACATGACCTTATCCCAATTAGAATAACCAGTTTTAATAAGGTCTAACATGTTAACATTCATTGTTATATTAACACAACCATAGTTTAATTTAATACCTGTTAATTCTAACCACATTAATGGATATAAATTACCTGAAATATTTTCAGTAATTGGCATAGATTCGAACCCATTTATTCCTGGGTGATCAGTTGCAAATGTTTTAATTTGTTTAATAATATTGTTATAACTTGTATACATAATTTAGATTATTTTTAATAGAATATTAAAAAGACCATAGTCAAGTCTCCCAATCATAAAACAAAGTATTGGTATCTGTTCGATCTGGAGCTTTTCCATCAATAGGAACAGTTCCTAAAAATTCAGGATAAGTTGAACCATATGCATTTAAATGATCTTTAAGTTTATCAATAAAATAATTCATAGCCTTCTCTCTTTTATGAATTTGCGATCTTAATTCAATTGATTCAATTGCAGTACTATTTTCATTACTATCTTTAACATAAGATGACCTTGTTAAACGATATAATACGTCACTATATAATTCATAAGGTACAGCTTGATATAATACAGGCCAAATGTAGTTATGTACTAAATTTTGATAATCTTCGGCAAGGTTTTTATTTAAAATATCACTTAATAATTTTGAATATAAACCATCCCCTAATACGGGCTGTAATACTAAATTTTGAGCATCGCTAATAGCTATTCGAATATCACTTTCATCGACATTATTGTCCATAAATGTATTACGTTTTATATTTGATGCAGTTAAAAAGAGAGAGTATGCCATAATATTTTATTTTTTATTTTCAGTTTCTTTTAATTCATTATTTTCGGATTCAATTTCTAATCGTTTAATATATACGTTATCTAAACCATTTAAATTTAAAATTTTATTTATATATTTTGTAATATGATTTTGTTTTGGTCTAATTACATTTTTATAAAATAACGCAGCTGACTCGATTATTTGATCAGAACCTCCTAAACTTCCTGGGACCATTAATCCTACTAACATGGGTGAAGTAATTCCATGTCCGGATAAAATAGACTGAGTTGTTACATCATTTATTTGTGTAAATTTTTGATCTTTTCCATTATCTGGAATTGCTTTAACTTCAATTCCATTACCATCACCATCAGACTTGCCATAGATAGGTAATCCTTTTCTTTTATTATTAATATATGCTTTTGAAAAATCTCTACATATTTTCTTAAAAGCATTATCATCATAAGTACCAGTGAAAGTTACTATATGATTGGCAGATATTCCATTTTCTAACATACCTAACGCATATTGTGATGCCGATATGTTAGCATTTATAGCATTAGTAGCTGCAACATATGCAGGAGTTGGGTAATAAAATTCATCTGATTTATAAGGATGAAAATAATACAATTGTCCGACTTCTTCTACGAATTCTTCTTGTAATTCAGGTACAATAACACCATCCATAACTAATTGTTTAATGGCTTCATTATATGCTTTCTTCTTTCTAGCCATAGAACTCGTATTAAAGTTAGGTATATAAATAGTTTTAGGCCTTTGTGTATCCCATTTCATAGAAAAGAAATAACCTTCTATATCGCCTTTGGAATTAACCTTCTGACTTCTTATTTTACTATAATCTATATGGTCAATATGTATTACTTTTGCCCCATCATTACCCCATGTAGTTAAACTTGATAATCCATTAAAAACACACATATCAGTAGACCATTTAAATAATATATCATTAGCATCTTCATCATCTGATCCCATATTTTTTAAAAATAATTGAGTCGCTAATATATTATTACCATTTGCTACTACTTCAAAACCATTTCCAGCAACTTGTGCTATCATATTATTTAGAATAGCACCATGCATAGAAGAATTCTTCATATAATATATTAATTTATTCGGATATTGAGATTTATCAGTATCAAGATAAGGTACCCATGCTTTATTATTAACTGCTTCGAAAGCAGGTGCTTGATAAGGACTTAATGCAGCAGCCAAACCCATATCAAAGCTTTCTTCTTTATATTTTTGAATATTTTCCATTAGTAAATATATTTCTTTTTATTATTTAGTATATAATTCGTCACTTCCTAAACTATCCATTAAATAATGAATATCAAACTCTTTATATAATACATCTCCTGCAACTCCATCTCCGGTTTGTCTATAAATCTTACATTCAAACATAGAACTTAATCCAGTTATACCACTTCCATCGATTGCTGGAAATTCGATTAATTGAAGCATAGATCCACCAATATATGGATATTTTCCAGTTACTGTAGATACTGTTGTAAAAGCGGGTATTGCAGCACCATTGTCATACCATCTATATTGCATTTCAAATATAGCATCAGTAGAAGTATCTTGTATATAATGAATATGAGGTTCAATATTACTACCCAATTTCATAGAGTGTGACATTTGAGCTGTAATATAAATTACTTCGCCTTCATCATCTTCCGGAAATAATAGTCCAATGTTAGTTTCATCAAAAACGGGTTTTAAATTTGATCCAATTTTTGTTTGTGTAGATGGAAATCTTAAATCATCCCATATTGTTGCAGATCCATCTAATGTTATATGTTCTGAAATAATAACTGAAGAATCTGTGGCTTTTATAATTTCTTTTCCACCTACAGCTATTATTAAAGTATCATCAACATCTTCATAAATCCCTGTATCTCCATCTCCAAACCAAATACCTGTTGTGTCACCTACTGATCCGTCAGGAGATATATTTAATTTATTGGTATATGTATTATCCCAAACTCTTGTTGACGAACCTAAATTATATACATCAGTACTTATTGGAAGATTATCTTTTGATTGCATGCCACTTGTAGCCCAAATAGCTACTAAAGCATTAGCAGTTTTCAACCCAAGAACACCTGGAGCTATTTCATACATACCGGTATTTCCAGCTGTACCGAACATTAAACCTGTTTGTAACGAACCTACTCCACCGTTAATATGTAATGTAGATGAAGGATTAATAGTGCCTATCCCAACTTTACCAGAAACTGTAATAGATCCATCAACAGTTAGTTCTCCAGTAAATGTATCAGTTGCATTATTTAATTTATTTGTATTTAAATAGGCAATTGAAACATCACGTACACTT
>Ga0307928_10004380_pt1 | contig 10708 bp, 17 predicted proteins | sample AceLakmetagen232_FD_201815 | JGI IMG/M metagenome (GOLD analysis project Ga0307928, IMG submission 201815) | Saline water microbial communities from Ace Lake, Antarctica - #232 | ecosystem: Environmental > Aquatic > Non-marine Saline and Alkaline > Saline | place: Antarctica: Ace Lake...
TACAATAAAAGGCGAAGTCCCATCGCTCAAAAACTCCATAAGGGTATCCGGCAGGCGGGTATACGAAACGTCCGATATACGCACATACAAAGCGGCGTTTAATATACAAATTCCTTTCAAGAAGCGGGCAAATATATCAGTCCCCGTCCACGTTTCTATAATGCTATACAAAAAAGACCATCGCAAAGACGCAGTAAATCAAACAGCTATAATTTTCGATTGCCTACAACATAGTGGGGTTATAAAAAACGACCGACTTGTAGAGTCGTGGGATGTCGAGTCCGATATAGACAAGGAAGATCCGCGAGCCGAGCTGAAAATAAAAGAAAGGGGGATTTGATATGAGATTTGAAGAAGCATTAGCCGAGGCGAGAAAAGGGAAGAAGATAAAAGCCAAAGAATGGCCCGGGGAATGGGAAACGAACGCAATAGATAACAGGAATCTGACATTAGAATATATTCTTGATACGAACTGGATAGTCCTTGACGAACCCAAGCCCAAGAAGACTATCACCATGTATGCGCCTGTGCATGATGGAGTTGTGCAAATTTTTAGAAAAAGAAAAAAACTATTTAATTTCGAGGAACCGTGGGCAAAGTTAGAATGTTGGATAACACAAAAATTTGAATACGAGGAGGCATGAGGTGTCTATTAAAAAAGGTTATACCACACGCGAGCGGTGCGATTGCGGAGCTAAGGCATTGAAAAACTCCATCTTTTGTGGTAAATGTCAAAGGGCGGTAATGAAAGAAAACGGAGCCAAAGGATTAAAACACGTTTATAGCATGAAAAGGAAGTGGGAATTATGAGCATAGAGTTTTCGGCTATCGTCTTCAGTGTTAAGTTCGACCAAGAAGGCGAAGGAACGGTTGTTTTGAAAACCCCCTTGACAGACTTGACCAAGGTTGTGCTACTATTAGGCAAATTACAGGAGGAGCTAAAGATTAAAGTTATAGAGCCGGAATAAACAGATACAGGAGGGCGCGTTTATGCCATTCGAAAAGCTCGATATGCCAGCAGACGGGGATCGGGATATTATCGAGGGGATGTTAAGGCGTGCTAAGTTGACGCGCAAAGAGTCGCGAGTCGTCCGCTACGTAGTTTACCGCGGGATCAAACAAACTGAAGTATCCGAAATCATGCACATATCTAAGCAACGCATAAACACAATATACCTCACTGCGTTATCTAAAATAGAAGGACTGACAAAGCACAAATTTTGTATTTATCTCTTATGAGACAATCTCTTGCCAGCCGCCCTTCCACTGCACGGACAACGCCCAAGTTTTTTTTACGCCACGCTCGTCTCTCATCAACGATGAATGTTCAATTCTCGCATCGTTCAATCGCAAAAATCTTTTAACTTCTTGTTTCGTCATTTTTCTCACCCCCTTGTTTTTTTGTTTTCGCCCGGGTTTTCATGGCTTCGTATTCCCTGTCAATAGCTTTTTGCAAAGAATAAATCGGTTTCTGTTTCTCTCTCGCCCAATTATTAACCGTGCGCAATGATACGCCAATCGTTGCCGCTACCGCTTCGGGCGTCCCGATTCTCTCAATCATCTCAATTATTTTTTCTTTCACATTCCTAACCATTATTTTCCTCACCCCCTTTCTTTTTTATTGCCCTCACATATATAATACCACATGTTGCCGCAACTTGTCAAGCCCCTTTGACGTTGATTTTCTAAAAGGACAGTCAACGGATATTTTTGCCATAACTACACCAAAAACAATAGTTTTTCACACAGATATTACATAGGGTAGAGGGAACATCAGTGCCGCTGTTCGCGGCATCCAAGTGGGGCAAACCCTCTTGCCAAGTAGCTGCGGGCCATGTAAGTCCTTCATTGTAGGCAAAAATAAAGATGCCCCACTCGGATTTTATAAGGAAATACAACCATGCAAAAACCCATGAACGATAAAGCCAAGCATTTCCTAATGAGCTATTTAATACGCTCTGCGCTTGAAGGTGCAGGACTTCCGGCTCCAGTAGCAGGTGGCACGACAGCGGCAATCGGTATTGGTAAAGAGCTGATAGATAGCCAGCCAGGCGGTTCGGGTTTCGACTTTGGCGATATAACGGCTAATCTTGCCGGCATAGCGGCTCATAACAACAGGGATGGCATAACATTCGGTTATAACGGCGATAAAAAGTGGATAGGGTTCGGCAAAAGCTGGTAAGGCGTCTTGGTAGTAATGGTTTTAGTAGGCGGTGAATAACTATGTTGTGGTAGTTATCACGCCTACCAAGGCCGTTATGCACCACAACCGGAGCTATAATCGCATCTCCGAAATAAACTTGGGATTTCAACAGTCGCATCAGTCCTGCAACGTCTTGACCTTGACGACAGGCAACCCGATAAAGCTGAAAGGCTTGCGACTGAACTTTAAGTAAATGACTTGGCTAAAGGGGAGGCTCAAGATGTTTACTCTTGTGGGATCATGTACAAACAATGACACCCTGATTGTATCGGGGAAGGGAAAAGGTCTGCCGAGCGAATTGTAACGAAAGAAGTAGAAATGATTAAAAGAGACGATTTTGACCTGATGTTGGAAAACTTGCGTCTTGGGTTAAACCCAACAGACGCTTGTGAGCTTGCACAAATATCGACAGTAACATATTATCGTTGGCTCAAGGATGACAAGGAAAAAGCGGCTGAAATATTACGGGCTAAAGTAGAGTGCAAAAAACGGTGTTTGTCGATAATTCAGAAAGCTGGTGTGAGGTCGTGGCAAGCGGCGGCGTGGCATTTGGAGCGCAAATATCCGGAAGAGTATTCACTAAAAAGCAGGGTAGAGCATAGTGGGAATTTGGAGATAAAAACAGTTGTCATCTCTTGAGGTTAAGTTTGGCGATAAGCGCAAACATCTAAAGCCGTTGTTTGAGGATAAGGACCGGCATCAGGTTATTGTCGCTCATCGGCGGTTTGGTAAAACATCGTATGCATTATGGAAGGCGATAATAGGTGCTATTGCGATACCGGGAAGTAGGTATTTTGTCATACTTCCCACATACAAACAGGCGAAAATGATAGCTCTCGATATGCTTAAGAGTTTCACGAGGGAGCTTGGAGTGGTTGAGAAGATAAACGATAGCGATTTATTAGCCGAGTTTTTTAACGGCTCTAAGATAGAGCTAAAAGGATCCGACTATCCGGATAGCTTGAGAGGGGTTGGGTTGACTGGTGCGATATTCGATGAGTATTCGATGCAAGACCCAAGCATATTCACCGAGATTATCAGGCCGGCGTTATCGGATACTCCCGGTAGTTGGTCGGTTAAGATAAGCACACCAAAGGGTAAGAACCATTTCTATGACGATTGGATAAAGTCTAACTGTAGATGGAATTTTAAGGCAAGCGATACCGGCGTAATACCAAAGGAAGAGCTTGAAGAGCTGAGTCGCGATATGTCGATTGACGAATACAATCAGGAATATGAGAACGCGTTCCTTTATTTCGCAGGGCAGATATACACAGAGTTTAAGCCGGAAGTCCACATAATCGACCCGAAAGAGGTTAAAGGCCGCGATAGAATATCGATAGATCATGGTATGAGAAACCCCACAGCAGTGGGTTTTTATACGATAGATTACGACGGGAATGTTTACAAAACCGATGAGATATACAAAGAGGGCGTTGAAATAGGCGATATGTCGGGCAGAATAAAACGCATATGGCGCAATAAGGACGAGCAACCGACGGGCGTTATTGACCCGTCAACGGCGGCAAAGGATAGGTTCAAGGATGGTATACCATACAGCATTTATCAGGAGTTTTGCGACAATGGGCTATCGTTAAGGCTTGCGCCTAACAGCGTTATTGCGGGCATAAACCTTGTGAAGCAGTTTCTGAGCGATAAGCGGTTATTTATATTCAGGCGGTGTGAGAAAACGATATGGGAGATGGAAAACTACAGGTGGAAAGACCGCAAGGGTGCGGATGCCAACCTTCCTGAAGAGCCGATAAAGGTTAGAGACCATGCGGTTGACGAGCTGAGATACCTGATAGCAAGTCAGTTTGGAGCCGCTGAGAAGCCTAAAGAGCCAATCAAGCGGTTTAGCGAGGAGTATTTCGAGAAATTAAGTGAAGTTAATATGGGGCGCAAACAGCCGAGTTGGGCATAGAAAGGTATAACAAATGGATTTAATGGGCAATGCAAGGCAGTTAATTGATGGTATATCGACTGGCGCATTGGGCGATGGCGAAAAGATACAGATGGACAAAGAGACGGTCTCCCGTTATCGCAATATGATAACTAATGCCGAAACCTCGCATAAAAAGAAGTTCTACAAAGAAGCCAAGAGGTTCCTCGATTATTACCGATCGTTACCTGGTAAAACACTCAATAAGGGGGCTGATGACGCGTATAACGTCTTTTGCAACGATTTCTGGGTTAATACTAATGTTCAAGTTCCGAACCTATTTTTCAATAATCCCGTGGCGGCGATAAGCTCAGAGCAGGATATGGTTGATATAAATATGGGTGTGGATATGCTTACTGGAGTGCCTAATATCATACAGGTTCCCGGCTCTGAGATAGCGTCATTACTTGAGAATATAGTCAATACCTATTATGAAGTTATCAACATGAAAAAGTTGGGTAGGCGCGCTACTTTAGGCGCGTGTATTACAGGACGTGGGGTAGCCAAGTTCGGTTGGCAGACGGATATAAACGGTAGCGAAAGCGACAACCTACAGCTTATTAAAGACGAGATGACAGCGTGTGCATTTAATCCGCTTAACTTCCTTGTGGATCCCGAATGCACCGATCCCGACCTTGAAGACGCGAAATACATCATATTCCGATATATCAAACCTACCGAGCTTATTAAGAAATCACCATTGTATAAAGGTGTAAACAATCTGAAGGGTTCGAGTGAGCTGAAGTTCTCCGGCACTGATGACGATGGCATGGCGAAAGACCCCGAATACTTTGGCAATATGAAAGATCTTGAGCGCAATAAGCTATACGAGATATGGGATATTGTGAACAAGCGTGTTGTGGTGTTTGCGGATAAACTTGATTACCCTATAAGGGATTCCGAATGGTTATGGGATATAAAGGGGTATCCATGCAATGTTTTGATGTTCAACGAGGATATAGAGGAGTTCGACCCGATACCTGATTTCAGAGCGATTGAAGGCACGGTGCTACTCAAGACGAAACTACGTCGCAAGATGTGGGAGTTATTCTCTAAGCTCAACAGGCAGTATGTTTATGACGCTGATATTCTGACTAAGGAAAGCGAATTGCAGAATATGATAGATAGCCCTACTGGTGGGTTGACGGGTGTTCACGCTAAAGGCAGGAGCATTGACAGTGTCATCAAGCCGTTAAACGACTTCGTGCTTAATGACAGCTATTTTTCTTTATCACAGATTGCCGACAGCGATATAGAGAGAATGTCCGGTATAAGCGACTTTCAGCGTGGGTTGATGAGTGAAGTGAAACGCACGGCTACCGAAATGCTTAACCTATCGAGCGTGCAGAATCTACGCGTTGATTTTAAGAAACAGCAGGTTGTAGACTTCATGGAGAAAAATACACAGCTGATGATAGAGTTGTTGCAATGTTGCGCCGACCAAAGCAAACAACAGAAGGTTAAGCAGGACTCGCAGGTTATCTTTGCCGCATGGGATAAAGACAAGATACAGGGTAAATACTCCGTCAGGATTGACATATCGAGTATGGCGAAACAAAACCCTGAGATAAAACAAAAACAAGCCTTAGAGCGTCATGCGATGTTCCAAGGGGATCCGCTTGTAGACGCTGTCTGGCTTGACAAAGAAACGCTAAAAGCGACTGGTGTAAGCAATCCGGATGAAGCGTTAAACCAAGGGCAGGTGCAAGCTTACAAGATTATGAATAGCCTATCGCCTGAAGAACAAGCCGCCACACAAGGTGGCAATCAAGCAGGCGGTCAAGTAGGCGGTCAAATGCCGCCGGCTCAAGAACAAGGGCCAACGAGTCCGTTTGGTATAACAAAGGAGCAAACAGTTGGATAATTGGGAACGGGTAGCAAAGGTCATTAGGATGTTTTATCTGCCGTTATTGTTCATAAACGATTTATGGGGAGCCTTTCTTAACGCTGTAGCGGCTTTTAAGCGGTCTACTAAGGGGTTTACCCGCCGGCTATCGAAAGAAGCCACTACAGAGGCAAACTATTTAGTGGAATGGACGATTAAGCCATATTTTCAAAAGAAAACGGGGGTTGAGAACCAATACTCCGGAATATCGGTTATATCGTGGATAACGCTAAAGGGTGAGGACTTGTCCGAAGGAACGATGAAACAGATCGTGCAACGGCAACAAGACGACCATGCCGACCGTTGCAAAAAGACGTATAAAGATACAGTTGAGGATTACGGTAACAGGTGCCGCAATCATCATCTCAAGCCTGCGGATTTAAAATAAAGGAGGCGGCTCATGGCAAATAAAGATAGGGAGAAGTATCTCAAGGAACGCATGAAGCGTATAGGCGAAATGGCGGCTGAGAAGAACACTGAGGTTGAGAACGAAGAGGATATAAGCTGTCTCCGCGAAGGGTGCAAGTTCAACATGAAGAAGATATGCGGCTTTTATAACGAAAACGATAAGGCTATAGAGGTAAACGAGGACGGCTTATGCAACAGCTACGAGCCGAGGAAAAAGGTGGCTAACGAAAAAAAGGAAGGGGTGGTTTATTGATGGCGGAATATAAGATACGGAAGGGCAGGGGGAGATATGGCGTTGCTGTAACTGGTAAAGCGAGTCCGGCGGTTGTTATTAGCGACCCGAAAGTTTTGGATAACTACCAATCCGAGATGAAGGAATTAGCCAAAGAGACTGATAAGCGAACGGCTAAAAGCAAAAAGAAATAAAAGGGGGTTTTATGAAGAAAGCATTAGCAATTGCGTTATTGATTATGTTTGCAAGCATAGCATCTGCCAGTAATTATGGTATTTGCGATACGGGAATAGCCGATGTGCAATACGACGACGAATCGATATCGCGTCTGGCACAAATGCCGGGCAATCTACCGGAAGTAGATACGATTTTGATAGATACATGGTCGAACAGGATAATTAGCGACTGATTACGAACGCTGAAGGGGCAACCTACAGCAGTTAAGTAAAAGGAAGAAAGACAAAATGGTAATAGACACAAGTTCGGCGACAAGCACGATAGACGGCATCTTGGCGATGGAAGAAAAAGGCACTGAAAATACCGAAGGGCAAGAGACGGCTCAAGAAACGACTCAAGAGACGGCTCAAGAGACGGTTGAAACAACGCCTGAGGTATCTACAGAAACCGTAGAAACTACGCCAGCGGAGAAATCCGAAGAGAAAGCCCCGGAATATTCTTATCAGTGGCGAGACAAGGCGTTTGAGTTAGCTAAAGGGTATTACAAGGACAAGAAGGAGCTAACCGACAAGCAGATAGAAGACTTGGCGTTTCAAGGATATGTAAGCGCAACAAGGCGCATACAGCAAGCCGACCGCAAGGCTCAGGAATCTGAGAAGCGGGCGGGGGAACATGAGAAGTTTAAGACTTGGTATGAGGGTGATTTTGCTAACAATATCTACCCGATTATAGAGGACTTGAAATCCGGCAAGGCACGGCTTGTAAGGACCGACGAAGGCGATGTTGAGTTTGAGGAGACACCTAAGTACGCCAAAGAGCTGACAACAAAACTTTCCTCAATGGAAAGCGTTGTCAGATCGCTGAGAGAGGATAAGGAACAAAATCTACGTGAGAGACAGGAAACCGAACAAAAAGAAACGGTTAAGAAACAGCTCGACGAGGAAGACACGAGAATAGCCGATAAATTCCCGCTTTACTATCAATGGATAGACGAAGCGAAGAAGTCTGGCATGACTAATCCCAATCTTCAACAGATTTTCGATACTGTTGAGGACGACAAAGTTACGTTGGAATACGCTATCTACAAACACTTTCTCGAAAACGGTTTGCCGATGAAGGCAAAGGAGATAGAAAAAAAGACCATCGATAAGATGAAAGCAAAAGCGTCTAATAACGCCGAAAGCTCTCAATCGATAGGCGACAAAAAGACTGCTCCTATAGCGCCGGATTACAAGCAAACTAACGATGTTGTTAAGTTTATTAGCGAGTTAGACGAAAGAAAAAATTGATCAAGGAGATTGAAAAATGGCAAATTACAGCGCAGTAGCCGGTATTTTTAATCATCCTAATGTGTTGCAAGATTATTTCGAGAACGCATTAGTCAACCAGATCCCGTTGGTCTGGTGTTTAGAAGGCAAGCCGGTAGCATCAAATGGAATGAAACCTACTGCTCCTAAGATGGTAAAAGAAGTTGACGCTGGTTCGAGGTTTGAAGAGCCTATTATGTTGGTGAGTAATGGCAATATCAAGTCCTATGCGAAGGATGCGATATTCGACATGACTACTGACAACGTAGGCGATAGGGCTTATTATGATATTAAGTCTATCGGCGGCCCCATAGTAATGTATGGTTTTGATATAGATATTTGCGGCTCAAACAAGACTAACCTGTTAAACTATCAGGCAAGTCTTTTGGAGCAGGCAAAAACTACGATGATAAATTCGTTTGCAACGCAGTATCTGAAAGCTATCGGCACTGCCGGAGCTGACGATTTTGCATCGTTGTACGACATAGTATCGACCTCAGCAGGAGCGACAATAGGTGGGATAAGCTCTACAACCTATTCAAACTGGGATAACACAAGAGCGACGTCTACTGGTTCTATGGCAACGTATTTGAAATCAGATTTAACCAATCTGATAATCAATGCGAGCTATGGACAGAGCAATCCTAAGCTTATCGTTACCACAAAGTCTATCTATAGCACTTTGCACGGTCAGCTTGTTTCTAATCAGAGATATGTTCCTGATACAGAGCTTGCAAAAGCAGGGTTCAAAGCTATCGAGTATGATGGATTATCCGTTATATTTGACGGTGGAGCCACCACAGGCACGATACTTGGTATCGATCCTGACGGCTTAATGCTTGGTAAACTAAAGGGTACATGGATGAATTTAAGACCGCCGGTTGCAACCCCTGACGCTGACGTGATGAGTTCGTTCATCAAAGCAAGGGGTAATCTAATCGTCAAGTCGAGACGATCACAATTTATTGGTGATGGTTTCACAATTGCATAAAAGGAGGTAGCGAGATGAAGAAGTTTTTTGTTGGTTTGTTTGCGTTTGCTATCATCCTGGGCTTAAGCGCGGCTGTCATGGCTGAAGTGCCGGCTGTTGGCATTAAGACGTGGGGTAGCGCGGCACAAAAGTTAGGGAAATTTAGTTATATGGATAACGGAAATCTCTATCGATTTGTTACGAACGTCGGGACACTTGAATACGCAGGACATCCTGCGGTTTATGTGAGGAACGGTCAGAACGACTATTCCGTATCTTATGGCGGCGTTACGGGTTCAGGTGAGTGTTTTGCCGGTGTTTGGCTATCAAGCGAAGCCGGTGCGACATCTATTGACTATGGCGAGAATGGATGGATACAGGTAGCAGGAATTGCTGATGCGTATGTAAGGGGCGACCTGTCCTTTAGCGCGGCAATAGTTGTAGGGTCTATATTGTCTCCGGAAGCGGCTGATTTAGCCAAAACGGCTGGCAATAGGTATTTTAAGTATATGAGAGGACCGATAACTGTGGCAGTGCCTACGATTGAAGCGACGATATATCCGAGAGCGTTAGAAGCCAATACTTCTTCAACGTCTACAAAGGTAAGGGTTCAGCTTAGGTCTGCATACTAAGTTCTTTTGGGCGGGGACATCCCGCCCATTCCCTTAATAAGAAAATATTAAGAGAATGGAAAATAAAGAATATAATGGTATAGAAAAAGACGAGGTTTTAGCCTGCGTGGGTGTGGTGCTAGTAATATCCGTGGTGATATTTTTGATTTTGCGCCTTTTGGGGATTGATTGAGTATAGCAAAGCTAACGCTCATAAAACAATATGGTCTGAAAAGGAGACGATATGAGAAGAACTTGCTTTGAAATGCTCAAGGAAATAGGGATAGAGATAGGACTTGTAAACGATATAACTATCACATCGTTTACGAATACCAGTCTGCGGTCGCAATTGCTTATGTATCTTAACAGGGCTAAGTCGTGGGTAGGGCGCAACGTCGCACTAACCTCTGTTATGGATACCACTACATTTGGAACCACTACTGTTTACAATACCGGCACGGTATCGATAACACAAAACACTACGAGCATTGTGGGGGTTGGAACGACTTTTACTACCGGAATGGTGGGGCGTAGTTTAACCTTTGGAACGTCAAAGACACCATATAAGGTGGTCGAATTTACTGACACCACACATATAGAGTTAGATAGACCTCTTATCGAGGATGATATTTCAGGCGGCACGTATCAAATTTACGTTGATACATATACGCTCCCGCCGTTTATAACGGATATTCATTCCATTCGACCTGTTGACAGGGTTGAAACATTACAAAGGAAGTCGCAGGCGTGGCTCAATACGAGGTATACTTTGCCGACACAAATAACGGGTATACCGAGGTTTTGGGCTTTAACCGGAACAAAAGAAACAAGAGAGCCAGAGGTAGCGAATTATGCCGCTGATGCTACAACGTCAACAACGGCAATAGTGGATGCCGCGCTTGCTAATACAACGGTGCAAGACGGTTATAAAGACTGGACGGTTTATAATGTTACCAGAGTATCGAGAGCTAAT
>Ga0307928_10004383_pt1 | contig 10703 bp, 15 predicted proteins | sample AceLakmetagen232_FD_201815 | JGI IMG/M metagenome (GOLD analysis project Ga0307928, IMG submission 201815) | Saline water microbial communities from Ace Lake, Antarctica - #232 | ecosystem: Environmental > Aquatic > Non-marine Saline and Alkaline > Saline | place: Antarctica: Ace Lake...
TTACAGTAAGCCCCAAAATTGTTCGGCAATAAGTCCTCGTTTATATCAGTAAAGTCAGAGATAGTTTTCCCACAAAATCCAATTGCTCCACCCCTGTGAGATATATCAATCTTGTCAAAATAATCTTTTCCAAGCAATTTTAACAGTTCTTCAGGACAACCTATATCTTTAACCCTTTTAATCTTTTCGCTTATATTCATATTTTAAAAGTGCTGGCGGACACTTCGCTTAATTGTTCCACCCTGCCGACAAATAGTTTTTATCAGCAGGAAGGACAATCAAGACAACATTTCTTTTAATCCTTCTCTGCCTCCGTCTATCTCTAAGAGCCATTCTTCAATTTTCTCAACATCTTCTTTAGCTACAATTACAGCACAAGCTGAAGAGAAAACATTGCTTGTTCTTCCAAATATCCAAAACAAATCGCAAGGAGGAGTAATCTTTCCACTCTCTAAGTCAGTAAATATCTCGTGTAAGTCAATCTTGCGTTGAACCGAGCTATCAGGAAAACCTGTAATCCACCCATCGGCTATTTTCTCGTAATCCTTAAGTATTTTCCAATCAGCATATCCTCTCCAAGCGTCAGTTTTAACCCAAATCTCGTTTTCAACAGGGACAGGAATATCGCCTCCTTCTATCGCCCCAAACTCTGTCGTAAAACTTATGGCTTCTTTTTCTCCATCAACACTAAATCTGATAACAGTTGAAGGACAACTCCAAGCGTTTTCGTGGCAACTCAAACAAGCAATTTTTCCGTCAATCGTGCTGAAAGTTTCGTCTTCTTCTCCTATTTTCTCCCCACATAAAGCACATTTTAGTTCTGTTTCCATATTCTTATTATATTGTTTTAATTATGCCGACCTTTTAATTTCCTTTATACAGCCCTTAACTTGTAAAAAGTTCAGAGCTGTAAAAGATAACTAATCTTTCAAGCTTGATATATTAAACTCACTGATCCGTTTTTCTCCACAATATAAATCTCTCTCAATTTTTAGCATAAAAGGGAGTTCCAACTTTTCTAATTCTTCCAATGAGAAACAGCCCCACTCGTCATTATGATCTCCAAACAAGCTGACATAACCAAAGAAAACTTTTTCTTTTGGATCATATTCAGTCGCCCACCAAGTCCCAATGCCAGACGGATTAAAAAACTTAACTATCACTAATGGATCTTTTTCGTTCTCTTGACTCCCAACTTCTTTAAACCTTTTTTCCAATTCCTTTGTTAGTAATTCCATATTTTTATTCTTTTACTTTAATAATGCCCGACCTTTAAACCCATTTCACGCTTTTAATATAATCGCATAAATCCGCATTATACCCCTCTTCTATGATATAAAGACATAGTGCCTTTTGTATATCTTCATTTTCTCCGCTGTCTAACAAATCAACTATATCCCCGTATAAGTCCCCAAATCCAATGAGATAATCATATAAGTTTTTTGGGCTGTATTTTGGGCTGACTAAAACTTTGCCTTCTTTTTGTATTTTGTGATATACATTAGCCCCGTCTTTACGATCTATTATGGAGTCAATCAACATAATTTTATTCACTTATTTTAATAGCCGACCTTTTAATTTCCTAATCTTTGCCGACCATTTCTCAATGGCAGACAAAGTTAGAAAACTAACAAGCAAATGCTTTTAAAATCTTTTTAGTCTCCCTTGCTTCTTCTCCTCTCCATATCCTGACATTGCTCAAGATATACAGAATCTGGACCTTCAGTTCTTTTCCTATCATAACTTTTCCAGTTACCTTATGTTTAATCTCAACGCCAGCGCCTGAAGATACAATTTCTGCTTCGTCTGACCCTCCAAGTTCTAAACCAGCTTTTGCGTATATTCTCGCATACTCATCGGGACATTTTTCAACCACTGTTTCTAATGCTTCTTTAATAGTCATATTTTTTCTTTTTGTTTTGATAATACCGACCTTTTTTAATAATCTTCTAATCCCTGCCCGCTATCTCTAAGAGATAACAGGCAAGGCAACCAATCAAGCAAATGATAAAATAACAATAAGCCAGATATAAAGAAATATAAATCCTATCAGTCCACCCAATCCAACCTTAACCCAATCCCAAATCCACGCCCACGATTCACGCTTTGCTTCTTTTTTATATCTTTTAATAATTTCTTTGCTATAATTCATTTTATTGTTTTAATTATTATCGCTCTTCATTTCTGCCCTCTTATGCTCTTTGATAAGAAGGCAGAGTCAAGAGCTAAAACTTTAATAACACTTATACCCGTTTTCTTTTCTATAAATCGCCACTGATAATCTATCCAATTTTGATAATTGCTCCCCGTCATTTTTCACGCTATCAGCACTAACGCTAAGATTCAAAAACTTTTTTTCTTTGGTGCTATATTCAATCAAATCTTTTATTTTGTTTGCTTCAGACATTAAGTCATTAGAGATACCCCACGCCCTTGCCCTCAACTGATATAAAGTTTCCTCATATATTTCTTTGTCAGTCATAATTTTGTTTTTTTTGTTTTAATTATCACGACCTTTAGGAATTATATTTCATACATTCCTCCAACTGTTCAGGCGTAAGCAATTCACATAATTTATAAATTGCTATTTCGTGTTTTGCTTCCTGCTCATCATATCCCAGCACATCTATTAAATAGTTCAATAACATTTTTTTTGTAAGTTTCATAATACTGTTGTTGTTTTAATAACCCCGACCTTTACATCAGACCCTAACTTCAGGGGAGCAGTGCTCCCCTGCCTGTCAGACTCCGACGAAATCCATTTTACCAATCGCCAATACTCCGATGGCGTCCTGCTTCAGCGCCTTTAGTAGTGTTTTCACAGTCCCGATTAGTTTCTTTTTGTCCGCCGTTTCAATCTCCACTTGAAGCGTTGCTTCCTGTTTTCCTTGCCAATAACCGAGCCCCATAGGAAGGACAGTAAAGCCCTCAAATTGTTTTGCTATTATCCCAATAGCTTTTTTGTCTTCAACCTTGCCTGTCCTGTTATTGCTTCCAATGTATAACCTATAAGTCATTTTTTTGTTTTAGTGTTTAATAGTTTTATTGTTTGACCTTTAGTTTTCCACAGCTTCACTATAACACAGAAAAGAGTTAAAAGATATACCCCCACAAGCTCAACCTGTGGATAACTTTTAAGCCATAAAACAAACCCAGAGTCAAGCCAAAAGCCAATGGCTAAAAGATAAAAAGATCCAGAGTCAAAAGAATATAAAAATGTTTTCTTTTCCATATACTCAAGCTAAGCCAACGAGCCACGAGCCACGAGATAAGAAGCCATAAAAAAAAATAGACACTATAAATTAGGACTCTACGAGCTCACAAACCTGATATCAAAAATCCCAAAACCATTTACCCCATAGGTTCACATGGAAAGCTCCCCCCTATCCCTCATATACCAAATATCCCCATAGGTTCTTGACATGTATTCGGTATTCGTTATATAATATAAAAATGATTAAATTATGGTTATCACAATTAAAGAATCCTTTTATTTGGGTATCTTTCTTTAAGGGTCTAGTAATAGGATTTCTTATAGGTTACTTTTTATTTTAAAAAATGAAAATTTTATTAACAGCTGTTGGAAGCCCTGCCAAAGCTAGTTTAGCTAAAGCGTTCATGGATTATGGGTTCTATGTTGTAGGTGTTGATATTGACCCCATTGCTGTTGGGCGATTTATTTGTGATAGATTCTATGAGGTGCCCAAAGCGAATGAACCTGGGTTCACAGATAAGATGATAGAAATTTGTAGAGCAGAAAAGATTGATGCTGTTCTCCCATCTCTTGAAACAGAGGCGATGGAATTGAAAAAGAATGAGGATAAATTTGGTGATACAAAAATTTTGTCGCCGAGTCTACGTACTATAGAAATATGCGAAGACAAATTGAATACTCATAATTTTCTCAAAAGTATTGGGATTATAGTACCAGATATTTATGACATAAATACTCCCAGAGAACAGATATCGTTTCCCATTATGATTAAGCCAAGAAAGGGTAGGGGTGGAACAGGAATTAAGATGGCAAAATGCTTTGTTGAACTAAAGAGTTTCTATAAACCAGATTGCATTGTACAAAGACACGTTAATGGTGTAGAGTACACAATAGACATTTTGAGCGATTTGGATGGTAATCCGATATCTATCATACCAAGGACTAGGACGCGAGTTGATTCTGGTATCTCGATGCAAGGAACGACAGTCTATGACGAAAAGCTCATTGGGTATTGTAAAAAAATTGCAAAAGAGTTAAGGTTAGTTGGTGGGTCGTGTATCCAGTGTATCAAAAGTAGAGAATATAAATTTACAGACATTAATCTTAGATTTGGAGGAGGCTCTCTCTTAGGATTCAAGGTAGACCCAACGATGTTCGAAAATCTAGAAAGAATTATAAAAGGAGAAAAGCCGATTATGCCAAAAGGTTTCCAAGAGGGATTAACTATGTTAAGGTATCACTCAGAAGTTTATACAAAAGAGAATTAGTTCTTTGTTAAGTGGTGTTAAGTCGAGTTAAGTTAAGTTACATGTCATGTCAGACAAAAATATTTGTCAAAAAGATTCAGAGGAAATGGAACAAGAAACATTACCTTTATGCGCGATAAGTACACAGGTTAAGTTTTTATTAGGTAAGGTATTAACAATAATTGATGCGAGTATATCTGATAAGGCTCAGAATAAGGCGATAAAAGACCTTATAAAAGATAGATTTTATTCACAATTAGATTGGATTAGAAAATTGGCGACGAAAGATTATGGTGAGATTTTAACAACAAAAGGAGGAGAAAGAATGACAGAAGTTGACGAGGAAGAAATATCAAAAAATTAATTACTAACTGATTAAGATTTTAACACCACCCAACAGAAAATTAGTTCTTTAATAAGTAGCGTCAAAGTCCATTTGGTAAAAATGGAAAAAGATAAAAGTTCTATTGGAAAAATAGAAATGTTAGCGCCACGACCATTATCTAAGAAAGAATTAATGGAAAGGGCATATAAGCGAAAAAGGCGTGAGCTTAAAATAGCTAGAATGAGGGCAGGGGTTTTGAAAAACCAAATTGCCCGCGCCTATGAAATAATTGAAAATATTAGATTTGATTTTTTGGGAGATACAATGTTTAGAGATTATTTCACTGAAGCAAAAAGAAACTTAGAGGGAGCGATGTCAGATTATCTTCTCTCAGATGTTTATTGGGAGAAAAGAATTAAAGAGCATCGCAAAATGACTTTTGAAGAATACGACAAAAAGGTCAATGAATTTGATGGGCAAAGCAAGATGCTTAAATCTAAATAATTAATTGATTTTGACGTTACTTATTAGAGAATTATGGTGGTCATAGCTCAATGGCAGAGCAATTGGTTGTGAACCGATTAGTATGGGTTCGAGCCCCATTGGTCACCAGGCGAAAACGAATAAATCCATAGGCATGATTAGATTTTAATAATCATGAAACAAGAAAAAATTGGTAAAGAGGCTTACGATGAAGCCTTAAAAGACATCGAGAAAGATAAGAAAAATGAAATTAAAAATATAATTAAGGCTACTTTAAAAAAGAAATTAGAGATAGACGCGCAGATAAGCAAGTTGCAGAAAAAGAAAAAAATATTGAATCAAGACTTAGAAAATTTTAAGAAAGGAAGACTTGATTTAATCGAGGAAAGACAAAAGATTGATAAGCTTGCTAAAGAAGTTTCAGTGGTGAAAGTGGAAAAGATAATTGAAAAGCATTATCATCACGATAGACCATGGTTTGAGCCATATAAAATTACTTGGGTTGAGCCATATGTATATGTTGATTCTGGTACGATAGATTATAGCAATACTGCAATTTCGACCATAACAACATGTGGTTCTACGATGAATAGTGACTTCAATGCCGTGGGTTCAGATTTTCATTTTTATTCTTCTGGAACATACGACATTAACGATAAAATCATTAATCTCTAAAGTCTAATTAAGTGCCTATGGATTATGGTGGGGTAGAGCAGTAGTTGCTCGACAGTCTCATAAGCTGTAGTCGGAGGTGCAATTCCTTCCCTCACTACTTGACTTTTTTTTAAAAAGTTTTATATTAAGTAAAAGAGCTCTGTCTGAGCCTGGGCGGTCATTTTAATGGCTATATTTGATTTTGCAAAAATCTTTAGGGAAACAAAAAAACAAGCTAAGCCGAAGGATAGTGATGGTGATAGAAAAGTTTTATCAATAAGTGAGTTTGTTAAGGAGCTTGGTATTGGTCGCGATGGCGTGATCGGTTCTTATAATACAGAAGAAAATCCTGATAATTATGGTCCAGAGACTTATATAGCGATGCAAGAAAATGATGGAGAAGTTCGTGGTATTATTAGACTTCTTACTTTACCAATTGTTTCTACTCCATTTCATATTATTCCTGCAGAAAATGATAATGGAGAAAGTGATTTTATAAAAACTATTTTTATGTCTCCTTATGAGTTGGGTGGAATGACGACTCCATTTCCACTTGTTATAGCAGACATGACACGGGCTATTTCTGAAGGTTTTAGATTATACGAAAAAGTTGCTAGGATAATTCCTGAAGGCCCATATAAAAATAAAATTGGATGGAGGAAATTAGCACCGAGAGATGCACAGACTATTGCATTGCAAGCGGATGAACACGGTGGATTCGATGGCGCTCATCAATCTGCTACTTTTAGTGGTCATTCTGTAGAGGTAGATATTCCAAAAGAAAAGTGTATATTATTTACATTTCAGAAAGAATTGCATTGGCTTTATGGAGAATCTATTTTAAAAACTGCATATTATCATTACGATAAAAAACATAAATTATATTATATTGCACATAAGAAAGCAGAAATCGAAGCTATAGGATTAAAAATTCTAAAAGTTGCTCAAACTAAAACTCCTGCCGAAAGAGAGGCTGCAGAAAAGGTAGTAGATACTATTGGCGTTAATACAAGAATTACTTTACCTCCTGGAGTTGAATTAGATATTGAGAGGGGGACGAGTGGATATGATCCACTTAAACTTATCGATCATCATAATGCAATGATGGCTAGGTCAGCGTTGACCCAAGCAGTTGATCAAGTTAAGTATGCATATCCATATGGAAAAGGAACTGCTGCTTCACAATATTTGGCTATGTCTATCGAATCGATTATGAGTCAAATGGAAGCAACGATTAATAGTTATGCGATTGCTCCACTTATAGATTGGAATTTTAATTCTAAAGCATATCCAACTATTAAATTTGAAAAGCTTACAGATACATCAAGGACATTTTTAAAGGAAGTATTTCAAAAAATAGTGCAATCTAAAGAATTTGCTTTGCCTGATGGTTTTGTTGAAGAAATTGTTAATGAGACTGCTAAAGAACTTAATCTGAATTGGGTGATTGGAAAAAATGATAAATTAAAAAGATTGGCAGAAGAAGAAAAGCCAGAAGACGAAGAATCAGAAGACGAAGAACAGGAAGACAAAAAACAAGAAGATGGAAAATCGAAAGATAAAAAACCAAAAAGCGAAACGCCACTTAAAGCATTCGAAGAAGGCAAGCGTAAAAAATCTGATAAATTACGCATAAAGGCACCAAGAACTCCAAAAGAAATAAAAGAGAAGTTATCAAAGATTAAGCATAGTCCTGACCAGATAATAGGATGTTATGGGCTAGGTGAAAAATTTGCGACATTATGGCAGAAAAAGATCCAAAAATAAAAACTTGTCCTAAGTGTGGGGCTAAGAATAAAGGCGAGAATGGCCATTGTGATAAATGTGGTTGGCCACTAGAACTTACTGTGGAAAAAGATGATTAATAAAATGTTAACATCTACCGATATTCCAGAGTTGCTTCAGCCAGGAAATACAATTCCATTACCTGGGCGTATTTTGAATAGTCCATATGGTGTTTTAATTCAAGATAGAAAAAAAACTTCTATTTTGAGTCCATATTTAACAGATAAATATATAAAAATTCCTATCTATTTTATAGAAAAAGACAAAGCTCTCGGAATTATGATTTTAGAAAAGCCAACAAAATTAAGCATAGAGGAATCTAAAAATATGCAAAAGTCTCACATGATAGATAAAGAGGAAATTCAAAAAAGATGGCCAAATGCTAAATTTTTATATAATTATCCGATAGAATTGATTTCTAAATTTAATCCTTCGAAGACTATTATTATAACAGAAGATATTCAAACATGGCTTTCTGTTGTGACATTTAAGGGTACGGAATTTGGTAGTCCTAGCGAATTAACCGATAATGAGTTATTTGAAGCACATGGAAAACTTCATAAAATGTGGTTTGCTCTTTCTGGAACAAAAGAAGATATTATTAATTATCATATAATTTTAAAAAACGAAATTGTCGGAAGAGAATTTGAGCACGAAGAAAGAGATGAGCTTGATATATATTCAGAGAAAGCTCAAAAAAAACTTGGTGATTCTATTTTTAAAATTGGTTTTTGTGGATCCAAGGGATTAATTAAAGAAGAAGGACCAGGACATAAATTTTATACTGCTATTGTTTGTGAAAATAAGGGAAAAAGATTATTTATAAATTCTAGCGAAAAAGTGAATAGAAATATTTCAGAATTGGGTTCAGATTTTACAGTTAGCATTAAAGATAAATTTAAATCATATAAAGCTATTAATTTTGGTCCATTTAGCGTTATACCTATTCCAGTTATTAATACTTCTAAAGAACAAAAATATGCGTTTTTAATTAAGGCTACAGATAAACGAATTCTTTATGCAACAAATATTCTTAAATGGCACAAAGAGGATTTAAAAAAATATGTTAAGAATATAGATTTAGCAATTATCGATGGGTATTCTCTGTATAAAAATTCATTTAAAAAAGATATTCATGCATCTGTGGAACATCAACTTAAAGAATGGTATACTATCGATAAAGTCAATAGAGTTATTGTCGCTAATCTTGGGAAAAATTTATTAAAAATAGGAGACGATGAACTTATTGCAAAAATGAGAGAAATGACAGATTCTTCGGTTGCTATTGCAGTTGATAATAAAATTATTGATTTGAGCGATGATATTATTGAAAATGAAATAATTGAAAAACCATATCCAAGTGAACATTCCTGTCGTTTGAATTTGCCAAGTAAGTATGATAAATTTGCTAGAAAAAATTGTTATATTAAACACAAGGGCAAATGTATCGATGTTATTTTCGGAATTAAGGAAGGCAAATCAGAAATTCAGGCGTTAAGATATCCAAGTGGAAAATGGGTAATGGCTCAAGCTAAAAGTCATTGTAAGGGTCGTGGAGGAATATTTGAGGCAGCAAAAAAAACTAAAGAAATTTTTAATTGTGAATGTTTGAATTGCGGATATAAAATGCAAAGCGAGAAACATTGTAGTGATATTAAATGCCCAAAATGTGGTGGCGAAATGAGAAGAGCTGAAAGACCAGGTTCAGGGAAGAAATAATTTGACTTTAATTTTATATTATGTTAAGTTTATCTAAGGTAAAATTTGAATTTCCACTTCATTTAAGTGGAGAAAATAAAGAAATGTTTATTCTGGAGGGATTTGCTGTTGCCAATGACTTTGATTTACAGAATGATATAATTTCTGATAAGGCGTTGAGAATGGCTGTAAAAGATTTTAAGAAAAATGGTGAATTTCGTTTACGTCATACGGAAGAAGTAATAGGTAAAATTTTAGATGCGAAATTTACTAAAGGTAAGATTTGGATAAAAACAATTGTTACCGATTCATCAACAATCGAAAAAGTTAAGTCAGGAGAACTTAATTGTCTGTCGGTAGGAGGACAGGTTAATGGTCGAAAAGTCGAAAGAATTTTTGCTCCTGATTTAAGGATACTAATAAATATAATTGACAATGCGCATCTTGAGGAAGTATCATTAGTTCCACAAGGCGCGCAACCACAAGCTAAAGCTATTAGATGGTATATTAAAAATGCTATCGATATGGCTGAAAAAATCATGAATAAGAAAAATTTAGACGAGGATCTTAAAAATTTAAAGGAAACCGAGGAAGATGCTATAGTAGACGAAGAAGATGATACAGAAAAAGATACAGAAACTGTAGATAATAGCGAAAACGAATCTAGCGATAAAGAAAAAAAAGAAAAGAATCTTAGTGAGGATGAAGAAAAGAAAGACGAGAAAGAAAGTAGCGAGAAAGACGAAAAAGATGTAGGGGAAGATGAAGAAAAGAAAAAGGGTGAGAAGGAAAACAAAGAAAATGAGGAAGTTAAAGGTGAGAAAGAAAGTGAAGAAGTTAAGAGCGAAGAAGAAGATAAAGAAGTTTCCGAAGAAGAGAGTTCAGAAATAAAAGATGACGGACCAACATATCGCGAATCAGAACAAAAGCTTTCAGAAGATGAGGGCAAAGAGAAAAAGATTGTTTATCAAATTATGAACTCTAGCAATAATATTGAGTTAGAAGATAAAAAAGATTTATCTGAATTCAAGAAAGAATTGCTAAGAGTTGGAGAATGGAAACATAGCGCTAGTTCGAATGGAATATTGAAAGTAACACAAGAAATGTTAAAGACTATTGTTAAGAATTTTAAGAATAAAGTTCTTGATAATGTGATGGTTCCATTAGGACATCCATCAGAGGATGACCCTAGTAAAAATGTTGGGGAAGTAACTAACTTAGGTTTATCAAAAGATAAAAATAAATTAATCGCAACAATTGATGTAAGAGAAAAATCAATCGTTGGTAAAATTAAAGA
>Ga0307928_10004384_pt1 | contig 10701 bp, 12 predicted proteins | sample AceLakmetagen232_FD_201815 | JGI IMG/M metagenome (GOLD analysis project Ga0307928, IMG submission 201815) | Saline water microbial communities from Ace Lake, Antarctica - #232 | ecosystem: Environmental > Aquatic > Non-marine Saline and Alkaline > Saline | place: Antarctica: Ace Lake...
TGTACCACCAGTGCGCCCATTGATCTCTTTGTCTCCAGAGAGTATACTCTCGAATCCTTTCTTGGTCAAACCAAGGAGTCTACGGATAGGCTCTTCCATAATAGGATTAGGCATTGGCTCATTGAGATTAAGGTGCGACCAAAATTTTCCATTATGGCCACCAGTTAAACTCTTATCAAATAACCCACCCTCAATCTCCTGCATGGTATTGGCGTTGACTCCCTTAGGCTCACGTATTGCTCCACGACTTAATTTATCAATGTCTTGATCCCGCAGAGCCATAAGGTTCATCTGAGATCCAGTACGGCGAATGTTGATACCAGAACCAATCATGTGGCTTAAGAACTTCTTATAGATCATAGGTACTTCGGGACTGGGCGGAGTATGGCCAAGCTGGAAGGCTCTCCAGTAGTCGTCATTCTTCTGCCCACGGACAGTCTTAGCATCCTTAAGTACTTCAGTTGCTCCATGTGACAGGAGGGCATTAATATCCCAAACGCCTAATTTTTTACTATTACTCACTAAGGCTTCACTTGCCATATACCTGTGTGTGTCGTCTACTGTGATATCATATACGTTGATTTCATCAACATCCTTAGATGGTACATATGGACGCACAGCCTTCACTATTAAAGGTACCTTCATTAACCTATTTCGCTGTACCAAATCTTCTGACTGCTGTTCAGTAGGTAGGATACCACACCCAATTAATTCATCACCAACCTGTAACTCACCGGCAGTAATCTCAGTGCCGTCAAACTTATACATACCATGATTCTTAGTAGGATGCATCGTAACGGCATGTCCATCACTGCCACGACAAAAGTCAATGGACAAAACATTACAAACACTAGAACGATACACAAACCAATCTGTTACCGGACGATACACCCATTCACCTAATTTTTCCGAAAACGTTAATACTTGAACACCCTGTTTCTTTTCAACAATGTGCCCAATTTGCTGTTCGCCTGTGTTAGTCATAATTGGCTGAGTAGCAATAAAACAGCCTTCGGGCCCACCACGGGCAGGCATATCTTCCATAGTATAACCGCCAGTATCCCGGGCACCCTTCTTCTTCTCAGCCAGGAAGTGGAGTTTCATGAAGAACTGCTTGCCAGTCATGATATCTTTGAACTCACGGCCATTTGCTGGGTCAGTCAAGGTCTCTGTGTCACTCACTCCATGCTTCTTCGCCTCGTTGATAGCGTAGTCAATCATAGACTCGCCGTCAGGAAGGAACGCAGGCATCTTGTAGACTTTACCAGTCTTCTCAGAAATCTTACCAAGAATGGCTTCCACTAACTGAGCCGGGTTCTGACGTGTCACAACTCCCATAGGGTTTGCCAATACTTCGATATGATTGCCATCTTTATCATGAGGCATCTGTTCATCCGGAATTACCCGGGCAACGACACCTTTACCACCGTGACGTACTGCAATCTTGTCGGCTTCTTGTAGAGGCTTATATGTCTTCACATGAATACGCACACCATTCTTAGCACGGTGAACGTCAGTGACAACACCATCTGTTTCATGATCCCATATTTCAGAGGCGTCACCCCACCCTGGTTTACGGCCACGATGAATGTCACTCTGAGGGCGCTCCCTAACAGCTAAAACAAGGGGATCACCTTTCTTCACTGTTTTCCCAGGTCGAATTACACCAGTGTCGTCGAGTCGACCGATCTGATCTTTATTGAACTGGGTTGGGAACAGTGACATGTATTCTTTGATACCACGTTGAGTATGAGTATCGTGGTCGATCTTCACTGGATACATATGCTCAGACGTAAGCTTGGCTGCAGCTGACCTAGAGAGCACAAATGCGTCCTCGTAGTTCAACCCTTTCCATGGCATGAATGCTACACGGAGATTCTTACCAAGTGCCAGTGTACCCTTCTTATCAGTAAAGTTAGACCTGGCCAGTAAATCACCAGGACGAACATGGTCGCCTATTTTGACAGTAGCTGTGTTGTTTAACGCCGACTTACGGTTGTATGAGAAATTATTGTACAGATCAAACTTCTCTGTTCCCTTTATTGTGTCTACGAAGACTGCATCCTTAGTGATCTTGGACACTCTACCGCCTACATCAGAACGCACAGCTGCTGCAGCTTTTGTACCGTACAAGTCTTCAAAGCTATTAATGCCATCGTCACTCATTGCCTGAACGAGGGGTGCTTCCGGGTCTTTCATGGCCAGGGCCTGAGAGATAAACCGGGAACCCATAGATACTCGCTGACCTGCTGCACCAGAAATCATAGGTATAAGGTTAGTACCGACAGTAAACATATTAGTAGCATTGGGTAATTCGTAGTCGACCTTATTGCGGTCAATGTATTGCATCTTGCCGTGCACCATAGCTCTGACCTTACGTGTACCCTTACGTAACTCACCCGGGAACGCAACAGTAGAGTTCGCTGTGTCTTTCATAGATACGGGTACAATGACGCCTTCTTTATTGCGGAGCTTGGCATATATCCCTCCGGGACCACGCATAATATTTGTAGTAAACCGAGAGTCAATACCAATCTTAAGACTTTCGGGGGTCTTCAGTGGATCAACCATACCAAAGTGAGAAGGCTGGACTGCTCTACTCTCACTTGGGACACCAGCCTCGGAGATACCACCTTCACCAGTACGCACAACACGGTACCGTTGGTCAAGCACTTCCATCGGATTCACTTCTTCGATGGGACTCGCTAATCCAGACTTGGTGAATACTGCGTCAATCTGTGGAGTCAGGTGTCCTGGCTGAATCGCCAGCTGACCCTTGCGGGTAGACGTCCAAAGAGTCTTACCACGAATACGCCGATCCCAGTCCTTCTCAATACGCTCTGAAATCAGGTCATCAGGAAACATTAACTTCTGGTAATGTAAAGCATCTCTGTCATCTTCTTTAGATGCCCCTTTAGAAATATCAATGAGTTTACGGGTAGCATTAAGGATTGCATCACTACTTACGTTCTCAAAAGGAGTACCTAATGTTTGCTGAGCTATTTCCGGATCAAGATGCATCTTACCTAGTACATCTACTAGCTTAGGGTTTAATTCAGTGCCTCGATAAAATTGAGTCAAAGCACGCTTGGCACTATCATCATCCACGTTATTACGGTTCATGATTTCAGTGCCCCACATGTCCTGTAGCTGTTTAGGTGTCACTCCCATGTTACGCAGTATCGGCGCCAACTTCATCTTAGAACCACCAACACGCATAGTAAACTCAGTGGTCTTCGGATCCATAACAAGATGGAAAGAACGACCGCCGTCAAGAATGTTAAAATGAGTTTCTAACTCGCCGTTCTTTTTACGTCGAGCATAAGCTCCAGAGCGAAGCCTAGATTGATTGGCCACTGTATACTCATTGCCGTTACGAATAAACGTACCACGTTCTGTCATGTATGGGACATGAGCGACCAGCGCACCTTTACGCTCGTCCACCATTTGACCAGATTCCTTGTCTACCATTCGCCAGTCGCCATGCATCTTCCAGTTGAGACTCTTCTGCTGAAGCAGAGCTTCCTTCTGGGTTTTCTTAGAGAAGGGCTTGGCTCCTTTGTAAGCAAGATTAGTGAGCTCAATCCGGTACCGTTCGTTCTCTACAGGAAATCGAGCTTTGGCCGCTGCCTGTACCCGAGAGAAGATGCTACCCCGTAAAGAGGCAACATCTTCAATCGAAGTTAAATCAGCAAGTTCCGGTACATTCACCGGAGGCTCTGGCAATGTAGGTGACGTGGGTAACTTAGGCGGCTCGTTTACCTTACCACCAATCATATCGGCAAGAGATGCCATTTACTTGCTCCGTTTAGAGTCATTTGACTTACTCTTTTTACTCTTAGCTTTGGGCTTGATGTCTTTCTTCGTGTCTTTGAGTTCATCATTAGTAGATGTACCCTCTTCTTCACTCATCGCTGCTTCTTCGGCTGCATCTTCCTTGGCCTTCTTTTCTGCTTCTTCTGGATTAAGTTGCTTACTATCCATGTCCATAAAGCCAGTGAGATTATCAGGCAGATCGCCAACTTCCTCTTTTTCTTCTACGACTGGTGCTTCTACTGCTTCCTCTTCTGCCATCTCGTCCAACAGACTATCAGTCTCAGCCATGTCTGCTGGTTCTGCAGGAACTTGTTCCGGCTCAACTGCTGTAAGCGTCTCATCTTCGACTGTAGCATCCACAACGGGCTTGGCTGCATTCTCATCGAGTTCTAGTTCTTCTTCTACATCATTGAGAGGCTTTTCATTAATTACCACATCTGGTTCAGTTGGAGCCTCATTCCTGCCCATATCCTGATACCTTGGGCCACCAGTTCTAGCTTTGTAACCATATTCACGTTTCATAGTAATCCTCCGTAGTTTAAATCCCTGTCAAAACATCTCGACCTTTGGAGGGATCTGCCAAAGATGAGATACCAGGACGCAAAGCTTGCATCGCCGGTTTTCCCGACTCCACTCGGATCGGCATAGGTGCTACAAGTTGATCTTTACCTGTAAGGCGTTCTTTAAGAGAGTTTTGTACAGCCTTTGCTTTTGCGACATTTGGATCAGCTGCTCTAGTGTAAGCACCACCACCGAGTATACCAAGTCCAAATGCTGGGGCTGCAAGTTGTGCCCCTGAAACATCAAGCATAAGCATTTTCTTGGCTTTGGACACCAACTCTCTAAGTGGGATGTCAGCAAAACCAACCTTCTCAAACTCATCGTATAAACTAGCTCCAAGTTTCTCGATGGCTACTAACACATTGTCATCGCTAGAACGCTTAGAAAATCCGTGAGCTGCAGTCTGTTCTGCCATAAGTAACTTGTTCAAATGTGCTTCCCGGTTAGCTATGGAACCTTCCAACATCTTTTTGTCTCGTCGCTGAAACAACTTGTTTAACAACTTATATGAAAGAGCCCCGCCTGTAGCTGCACCGACTACATTACCGACGGTCGGATTAAATGCTTCCTTTTCTACAGGAGCCTTCTTAGCTTTTTTAGGCTCGGGTGGACTTGTATCTATTACAGGAATATTAGCGCGTGCAACTGGAGATTGAATAGACAGGGTATCCTTATCCAATTTACGCTTAAGTAGAGATCCAATCACACCAGCTGGTGCACCGACTCCAGCACCCGCTAGGACGTTTACGAATGTACGTGCACTAGGTGACATCTTGGCCATCATACTACCCATTTACTGTTCCTCCTTATGTACTTCACTGGGTACCTCAGACTCGGTACGGAGGCTACGCGTAGCATTAGCGACTTCCGCCCTAAGTTCACCTGGATCCATTTTACCCTTCACATACCAACGGATAAATACCTTCCAGTTTTTATTATCTTCGATCCACTGCTTGTCCTCGTCAACTACCTGAACAGAACCTAAACCTACGGCCCGCCAAATCTTCATGTAATACTTATAATCCTCTTCATTGGACAAGTCCAAGATATCGACTGACACGTGCCGCACTGCTTGCGGCTGCATGTAAAACGGGTACTTGTTCTTGTAGTCTGGTACGGGACCGTTCCTAGTCATGAACGGAAGTCCATCCGAACCAAAGTGCATCTTTACCTTAGCATCCAATCCGTGTTTATGTGACATACAGCCTCCGTTTGCTTGTACTGTACAAAAATTTAGCGATGCGACTCGATTCTGCGTTTCAGTTCATGTATAGCATCATCGTAATGTGTTAACAACTCCTGTTTCTGTAAATTCCCGACCTCCACGTCGGAAGGGCGAAACAGTTTTGCCATTGCAGCGCCACTTAAAGATCCTAACATAAAAGGCGTTCCAACGTTAGTAAGAACTCGACTACGTTGTAATTCACTTACAGCCTTGGCTTGGGCTGCGTCATTTAATGCCTTCTGTATTGCCGGATCCACGAGGGGTGCAGCGAGCTTCACCAGTAACGAAGCCTTCTTGGACAAAGTGAGCTCAGCCGGACTCATTCCAACCTTTCCTAAGAAGGAACTCACGAAACCACGGACAAATGCTTCCTTTTCGTTATTCTTCTTCATTATCTATCCTTCACTATGCTACATTACCGGATGGGCGTAAGAAATTAAGTTCATTACTGCTATTATTATTACTATTCTGTGCAGGACTCTGAATAGGGGGTAAAAAATTAACCCCTGGAGCTACATTCTGGGCGGCTGACATACCTGGACCTCCAGGCATACCTCCAGCTTCACCACCTACAGCACCACTAGGACTAGAACCTTGTCCCCCTAGAGCCCACTTAGCACCACTATAAGCTAACGGCATTCCTACATGTGTGGCGAGCCGAGACTTACCAATCCATTTAGCAGCACGTTGAGCCGTCTGCGATTTACCAAGTAACTTAGCTCCACCTCCAATTACCTTTGAGGCTGTACCAAGTCCCTTCACCTTAGAAGCAGCACCAAGAGCCTTTGCTCCAAGCCTTACTGCTTTACCACCATATCCGCCGGCAAGAGCACCAACTCCAGTTTCAGCAAGACCCAAGGCTACACCACTAAGATCTCCGTCTATTGCTGCACGTCCGGTATTCCAGAGACCCGCACCAACACCGGCTATATTAGCAACACCTGGAATAGGTAAAAGTGATGCAGCCGTAAGGCCGCCTCCTACCCAATCAGCCCAGCTACCCTCTTTAGAGAGTGCTTGGGTTGCTCCAGCATATTGAAATGCAGTTTGTGTCATTGCGCCTCCGGGGCTACAGATTCATACTGTTGCCCTGTGATGCCTGGAGTTGGCATTCCCATGAAATTGACTCCAGGAGCACTATTACGGTACGATTGGTTGCTATACGGCCCACCTGCATACCTACTACTAAGACCACCAGGGCCTTGACCAGCGTAATTATATCCCATGCCAGTATTAGCTCCTTGCCCTCTATTTAGTGCATAATCTGCGCCCATGTACGCAGCAGTAGTACCAACCATCCGCTTGAGCATGGGGCTCTTGTTAATCCAGTTCTGGGCACGAGGGCCACCGATGTAACCAAACGGCTTGAGCATAGCTCCACCGAGTCGTTTTCCTGCTCCCTCTGCCATACCAAAGAACCTACGGGTACGTGGCATGCCCTTAACTAGACGACTCATACCAGGAATCTTGGATGCTAGTCCGCCAGCACGTGCCATACGGGGTAAGTCCCGAGCTATACGAAGGCCCATCCCAGAACCGCCAGCAAATGCCAATGGAATCTGAGCAGCACCCCAGAGTGTCCTGCCCACTGAACCTTCACGTACGCCTCGTTTAATATCCTCTAACCCGCTGTGAGCACCAAGAGCTGCAAATGCCCCACCAGCAAGTAGACCCCAAGGAATTTTAGCTTCCTTAATGAGTGCGTTCACGTAGATCTCCTACTTAAGTTTACCAACCATTCCGAGTATCTTTGAACCTACACCCTTAGCACCAGCCAGGGCTTTTGAACCTACATCCTTGATACCAGTTACGGCTTTGGACGCGAGTCCTTTAGCTTGGGTCGGTTTAGTGACTGAACCAAGAGCTGCACGACGACCCTGATCCATTGCAATCCACTTCGACGATTCAGCTAGATTTCTTCTACTTCGTACTATTGCAGCCTGAATCTGTTCGGGGGTACGGCTGCTTCCTGGAGAAAATAAGGGTTTACCTCCCTCACTTAACCCAAAGTCGCCAGCCTCTTTTAAACGTCTCGCCATGGTTTCTCCTAATCGTCAAAGTCACGCTTCCCTGAAAGGCGAGCGATCTCATCAAGCCGAGGCTTAGGCATCGCAAGTCCACCAAGAATAGTATACGCAGAAAGGGGTCGCTTTGCAGCATAAATACCACGATGAACTGTAGCCCCACCGGCCACTCGGCCGAGCATTTCATATGAATGTTCAATAACATCCCAAGAAATAACCTCTAAAGACTTAGCCTCGCCCACTATTAAACAGGCTGCTGTAGTCGCTGAGGCTATGTCCATTCCGCCACAGAGAACGTTCTTCTTGATGTTCTCACGGAAGGATTTAGCCATCCCATCCTTAGAAGTATCGTGAATTGGCATGGCACCGTACACGAGGATACCTGAGGCCAAGAGGGACTTGTATTCCTCTGGATCAAAGGTTGTGTATTTAGTCGGAGCACCGGCGATCTTGTTGAACAAGTGGAACAACGTAACTATGGACTGGTTGGTCTTAGACCAAACATTGCCTACTGTAGCCGTTGGGTAGATCCGGCTGATTTGTTCATTGTCTATAATAATCAATGGAGAAATGAGCTTGTTGTTCCGGAGTGACTCAGCAATCTTAAGCGCCTCTATGGTATTCGTCATGCGGTCACGTTCAGAATTTGATGGGAGTACCAGCATGAGGCCAACACGAGAATCCTCGCCAACCTTCTTGATTCGCAATGATTCAGTCAGTTCGTTAGCTACTTTGATAGCCTCCTCGAAACCACCAGAGCCAGTACCACCACCAGAAGTTGCACAAATCATAATACGGTCAAATGTATCACCAAAAGACCGACGCATCAGATCCATGACCTCTTCAGAGTGTTGTTGCATGTGAGATGCACCTACACGACGGTTCTTGGCTGTACCACCGACTCCAAGCCATAGCTTCTTTTCATCCGGCAGTTTGATATCGTCCAAATCCTGCTTGGCTGTGTTCACTACGCATACTCGACCATAGCCAAGATTATGGAATGATTCAACCAGACGGGAGCCACCCTGCCCAAGACCAACAAACGAAAACTTCACAGCAGATTCAAATTTATCATCAATGGTATGTTCTACCTTCTCATCATCGGGCATGGGAATGTCGGGCATTTCAAAATCAAGATCATCCAGTCCGGAGTCTTCTACGGGAACAGCCTCTTCATTAACTGGTTTATCGTCAACTGACATAACTTCCTCCTCTTCATCCATTAAATAACGTACGGTCGAGTGCAGCTTACGTCCCTCAGGTGGCAGCACTATACGGCGCTTACCTCCAGACAGTCGCTCCCTATTGTAGGTCACGTCTCCTGCCCATCCGTAGGGGTAGTATCTGCGCTTTTGCCTTCTATGAACATAGACACTGACTTAGACTTGTAACCAGAGCCTGCATTTATCCTGGCTTGCTTAATAGCCACGATGAACTGTTCAATCAGTTCCTGTAAATCACGCACCTCAGAAGCGTACTTAAGGTGCTGGACCATATCGCTAAGTGCTTGAGCACGCTGAATAGCCTCTACACGGTCGACGATGTTCTCTACTTCTTTATCTCCCACTATCCCGATAATAGCAACCATTGAACCATGAGCCCGTACCGATTTGATCTTGTGTTCCGGCGTTGTACGCTCAGTCGGGTTCTGCGTATTAGGATCAATCGATACATTGTTATTAATACCAACCATGCTTGTCTCCTCCGTAAAAAGATTATTGACCGATGCCCAATTCTTTCTCCACAGTCTGATTATGGGCTACGGCCGCTTTGTTATGTGCCTCCACAATTATTCTAAGTGACTCTGAATAAGTGATTGTATCATACAGATTTCCAATCATTGCATCAAGCTCAATACTTTTTCCTGGTAATACTCCTGCAGGAACATTTAGAGCCGGAACGTCTGGTATTTTATAAACAGGCCAGACCTCAGCCATCCTAGGATGAGATCCTTGAAACACATTGCAACCTGAAAAACATAGTATACATACGATTAATAAAAACTTTTTCATATAGTATCCTCTTTCTTCCCCTTGGCTACATTGTCACCAACTACTTTCGATCGTACGTGATCCTTGTTCCACTTGCGTATGGCCTCCAGCTGAGCTTCCAGATCGTCTACATGAGCCGCAGCAGCTTCATGCGCTACTACAGCCTCATAGACTGTATTCTCAACAACTTCTGCTTTCTTGATTGATTCAGCGTACTGCTTAAGCTCATCGGCTAATGCAGCAGCCCTCTCAAGTTGTCTCTGTTTCATAAACTCAAGAAACCTGCCAAAGATGGCGGCGATTATAGATCCTATTATAGATGCCATAATTATATTCCTCTCATACAACAAAGTTGCACAGCCGCACAACAAGAGGCCACGCGGCCATGCAACTCTAATTCTACTATTTTGTATCTACTTTGCTACTACCAAATGGACGTGCCCACTCCTTCTTAGCACGAAGCGCTTGACGTTCTACTCCAGATAAACCTTCTTTAATAATTATAATGTTATTGACCCCGAGCTTCTCTAAGGGAACCCTTTGAACTTCAATCCATGCGAAACATACGTCAACAAGTCCTATATAAGGAGACCAACCTTTACTAATCATAAACTTTTCAATCTTCGTTTTGGCCACATCAATAGGAAGGTCAATAACAAGTCCATCATCTAAGAACTTCTTAAGCCCCGTACATACCTTTACGACTTCACCCTTGACCTTGTCAAAGTTCTCAAGAGCAACCTGATCCAAAACTACCGCAGACGCCAGTGTTGCCCCTGAATCAACGTAGGCCATACGCTTATTCATAGACAAAGCTGGAGCACTACTGCAGCCAATCATCGTAGTTAAACAAAAGCATGCTACCAAAATCATCACCATGTTCTTCATAACTTCTCCTCCGTGTTAAATAAGCACAGGACCACCCTGTACTTTTCATTAATTCCCATAATCTTCATGCATAGCTATCAAACTCGGAGCACGGTAGGCTCCACTTGGAAATTGATCCTGTGATGCAATACGAGCTACTCGACCAACAAATGAACCTGGGTCCTTCAACATATCTTCTCGTGTCTGAGCGGAGAAA
>Ga0307928_10004386_pt1 | contig 10699 bp, 13 predicted proteins | sample AceLakmetagen232_FD_201815 | JGI IMG/M metagenome (GOLD analysis project Ga0307928, IMG submission 201815) | Saline water microbial communities from Ace Lake, Antarctica - #232 | ecosystem: Environmental > Aquatic > Non-marine Saline and Alkaline > Saline | place: Antarctica: Ace Lake...
TAGCTATGGTATCATCACTCACATTCTGTGAAGTGAATACGGGGATTCCATATACAGTTGCAACTCTCATTCCAACTCCTAATCCTTCATCTGTAGTTACACCATTAATTCCTACTTGAACTGAAACACCTTTGTCTAAAACACCTGGGTATCTTACTTGGTTTTCATATAATCCAAATATTCTATACTTAGTTACATTACCAGTTAAGATAAGATTTGTTCTAGCACCATTAACTTCTAGTGTTGCTAAAGAATCTCTTAATAGTTCATCTGTCAAGAACCTATCTGTTCCTGAAGCGTCTGAACTAACTCCTGGTTGAGCCCATGTGCTTACTGATCTATCTATATTGTACAAATCTTCGTCTCCAGTTGTATAACCTAAGTTACTTACTGTTGTTGAAGAAATTGTAACTCTATCAATAGATTCAAATGAAGTTCCTGCTAAGGTATCTGCATCAACTAATAACTGTTGGTTGATTGCTTTTGCGTGTTTAATTGCAAAATAACCTCTTAGGTATTCCATGTCTCCTATTGCGTCATCACCTTTACTAACATATCCTTCATGTAAAAAAGATACATCAAATGAATGAGCTACTTGTTTGGATTTGGTGCTAATCTCTGCGAATGTTGGTTTTATAGTGTCTGGTATAGTTCCATTTTCTGCAACTCCACCATCAGCTGTGCTACCTGCATCTGCTGTGATTGCTCTCCATCCTGATTTGCTCCAAGGCATTTTCGGTAATAATGCAAAAGCGTTAGCTTCGTTGTTTAACTGACTAAATGCTTGTGCTCCAAAAATAGCGTTGTATACACCACTTGTTGTTGAAATAACTGGTGCGTTTATCTTTTGAACATTCTGTGGTCCATAATATTTTCCTAGTAATTGACCTATTGTTCTAATTTGTGGTATTGCCATTTTACTCTTCACCCCCTATGTTGTCTAGATGTTCTTCCCAAATCTTATTAACTTCCATCATTTTCTTTTTAACTTTCCCTGTTGCTAAGTCCATTGGTAAAGCTGCTACTTTATTTGCTTTCTTTACATCTATTGCTGAACCGATTTGAGGGGTTGTTGCTTTTTCAACTTGACTAACAAGGCTTTTTTCTAAAGCTTTAAACTTCTTGTCTAGTGCATTTGATTTCTGAACAAAAGCGTCTTTATCATTAGATTCATCTACTACTGGAGATTCTGGTGCTGGTGCATCTGTTTCTCCTTCAATATCTGAAGCTGCATCTTCTTTTACTACTTCTTCATCATCTTGCTTTTCTTCTTCATCTTGCTTTTCTTCTTCGCCTTCTTTCTTTTTCTTTTCTTCTACTTCTTCATCTTCTTGTTTTTCTTCAGTTTCTTCTTCTTGTTTCTTTTTCTTTGTCTTTTTCTTATCTTCTTCGTTCATTTCGTCTTCTTCTTTTTCTTCAATTATTTCTTCTTCTACTTCATCTTGTTTTTTCTTTTTTAATTCAGCTATATCTTTTTTAATATCGGATAAAGCCTTCATAATTTCGTTTGTTTCCATAATATCACCTTTTTTAGTGTTTATGTCTTTATTTAAGACACTCTTACTTTTATGTTTTTCTTTTTCTTCGCTTGATTTCTTTAAATTTCCTTTCTTTCCTGATTTAGCTATTGTAGAATATGCTTCGTTTAATGCCATCGGATTGCAAGGATCACCTACACTAGCTGTTTCTATATGAGTAAAACCTTCAAGAGAAACTGCATTTTCTCCTGTTACTTCATCTCTCTTTTTTCCTAAATCGTAATTGTAACCTCCTACTGAACTGCCTGTTCTTTCTCCACTTTTTATCTCAGACCATACAGTGTCGTCTAATTCGTTATGATTAAAGAATTTCTCTAAATGTAAAACTCCTAAAGTTTTAGTTTTAGGATGTTCTAGAATTTTATAAGCTAAAGTCTGACCTACTATTCTGTTTGTATGCTCGTCAGATACAGGACCATTTCTTTCTAATAATATATCTTCTTGTTTAATTGTTTCTTCTAATTTATCTTCTATCGGTATTATTTCACCTGCCTTATCTTTCATCTCTACACTGGCCCAAGTAACTACCATTCTATCTTCTGCCATTTCAACAGCTGATTTAATCTTTTCTAAGTTATCAGTAGAATCAAAAAATTTAATCATATCTTCTTCAGAATAAGTACGTTTACTGTCTTGCTTTGTTACGCATAGTATTTGTTTCATTTGAATTTTAGGTTTTTGAACTCTAATTGAGTTTGTTCAAGTGCGTTTCTTAAAAAGGGAGTTTGTTCAATCCCTCTTTCTTTTATCGACTTAGCGATTGCAAAAGCGACACTTCTTGATTCGTTTTTAGGAACTCTCAGTTTCCTTTCAACCCATTTAGTTAATGAATCTATTGGTGGCATTGTTCCTGCCATCCTTCCGTACTCGACATCAGTTGCATAACTTGCTGGATAGACAATCTCTTTATCAAGGAATTTTCTTACTATGTTTCCTGTTTTAAATAAAGTCCCTGTGTCTATTTTGTTGTCATCGACTAAGTTTTGCTGTGATTTAGCAAACACGCTGTCTACGAAATCATCCATTATTTTGTCAATCTCTTTAAGTAATGGATCTAAATCACGAGCCATAAAAATAATATAGTGAAGCATATTAATAAAGTTTTCTAAGGACAAAGGTTGTCCCCCTGTCCTTGTATAGAAAATAGTCAGCTGGCTGGCCTAAATAGTATATAGAGTCTAAAGTATATAAACTTTTCGGTTTAAAGGCTAGATTAAGCTTAATTTATTGAAATAAGCTTAATGTATTCTTTTAATTTGAGATAAAGCTATCTTTCGTCTAGTCTCTACTTGAAAAGAACCTAGATAGCTTTGACTACAGAAATGAGCTTTATAAATCTCTGAATCTAATGGTTTAAAATCTATTTCTAATAAAACTGAACCATGTTCTTCAGCATATTTCTTAGTTTGTGCAAGGTATAATATTGGACAAGGTTTTTTAGAGCCTATAAATTTATTTCTCCTAATTTCATCCCATATCTTTTCACTAGTTCCATGATATAATCTCATTTTATTCTACCGTCTTGAATCATATGACATCTTCTACATAGATATAAGTAGTCATTTATGTCTCTTTTGTAATTTCCAGAGATATTAGCTACTTCTAACGTATAATCTTTCTTTTTCCCACATTTCTCACATACTTCGGATTTTGGTTTATTTTTTCTAACCCACCAATGAATGGCAGCATAGTTTTTAGTATTCTTTCTAAGATCATAATGAAATCCCCTATGAGATATACTCATCTTTTCTTTTGTTTCTTTTGTAAATACTTGATTTACTCTAGCTTCTTTTATTTTTCTTATAGATTCTTCTGTATGTTTCTTACCATAAAAAGGATTTTTATCGCCCTTTTTATCTTGTGAAATTCTATCTTTATATTTTCCTTCAGACCAAGCTTTCTTTTGAGATTCACTTAATTTCTTTTTTAATTCAGAAGTAGCCTTTTTACCTAGATTATTATCTGTTTTTAAATTAGATAATGATTTTTCTTTACCTTCTTCACTCATCCATTCATTCCACTTTTTACCTTTATTCCAAGCGGTTTGTCCTTTTTTAAAAGTCATACAGTTCGATAATCATAAGAACTATATAAATCTTCCTATTTCACTCTGACGAATGAATGTCTCGACGAGAAATGACTGACTAAAGAATTTTTATCTACTGTCCAAGTTGGAAATTCTTTTGCTGATTCTTCGGTAACTATTTTAACTAATTCATCATAAGTAACTCCATTTTTTGTTCTTGCTTTAATATTTTTACTTGTTTGAGTTGTACGCCTATCTGATGGACCTAGCCACTTAAATAAGAAGTTTGGAAAGTCTGGTTCTTTCTGATAACTATTTTTACGTGCTGCTGAAGATACTCTACTCATCTCAGTACGTGAAATTTGCTCTGCTTTGAAATCAGACACTTTAGTTAAATCTTTTATCTCATCTTGTATAGCTTTAAGACTTAAACCTTCAGGAGAATGATAAGCTTGTGTTATAACATTTTGTAGTTTACTTGTTAAATCAGTTGAAATGCCTTCATAAGCCTTAGATAAAACCTTTTGGTTAGACAGTACATTTATTGCATTTTCATCTACTGTTCCAAAGGAAATATTAATCCCTAAATCTCTTTCCACTCCATCCATTGCTTTGATATAAGTTGATTTGAATAGTTTGCTTCCTGAGTTTTTAAGTTCAGATTGTAGTTCTAAGTTAATCTTACCTATCTCTTTAGATATTTCAGCTTCAGTTGGCTTTCTCTTAAACTTTTTAATAAACCCTTCTATCTTGTTTTTTATAATATCAGCTAGTTTAGTAAAAGGTGGTCTTTGGTTAGCTGCTTTGAGTAATTCATTAAATTTAGCTGTTGGTGCTCCTGTTGGGCTTGGACTAGGAGAACTTACTCCTGCTGGAAACTCACCGCCAAAATCAGTACTTACTTCTGGCATTTCTAAACTTCCTGATCCTATTACTACTTCGCTTGTATCATCATCAAACTCTGCATCTAATCCTAGAGATACTGCTAATTGTCCGTTTACTAAGCTTTGTTGCTGTCTTTGTAGCCTAGCCATCTCATCTTGTTCTTCACTAGGATTTAGCCTTAGAACCCATCCTTGTACTCCTAACGCTTCTAATACTTTAGGAAGTATGTAATTATTATAAATCCCTTGTCCGTATTCTATTGCTCGGTTAGTTACTGTTAATTGTAGTCCTTCGTTATTTAAACCACCACTTGTAGAGTTATCACCTTGAAAAATAGGTTCTACTCCATATACAGCACCAACTTGTTTTCTATATTCATTTCTCATTTCAGTATGCTGTAACTCATCAAGAGATTTCATAAAGTCTATAAACTGAACAAAGTCACCTTTACCTCCTGTGTTTTCTATTCCCATTACAACAGGAAGGTGAGGTTCTTCTCTTGCTCTTTCTTTTGTCTCTTCCCAAGTTTTCTTCAATCCTTCTAAGTTAGAGGTGTTAAAAAATAAGCCAGCCTTCGGAGGTCTTTGTCCATCATATAACTCCATAATATATTTATCCATGAATATAAGTGTTCTAACCTTCTGCCAGTTAGCCATTATTTGAGAATAACCTAATCTTTTGCTTGGTCTATACTTTGATCTATGTATAACTTCCCATTTATAGTAATAAGTTTTTTCGCTACCAAAGTCTGAGAAGAAATAAGGCATATAACATTTCTTACCACAAGAGCAATACTCTGTATTTATTACTTCGTGTCTATGAATCGGACAGACGTATAAAGGCTCATTTTCATCATCGTAACCTGGTCTATCATATTTGTTAATCATCAGTCCCATTACGTTTGGATTAAATCTAAGTACTTGAGAGAACTCTTTTTTATCTAACTCATTTTTCTTAAATGTATAAGTGAATATAAAAGCTAAGAATATATCATCGTTGATACTAAAGTCATCTTCTAACTCCATCAATATATCTATTAAGCTTTGTTCGTTTTCATTCATTACTTCTAGCTTTTTAAGTATCTGATGTTTAGATAATTTACCACCTGTTTCTTCTTCTTGTTCGCTACTTGTTTCTTCTTCGTTACTTGATTCTGATTCAACTAAATCATAACCATTTCTAAATAACTCTCTTCTTAGTGTATTGTGTATTATAGATAAACTATCTGAATTATAAGCTAATTGTTGTATTGCTCCTGTACCGTAAGGAAACTTAGGATAAACCATTGAGTTAGAACCGAAGCCATCTCCGAAGCCATAAAAACTCTTTGGTCTTAGAACACCGTCCATCGCTACCTTTAACTGTTTCTTGACACTAGCGTATTTAGAGAAAATATTATTTTTGAAATTAGGTAGTTTCATCGTAACATAACCTTATATATCCCTTTTATTAATAAAATTTTCTAAAATATTGTTCCCTCTTTGTCTTCAAGCAAGAAGTAATCGCTTTTCTTAATCTCAAAATACATTCTAAACATCATGCAATCCGAGAAGTCTGGGCTTCTTCCAAGCTTTTCTTTCATTTCATCTTTAGGAACTATCTGCATTTTAGTATCTTTATCAGGGTCTTTTCTTTTAATCTGCTCTAAGTCTTCTATCAAAATTTCTTTATACTCTGGATTAGAAAAATAAGCCCCTATCTTACCAGCGTTAATATACTCTGCTAGTTTAAAATAGCATTGTGACTTTAAGTTAGAATAATTAGAAATCTCTTGTCCTCCAGTCATTTCTTTAATTGGTGAAGCATTGTTTATAAATCCTTTAATACCAGGTATATTATCCATTATTGGGCCACCTATCCCATCTTCATCTAAGATAATATTGCTTCTAGGTACGCTTTCAGACTTAGCTAACTCAATTATTTTTCTTTCTATAAAATCTCCGCTTGTCTTACCATAAGCAAATACTTTGTAAATATACAATCCTTTCCAAACATATATAACAGCTCTATCTTGTCCGAACCTTGCTGGGTCTGCTGTTATATACTTCTGTTCATCTTTCTTTTTAACATACTCATTAGTAAATATATCAACTGATTTATCATAGTTTACTAAAGTTCCAGGATCATCATCATATTCCCAATTACCATAAAGTAATCTTTCTTTGGTTAGTTTATCTCTTCGCTTAAGTATTTCAATGTAATTCGGATCTAAGTAAGGGTTGTCTTTAGCTAACGCTTGAATGAATTTCTTAGTCTTTGTTTCTTTCTTTTCTTTCCAAGGCTTATAAAAATCATAGTAAGCCCATGTTTTGCATGGATTAGTACAACCAAGTAACTTTCCTTTTAAGTGATATTTGTCTGTTAAATGCCTCATACGTGAAAGAGTAATTTCTCTAGCTTTAGTACCTATCTGGCTTATCTCATCTAAGAAAGCTCCTGTTATTTCTACTGAACCAAGTGAATCAAACTCTGGGTCTGTAGGATATTGAAAGAAGTCTTTAAAAATAATCTCTGAACTGTTATTAAAATGTATCTCACCACTCATCTGTCTGTATGTATAATCTCTATCTTGCCTTAAATTAAACCTTACTTCACCTTTAGGAGAATCAGTATTTCCCATTATTCTAAAAAGTGTCTTAACAGTAGATTGTAATAAGTTCTTTAGTTTAGCTCTACCTATGATATATCTAACACCAGGATATTTAAGACAGTTCTTTATAACCCAGAAACAACCTAATACAGATTTTCCCCCACCTGCACCGCCACCGAATATAAGCTCTTCTGTTTCATCGTCATCTAAATACTTTAAAGCTTCGTTTTGTCTAAGTGTTGGTCTAAAGTCTGCTATTATGTTCATTTAAGTATTTTATTCTTTCTTTTCTTCACTTGGTTCTATTATGTTGATTGTAACAGATTCTATTCTCTCTTTTATCTCAGCTTTGATTTCGTGTTTAGTTCCGTGATGTGACTGATGTAGTTTTATATAAGCATTAGCTAATTCTATCTTTTTGTTCTTATATATTGGATCTCCTTTAATAGTATCTAAGAATAATTTAATGTCTAGAATAGAACTCTCTGGCTCTTCCATGATGTCTACGAGCTTCTTATAGCCTTCGCAGGTTAATCCTTTCTTCTTTAGTTCTCTAAGCCTTGAAGCATACTTTTTACGTGGTGAACGGACTAAACCTCCTTTCCTTCCTAATCGCTTAGCTTCTGCTTTGGTTCTGATGGGTATTAAATCTTTTTTAGTCATTTTCTTTTCACCCAAGTACATCCTAAACAAATCTTCATCATACACCTAATGAATACATTTGGAACTTCTCCTATTGCAGGATTATAAATGAATCCATCTCCTATCATGGGATCAGTACCGAATAGATAACAATGCCACTTACTCCTTTCTACTTGAGGTATAATGGATATTGGTTCATTCTGATTAAATGTCATAGTTTCTTTTTCCATTTTGTCCGTCCTAGATATATACGTTTTACTATACTAATATATTTATTTAGCTTTTAGTCTCTCTTTTATCTTATCAATAAACTGTGTGTAATACAAATCTATTCCTTCGTTCTTCTTTAATACTTCATTTAGTTCTAACTCTAATATCTTTAAAGCTTTATTTTTATCTATTAAATTATTTAATTGTTCTGGATCATAAATTACTATGCTTTCTTTGGCTAACTGAGGGATTTCGTAATTGAAGTTAAAGTAAACGTTGCCTTTAAAATATGGGTGTTTCTTTAAAAAATCTTTCTTTTTCTTTTTCTGGCTTTCTTTCTTCATATTCTTCTCATAGATTGTATCTACTTCTTGCTGATTTATACCGAACAGTTTTATAATCGGGTCAATAGCAGCTATATTATTTGATTCAGCTATGCTTTCTTTAGCTAAGTCCATTACTTTGTCTTCTTCTTTTAGCTTTAAATGTTTTATTGTTTTCATGTTCTCACATCCTTAGGTATAGAACAACTATGTTTTATTACTTTATCTTTCTTTGTACTGTATCTTAACTCTACTAATCTTGGTTCTCCGTTTATACAGCAGACATATACTTTTTTACCACAATAGGCACATTGTACTTTTTTCACTTTTTAACCTCTTCAATCTTTTTTTCTCCATCAAAATTATCTGTTTCTGCGTTAATGTTTTCGTGTAGTTTAATCTTACCTCTTAGCATTCTAACCAAGAAAATACTTAAAATAGTTTCAAACTCTTTCTTTTGTTCTTCTGGAAGTATCTTTATTTTTTCTATTACTTCTTTGTCTACCTTAAAATTAGGTATTTCTATTGGCTCTACTTTAAAATCAGGTGTTAAAGGTTTTATCTGTAGTTGAACTGCTCCGCCACCTTTTATTTTCATCCACTCTATAAAATACTGCATAAATCCTTCGTACATATTTATATACATTGGAAACTTATGTTCTATCTCTGGATTATAACTTTCATTCATTTCTTTTTGTAGCCTAAACATAACACAATTTAACAATTCTCTATAAGCTGTATCTTCTAAAACGATAGTTAGCATTAATTTCATTAGAAAATTAGGTAGTGCGTACCAATGGTGAGTATGTCTTTTTTCAATCCAAGCTTTCTCTAACTTTTCCTTTTGTTTCTTACTTTTTACTTTTCCATTTAGTTTGCCACCGTAGAAATTAGTGTGCCAATCATGTATTCCTTCTTCAAAAGACCTATAAAGTACCTGAAAGTTCTTATTGTATATCTCATCTGGAATATCTTTGTATTCTTTTATCATAAAGTTCTGTAAAAATCCTTTGTGAATCCAGCTAAGGAAAGGATAAATTAATTTTGGTTTCCAAACTTGATGAATCAAATGATGTCTATGTCCTTTTTCTGCTTTGTTTGAATATGGTCTAAAAATACTAAATCTCATTTTTTACCTCTTGTTACCATTTTATGTGTTTCTAATAGTTCTGGGCTAAACTGATTAGCAAAACTATTCTCTTCTTTAATAATACCGTATCTTACATCTAAATATCCTATTGTAAACATGAATAAAAATATTGCTATTGTTCCTACGTTTATAACTAACTGATTATCGAATCCTAAGTATAGTTTTAACCAAAGTGTAGCCATAGCATAAAAACTTATCATGCTTAAAGGCACGCTTACATAAGTGTTTGCTCTACCGTAAAATGTCTTAAACAAATAATATCCTTTAAAAATCCTTTGTCTTTTTGTTTGAGTGTATCTATAATCTGCTAGTTTTATTTTAAACATTTTATACCTCACATATCTTAATTATTTCCATCTTTAAATAATTTCCTGCCATTGGTGAATACCAATTATAATAGTGTTTTATAATAGATATATCTGTGCTTTCTGTATAAAGTAATCTTTTACCCATACCGTGTGATAATCTTGATGTTATAATAGTTGTGTTAAATGCTAAAAATTCTATTTTATCAGCTGCTTTTGTTTTGTTTGTATCTGGACAATACTTTTCTATCGTTATCTCTAACTCTTCTCTTCCTTTTATTTCGTTTTCTAAGTAAAATTCTTTTAATTCTTTAATCGTTGTAGTATTCGTTATATTTATATCTCCTATTTCTTTTAATCTTTCTTGTAAGTACTCTGGATAGTTTAGCATTTTCTCTAAATCATCCCTTAATTTATTTATTTCATTATTGTTCTCTGGGATTAAGTTGAAAGTTAGACCAGCGAATATTATGATAAATAATAGAACTAAGATAATTATTCCTTGTTTTTTGTTTAGTTTTATTTCGTCTGTCATAATATCGCCACCCAGAGGGTTTATAGTCGCAATGAAGTAACGACTTAACTACTCTTGGAGATGTTCCCTCTTAGGATTTAGCGTTCTTTTTTTCAAATTTATGTCCGCACTTAGGACATTCTATCGTTAAATTTCCCAGTTGATCTACTTGTTCAGCTATAAATCCATCTTTTTCTTTATTTAATAAGTTTATAATATTTTGTTCTGTGTTTCCCGTTAGTAAAGATACTTCTTCTATTCCTGATTTTTCTAGCATTTCTTTTAATTCTTCAGCTAACTTTTCTTCATCCCATGGGCTTTCAGTTACTTTGTTGTGTCCTATTCTATAAGCTTTAACTTCATCTTCTGTTAAATTTTCTTTTTTAATAAAAGGAATTTCTCTTATTCCTAGTTTTTTAGCGGCTTCAAGTCTTCCGTGTCCAGCTATAATCATATTGTTTTTGTCTAAGATAATAGGATCATCAAATCCTACTTTTTGTATTAAATTAGCTAAAG
>Ga0307928_10004387_pt1 | contig 10697 bp, 17 predicted proteins | sample AceLakmetagen232_FD_201815 | JGI IMG/M metagenome (GOLD analysis project Ga0307928, IMG submission 201815) | Saline water microbial communities from Ace Lake, Antarctica - #232 | ecosystem: Environmental > Aquatic > Non-marine Saline and Alkaline > Saline | place: Antarctica: Ace Lake...
TAGAATATTATTCTAGTTGAATAACTGTGTATTTTGTATTCAACCCTTCTCCTTTCTTAGTAACCTTAACTGTTTTAAGTTCAGGTTTCTGTTTAAGGATTTCTTGTATCTGTTCTACAACAGAGTTGGGAACCCTGTATTCTAAACCATCTACAATAACGAAAGAGATTTGGTATTCTTCTCCACTTGAGTTCTTTCTAGTTTCCTTATGGAACTCTTGTGAAATCGAAACCGCTTCTAACTCTGCGATGTTTTTGGTTTGCTTGGGTTCATAACCTTCTGCTGTTTCCTTTAACGATGCCATGTTTATTTTTTACCTCCATTTTTATTTAATTGAAGGTGAATATAACCATCCCGATCCATTTCTTTTATAAGTTGAACTCCATTTTGTATTTTCATGGTTCTTTTCTCAACAGGGGAATCTTTAATGGCAGTTAAGGTATCCCCCTGGAGAGAATCTATGCTATTTACATTAGATTTCTTTTTTTTACAAAAGAGTTTCTTGAAGAGTTTCCTAATTTGAAATCCGATTAATTGAACAATCCAGATATATAGTGTTAGAATGATAATTGCCCACCTAGTTACTGGATTTGCAAGTATCTCCTTTATAAATTCAATTATTAGGGTGATGTTCATTACTTCTTGCCTCCATTAGTAGTATCTTTTGATTTAGGGCATTTATTGCTTGATAATTCTCTTCTATATGCCTTGAGTGAATATTTTTAATCCACTGATCGTAAGCAAGATAAAATACAAGACTAAAGAAACCTAAGAAGATTAATAACTGGCTTATATCCCGATAGTTAAAATAGTAATGTAAGAAAGACCAAAATATTCCTCCTGCTGCAAGAATACTCAGGAAAACGGATCTCCAAACGATTTGTTTCATATTTCATCCTCCATCTTGTGCTTCCTAATTAGTTGAACCATTCTTTCAACAACAGCGGCCTTGTTTCTTAATTTTGTTTTCTTTTTAATCCGATCAAAGAAGTTGTTATCCTTTTCGTAAATTTGAAGTTGAACATAACACATTAGAAAAATAAGGGGGGATCAGTAGATCCCGATTCCCACCTCTTTTAAAGTAAATTCGTTTTTCTTGAGGAACCGAAGGAACCTCAGTTTTTTAAGTAAGTTTTTTATTACCATGTTATTATAGTATAATTAATAGTATTTAAATGCTTGTAATACTTTAGAGTTACAACAACTCACTTCTTCCTTCCCCTACTCCCAAAGTAACAATTAGGGCATCTCCCATTCTCGTATTCGGTTACTTTATCCAATCCGTAGGGTTTCCCGCATTGGGAACAGATCTTCCGATACTTATATGGGAAGCCTTTATTCCTATTTATTTTTGCTTTAGCAGTATTTCGTATGTTTTTTGTTTCATCCATTTTGGTATTTGCGAGGCGAAGTCTGACCTGTTCCCGCACTTTTTTTTTGTTAAACATGAAGTATGATACGTTTTGCAGTGATAAAAGGCCAGTTCTGACTTATTTTTGATTATTCGCTTACAGAATGCACATTTTTCGTGTTTCATTTTACATTATCCAATAATTTTGTTGCCTTTGCAATATTTAATCTAACTTCCACTCCTGAACTCAATCTTCTTTTCTCAATAACTAAACCCATTCTCTTTAATGCCCTTCCCAACCACCTTGGATTTATATCTTGTTCTTCAAATCTATCTCTTATTCCCAAAAAATATCTAAAATCATCTGTTATTTTGTGAATAAATCTGTATCTATCATAATCTACTTGGGAACTCATCTTACTAATAAACTCTATCAAAGAAACATCTGTGCTCTCTGTTATATCATCTTCTTTCTTTTGTTTGGATAATTCCTGTCCAAATTTAAGAACTTTATCAAAAACTTCTTCATTTAACATTAAAGATACAAATAATAATGGTAACATCAATTCTAAATGCCTTCCCCGTATATTTGAATCAATAATTCTGTTATATACACTAACTACACTAGCAGAAAGTTTATTTTTCCTTTGAGAAGGTGTATATAGTGTAGTAAGTGTAGTAAGTGTAGTAGTAGTAAGAGTAGTCCTTTCGTCTACATACTGGTTGAAGCTCTTTCTATTGTATTTTTTACTACACAAACTACACAATCTACACAAACTACACTCTTTTATTTTCCCAATTACCCCTAATTCGTCGAAATCCTCCTGTAATAAGGCAAAATTTGAATTTGTGGATTTATTCAAAGTTAGTGTAATAACTCGATCTCCAAGCACATCATCTACACCTCCTATATTTGCGATAGCAATGGGTGTAAATGGTTCAAAAGCATCAAAATCCCATTCATCCCCAACCTTCTTCATTCTAAACACTTTTGTTCCTCTTTTGTAACAAGCATTAAGTAATTCCTTTAATGGAGCATTCTCTTTTCTATCTAACCCCTCCAACTCATCAATCATTAAAGCGTTTCCCTTATCTGCTAACCTAAAGAGAACTGCTTCTCTCATAGAGGCAAGTAAAATACCTTTGTTCACTAAAACCTCCAATAATTTGAGTAATCTTGTTTTTCCAGAACCTTTTTGTGCATTCATAAACAAATAAGGGTATGTGCTGAAGTTTTCCATACAATAAGTTCCTAGGATCCAAACAGCAACAATATCATAATATTCTTTCTTTAATCCAACATATCTCTTTAGAATAAGTTTTATCTCATCAAACAACTCTCCAATCTTAACTTTGGCCTCATCTATCTTCCACTTCTCATTTTCCTGCTTTACTCTTTCCACAACCTCTTTTCCTTTCTCCATACTTTCTTTAATCTCTTTAGCCACTTTCTTAGGCATTCCAGCTTTGATTGCTTTCTTTTCAAGTTCTTTTAGTTTCATTTTCCCTCTTTATCACTGAACTCATAATTATTTTCTATACAAATTTCATGTCCATGTTTATGTTCTTCCGGCCTAATCCACAAACAAAGACAAGTTATCCCCCCAATCTTTTCTGCAAGAGGTTCACCTTCTATTCCCTTTGTAAAAAGTCCATTTGAAGTTTTATCTGGGAAGTAAATCTTATACACCCTACATCCTCCTGGAAGATTACGAATAGAACTATTAGGAATCATGATCTCACCAAGAAAGGTTCAATAGAATGAATCTCTTCAAACATAATTGGAACCTCTCCCAATTTTAAATCCATGAGAATTAGAAATCCTTTTTCATCATTCAATTCTATAATTTCCCCGTTATAAAAACGAGAGGTGTTACAACTAACATGAACTTTTTGTTTGCGTTCAAAAAATAGTTTTATCTTTTCGTTGCTTTTCATTGTAAGTTCTCTAAATATAATTGGTATATATAATATCCTAATAATTTTAAAGTAACAACAAGTTTTGTTGTCACTGAATGTTACTACAACCTTTTAAATACAAAAGGGGGTTAAAAGAAATAGACTTTATCATGCGATTGGAACTAAAGATTCTGATTGCCTTTTTTTTGCCTCTTGGGGGCAGAAATAAGTCACTAATTAAAAAAGAAAGTGGGGAGTAAGGAAAGATAATGTCATTGAAATCCCGAAGTCCTAACTACTTTTTGCTTATTTCAACCCCTTGAGGTTCTTTATTATTATTAAGAATATAACCCCCCCTGACGGAGGGGAAACAGCTCCTAAAGATTTTAGAAGAATATGATTATCTTTTTTTCTTGTAAGTTACACTAATACCATAACCACCTTGTTTCTTAAAAACAGAACATCTGTATCCTTTCTTTCTGAAACGTGCAGCTAACTTTTTAGCATTAGTTTTTGTGTTTGAATTGTGTATTGCCATTTTTTCCCTCCTTCTAGTCGTATAGTATCTTAGTATTCAAACCAAGAGGTTTGAATCCTTTACTCAATTCCTTTAAAGATTTCTTCCTACGCTTGATTTTTTTAAAACCTGTGCGTTTACGTAAAGTTTTACCTAAAATCTTCCCAGAACCCTTTAATTCAGTTTTTAAGCCACTTCTAGCAACAGACACGACTCCTTTAGTGTTCTTCCACAGCTTTTTTAACGTTTTTTTTGCTTTTGCCATACTATGATTGTCCTATTCTGAAATCAAATAAAAATAAAAAAAATAAAATGGGGTTTAAACCCTACCTTTACTTCTTGTAAGGAATACACCAAGGAAAAGCATACCTACACTTATTGCAATTATTGCAGGAGTCCATCCAGCCAATCCCGTAGAACCTAGCTGAGTAGTTAAGTAGTTTGTTGATACTGCTGAATCACTGTATGATACTTGATGACTAACATTTGCAGTTTCCCAACACTCTGCTCCACCTCCCATGGTTGCACTTTCATTGAAAGTGTAATCTGCACCACACGCAACAGCACCTTGAAATTCCCAAAGAATTATGGTTCCAACACCTATGATTATCGCAAATCCAATTATTCCTAATCCAAGAGCTTGTAAGTTATTAAACATTTTGTTTTACCAAAATATTTAAACCTTTCTTCCGCCTCTTGTTAAGAAAACACCAAGGAAAAGCATACCTACACTTATAGCTATAATTGCTGGAGTCCACCCTGCTAGTCCTGTAGAACCTAACTGAGTATTCAAGTATTGAACAGTAGTATTCGCTGAACCTCCAACTGCATTTCCAAACTGGTCAAGAATCACTACACCAACACCTATGATTATAGCAAAACCGATAATTCCTAAACCAAGAGCTTGTAAATTATTAAACATTTATTTTTACCCCCTTTCATTTTTTGTTTAAAAGGTATTCTTTGAACTAATTCAATGCTTATATACCTCAGTTATCGAGGGGTAACTTCAGGGTTACCTTTCTTGCCAAGTAGTGTAAATGATTGCAAACAAGATTTGCCCTAAGAAAAACATCAACCAACTCCAACTAACTAGATCCAAGTAGGTTAAAAACATCCCAGCAATCAAGACAATAAACGCAGAAGAGATCATCGCAGGGAAGAAACCGAAAGGAAGCATAGCCATCAGGATAATAACTTGCATCATTATCAACATTCCTAACCAGGCAAATCCTCCTGTGTTAGTGTTTGCAACTCCTAGTAGTCCTTTCAGGGTGCTTACCCCTTCAAAATTGTTTGTTACATTTGTGAAGTTAGTCACTATACCCTCCTCTTGAATATTAATCCAATTAATATCAAGATTATTGATAATACCCACAATCCTTGTAGGAAAACTCCCACTTGTGAAGGTAGTTTGAGATAGGTTTCTGCGATTGTTTTAATCCATCCACCAAACATGAATTCCAATATGAAACTAAAAGCACCTTTAGCTATTTTCCAGGAATCTACAAAGAAAAAGACCCCCAAATCTGTAATGGATAGTTCCCCATCTGATATTCTTTGCGTGGAAGTGTTTTGGAAATCTTCAAAAGAACTTTGTAAACTAGATGTTGGAAGCCCAGCAACAGTTTCATTCTTTGAATGAAGAGTATTCATCCCCCCGATGATTACCACACTGAATATAACTACAAATAGCACAGCAACTACTGCTCCTTGCATCCATCCCCCTAACGTGCTTACTCCTTGATTATTTCTCATCACATTTTCCTCAAATAATGGATTATTATTCCTGCTAGGGCAACAATTCCCATAAGGATAGCCATATTTATTGAACCGAAGATTACTACTGGGATTAACCCAACTAAGAGCATAACTATTGCAACAACTGGAGAGAACACCCCAATTAATCCTGCGACTAGAGCTAACAAGAACCCTAAGAATAATCCGAAAGAAGATTGAACAGTTGTTCTGGTTGTATTCCATAGTGAGGCAAAGGATTGTTCAGGAGAAGCAGAACGATACGCTTCTGCAAAGAAATTACCTGTTAGATTTCCTATGGAACAAGTTAAGGTTCCACTATAACTCGCACTCGTTGAATTACAAACCTCTATGTTTTGGAACCCCGCATCCTTGTAAACGTATAATCTCATAGAGGTTGTAGTTTGAGAAGGATCACTCCAAGTAAATACAAATCTAGTGTTTGTTTCATCCCAAGATAGAGAGTGTTGAATTCCTTGAACAATAAAATAGTTTGTTCTTGTTTCAGGAACCAGGATTGTATATGTGCAAGGATCAATTAAACAAGCCATTCTTGCAGCATCCGTAAGGTAAAGTAAGGATCCGTTAGGATAGTAAACTCCTACTTTATAATCTACATCTTCTGGTTCAACCTTCATAACTGTTAAACCATCTTGATCCGTTATAGCTGCTTCAACAACTTTGTATTCATCTAATTCAGGATACCATCTCCACAAATTCAAATATGTTCCTGGTAATGGATCAAGAGAGTTATCTTGTATTTCAAAGATAAATGAAGTTGATGCTCCTGTTTCAAGAGTATAGAGAGTGTATGCTTGAGTGGTTGAATTACTTAATGCAAACCCTTCAAACATATAGAATCTCCTATCAATATATCCTGAATAACTATAATCTAGTTCCCCATATCCTAACAGGTAGTTACTAAAAGAATTATTTATGCACACCCTCAAAACACTTTTATTACTAATACTTCCAAAGATAGATTTTGCTTCTGGATCCCCTATTCCATATTTAAAGTTATAAGAAACATCCATATTTAATGAAGTGAGATTATTTGCTCTTGCGAAAGTATAGTTAATCGCTTCAAAGTAACCTGCACTACAAGTGGAACTTGTTACAACAATGTCTGTAACATCCTGAATTGTTTGGTTTATTGGATTTGTTAAAGTATAGAAAGTTCCAGTGGCATTTGTTCGGGCAAAGGTCCAATAAAAAGGAAGATTTACATCTGCAGTAACAGAAGGAACAGTTAAAGTTTGAGTAAAAGCAAGATTATCCCCACTCCCACTTTCAGTTCCAGTGTAATTTGTATAGTTATAAGTTAAGATCCCAACAATAGAACTCCAATCATCACTATTATAAGTTATATTAGAAATGAATCCTTGGTTTGTTGTTTCTATTGCCGTGGAATTATATGTTTGTGAATTAATCTTTACATCTTGGATGGTGAAGGTTCGGTTATCACTCCACAAACAAGTATTATCTGAGTCACATCCTAAAGCTCTCCATGCGTATTCTCCATAACTAAATGATTGTTGGAAAATAGTTGTGTTTGTGCTGCCAGTAATTGTTTCCGTTTGGTTTAATACTCCATCAATATAAAGAGAAACATTAACTAATTGTGTTGGAATAGAAGTTAAAGTAACATTAAAAGAAATATTCGTATCTGGAAATTCAGTGAATACATCTGCAGGGGAATTTAATGTTATTTCATCATCTGCAGTTGTATAATTTAAATAGTAAATTCTTGCAATTCCTTCTAGTGATGCTCCATTACCATCGAAAGAACGAGAGGAAGATTGTATTTCAATTTTATTATTTGTAGCTGTTATAGTTGAACTAAAAACTCCATCTTCTAATATAGTAAATTTGTTTGCTCCTTCTGTTCTATTTCTTTTTACTGTCCAGACTATATCTTGTGCAGTTACACTAATTACACCCCTTACATATGTTCCAAAAATATATAATCTTCCTATATCTCCACATTCGTTTATAAAACCATTATATCCTTTTAAATAAACCCTCATGGTTAAATTCTCTATACTATTTAGTGCAGGTAATAAAATAGAGTTTGCAGTTTCTGTAGAAGTATATGTTACTCCATCTCCAGTATTTCCAGCAGCAGTTCTAGTTTGAAGATAATCTGCAGTTTCAGTAGTTAAAGCTGAAGCTCCTACCGTAAATGTGCTTGAATTTTCCCATAAAGTATAATTTATTGAACTATCATCTATATTATCATATACAAGATCTCCTCCCCAGACTGCACTTACACTTCCAATTAGAAAGATTGCAAATATTAGTAGTAATAATTTTTTCATCGTTGTAGTCCTCCTTCACGTCTAAATGAGCTGTACATTATTATTCCAGTGACTATAATAACCCCCAATAAAATTATATCGAAAGTGTTTACTATAAAGTTTGTTATAGGAAGTTGTAGAACTTCTGTGCTGAAGGTGCTCATTCCGAAGATTGTTTCTATTGGAGCAACGATATATTTCGCAAACATCAGAGTTATTATTGCACTAATCATATAGAACAATGCGAAGATTGGATGAGGCCCAGCAAGGAATGAGAACACGAATAAGAGTAGGATATTAACTAGGAAAGCTATTGCAATTAACCAATCCCAAAAGGAAACAAAGGAGTTATGTATTGTAGCAACTCCCTCCCCTGCGGCTGGAGTTGTAGCATTAAGTTGAGTTTGTAATGGATCAAGCACTTCATTTATAGTAAATAACATAATTGGGGCTAGGATTAGCAAACCTACCACTACTGAAATCCAAGTTATTATTTCCGTTTGCCCTTTTTGATTTCTCATTTTTTAAGTTTTCTAATCATTTCACGAGTCATTTCCACTCCATCAGATTTAGCAATTATCTTCTGTGCTTCTATCTGGGTAAGTGTTCCATAAGGTAATAGTTTTTGCATATTCATATGCCTTTGTTTTAACCAAAGGTCTAATTCTGGTGCAATCTTCTTAACGATTGTATTTCTCTTAGCCATCTCTTCCTCCGTAAAGTTGTCCCTTAAAGTAACTCATGATGAATGCCACTATCGGTAAGATTACATTTGAAACTGCTGTTGATGCAATAACCCATTCTAGGAAACTATTAACAAAAGAATTACCTAAGTATTCTTTCCCAAAGATATACACCACAAACAAAGCGAAGTAAGCAGATATGTTGATTATTAAATCCTTAGCATCAAAGTTCCACTCTACCATTCGGAAGATGTTATAGATTAAAAGAGAGAGTAAACCAGTAACAATGATTAGGAATAATAGGGAGAAGAATACAATAACTCCTCCTGAAGGTTTTTCTTTCCCATTGAGAGTTACTTCAAAATCATAAGAGAAAACCTTTAAAGCATCAGTGGTTCCACAGAAACCATTAACAGAATAGGTTCCAAGTTCTTGGGTGTAATTATTATGAAGTGTATAATTAAAATCCCCATTTCTTTTACCCATAGCTAAATCTGAAAAGATTATTGAAGTGTCAGGATATTTTATTGAAGAGATGTTGCAATAATCACATATGCTAGTAGTGTTACTACAAATTTGTAATATTTCTATACTTTGATTTTTCTCAAAGAGTCCAAGTGATTGAGTTGCAGGAGAAACAAAAGGTAGCAAGAAAAGAACTAAACTAAATAAAACTAGAAGTTTCTTAGTTACCATGAGGTAACTAGAGAATAATTCTTTTTATACTTAATGTTTAAGATACTTCATACAAGGTATCTGTTTCATATAAACACTCTGTGGGAATCTCCAATAATCCACTTCCATGTAAAGTCCAACATTCAGCAGGAATCCCTGCTGTTATATTTAAAGTATAATTAGCACTTGCGGAAGCACAATTACTTGGAACAGCTCCATCACAAGCTAAACAGTTCCAAGTATAATTTCCTACTGTTCCTGATTTGTATCTTCTTATTTCATTATCATATTTATCTAAAGCTATTAATTCTGTTGGGTTATCATCAACACATAATACATCTATTCCATTCATTGCATCTCCTGCAGGAAAATCTATCGCATGTTCTAATGTTCCATTTTCTAGAAATTCCCAAATACTTGAACCTTTAATTCCCACATAAATTGTTCCATCATCCCAAGCTAAACTATCTGCATCTATTCCTATTGAGAAGTTAGATACATAACTTCCATCAAAGTTATGGACTTGCACTGAACTTTCATCGTTATTTATAATAAAAAAGTTAGTTGCATTTGCAGTAATTCCTTCAGGATTATTTATTCCACTTAAAGAAATATTTGCAACGCTATTTCCTTCATAATCAAATACATAAACTTTATCTGCATTTCTATCACTTACAAAGATATTACTATCATTCTTCCCAATTCCTACCATTAAACTAGCCCAAGGTATCCCCCATCCTCCAACATGGTCCATAGTTCTGTTTAATTTATAAACATATTTATCTAAAAAATCTATTTGCCAATAATTACTTCCATTCATTATTATATCTGTGGGTAAACTACTCCCCCAAGTATTTGTATCTTGAGTATTATTTTGAACATATAAATCATATATGTGTGAATCAAAATTGTATGATGTTCCATCAGTAATATTTGTAATAAAAGGATTCCATCCTTGCCCACCAAAATCTCCCCACAAAGTAATATTTGTTACTCCACTTCCATCACTTACATCACATTGGAAAGTGTGGTTTAAATCAGTTGTAACTGTTTCATCTGCAGGGGTAACTAAAGTTACTACGGGGTCTGTTGTATCTGCTGTAACATTTACATAAGCATTTCCAGAAGTTAAAGAAACTGTTCCATACTCACAGAATCCTCTTATATAATTTAATCCAACTATATTTCCTTTTCCAGTTATATCATGCCTACAACTTCCAACTCTACAAATTGCATTGAGGTTGGGATTTGTTCCTGAACTAAGTGAAATATTATGTTCTGAACCTGATTGTATTGTTGTCCAAACAGAAGCATTATTATATTGATGTGTTATTATTTTATTTCCTGTGCAAGTTCCTGTATAAGTCATGGTAACTCTACTTGAATATGTTTCACTTACTCCTACATCTACTCCTGGAGAAGGGATATTTTGTGTGCATCCTAAAATACACAAAGCATCAATCCATTGTATTTCTGTGCTTTTATTCTGCCCTACTGCTAAGGTTCCTGCATTAATT
>Ga0307928_10004388_pt1 | contig 10697 bp, 14 predicted proteins | sample AceLakmetagen232_FD_201815 | JGI IMG/M metagenome (GOLD analysis project Ga0307928, IMG submission 201815) | Saline water microbial communities from Ace Lake, Antarctica - #232 | ecosystem: Environmental > Aquatic > Non-marine Saline and Alkaline > Saline | place: Antarctica: Ace Lake...
CCGCAGGCGTTTCCCAAGTAGCATCTCCACTAGCATCCGATTGTAATATTTTACCAGCTCCTGCTCCTGTTGTTATTTTAATAGCTGGAGTAGTTACTTTTCCTGTAAAGGTTGGTGAAGCTATATTTGCTTTACCACTTATATCTTGGTGAGCTGTTAAATAATTCTTATCAGCAATAGCTTTACTTGTTGGTATTGTTGTATCGTCTGCTCCTAAAGTTGTTACGATAGTTTTATCAGAAGTTCTTATATCTTTATTGGTTTTATTGAATACTGCTATTTCTCCATCAGCTATTTCGCTATCATTTATTGCTGTAACATCTGTTGTCTTTGCTATTTTATTTCCTACTTCTGTTAAACCTGCTAGACCACCAACTGGAAGTGCTACACCATTCTTTAAAGTTTTAGAATTAGCACCATCCCATTGTGGTAAGTAACTATCGGTATTAGTAGCTGGTGACATTGTATCTCCACTACCAGCTCCGTCTGCTCCATTAGTCACTGTGAAGGTAGTTGTAGTATCATCGTTATAAGTTACTGTATAAGTGTCAACTAATCCAGTAGTATCTGTTTTAATTATACTTGTAATAGTTCCAGCTGAGCCAGTAAGACCAGTAGCACCCTTTAAGGTTACTTTAGCATTAGATAGTGTAACTGTTGAGCTATCGTCTAAGGTAAATACCATATCATCACCCACAAAGGAAGCACCTGTTGTTTTAGCACCTACATCCCCTTGCTCTCCCTTTAAATCTAGTTTAGCGTCTGTTAAGGTGACAGTTGAAGCATCATCTAAAGTAAAGACAATGTTATTACCTGAAAAGGCAACTGAAGTAATTTTAGCACCATCTTCACCTTGAATACCTTGAGGAATACCAAAGTCAAAGACAGCATCACTTGTTGTGCCTACATTACTTACTGTGGCACTTTCTCCTGCTGCTAAAGTAGTGGTAGAACCAGCGTCTGCTGTTGCGTTATCTCCTGTTTCACCTTTAAGTTCACTTTTAAGAGCCTTTTTGGTTTCGTCTGTTTCACCATCAACATAAGGTATGTAATCTGTGTTTAATGGTGTTCCAGCTGAAAGCTCACTTATTTTTTTATCCATATTGTTATTTTATTTCGTTTGTCCAACTATTAGCATATTTTATTTCGTTTGTCCAACTATTAGCATATTTTAAGACTATTTTAAATCCATTTTCTAAAAGTAAAAAGAAACTATCTTCTTTTAATAAGAAGCTATCTTCATCACTTGTTTTTGTTTCGTTTGTCCAAGTTGTCATATTATTTATAACTTTTATAAGCTCTGCTTAATCTTGGTATTTCTACCTTATTTCTTACTGAATAAAACTTACCAATCTCATATTCCATCTTTTCAATAGTTTTCTCTAGTCCCTTATCGTTCTTTTTAGTGATATTCCATTGATTAGCTGCGTAAATTGACAAGTATTGGTGGAATATGGTAGCAAAGCCAGGTCTTTTAGTTGTGTCGGTTGAGATGAAGTAGCTAGGAGCTCTATTAAAATATATTTTAAGTCCACCTGTTGAAGCATAGCTTGTAGGTGGATACATAATTAACTGTGAGCCATCAAAGTCATACATATTAGGCTGTCCTGATACATCTTGAAACTCTCCTGTTGCTTCAGGAATGTCTTTACGGTCAATAGGTGTCATTACAACCCAATTACCAGACGAGTCTTTAGCTTCTACTCTGTCAATCATTAGCCAATCTTGTAAAGCATCAGGAGTAGCAGTAAAAATACCGTAGTTATTTTGGTCTTCTATTAGGTCTGCTACTGATATTGGTTGGTCTGTGTGATTAACATCATCCCACTGCATTCTTCCATCTGCGTTTAATATTGTATAAGCAACCCTATTATATCCTTCGTTTACGAAACGAGTAATATCCTTTAAGGAAAACTCATTTACATTTGTATTTGTTCTAAACAACACATCTTGGACTATTCCCCCGAGTGTTGTAGCATTATTAAAATCCATCTTATTTATTTATTATATAATTTTGTAATTTAATACTATTCTCTCCGTTTATTTCTTGTCCCATTGTATATCCGTGTATTTTATATAGGACTAAAGGTTCAGATATAATATCTATATCGTATCCTACTTTTAGACAGCGATACCAGAAGTCGTAGTCTTCCCAGCCTCTAATAGGCATATTCTCATCATATCCTCCGACTTTCTCCCATACTGACTTTCTAAACCCTGCGTTAGCATCAACTACGTTTCTTTTCTTCATTACCTCTAGTGTAGGGTACATTGTTTCAAATATATCATCATTATCTCCGAAGTGTTGTAGGTCGGTGGCTACTATATCACCCTTATAGACGGTCTTCTCTAAGTAATTTGGAGTCAACTTGTTGTCTACATCAAGTATTACAATCCAATCGCCCTGTGCCTGTCCTATGCCCTTATTACGAGCCTTAGCAATGTCTATCTCATCGTCTATAACTATAATCTCGTAATCCTTATAGGTTTGAGCCTTTACACTGTCTAAACACTCGTCTAAGTATTTTTTATAATCACCCCATACTGGAATTATTACAGACACCATACTATTTCTTTTCTTCTTTTAAAAACTTCTTATACTCTTCAATTTGGTCTAGTATTTCTACTTCAGTAAAATTTTCTTTATTAATACCAACACTACCGATAATCTCAAACTCTCCAAGCTCAAATGATGGTGTAAGTTTCTCAATGATAGGCTGTGTCTTTTCCTTTAGTCTATTCATCTTATAACCTAACTTAGCTTGTTCCTTTTCAATTAATTCTTTTTCTTTTTGTAATTTACGAGCTTCCGTAAGGACAGCTCCGCGCTCTTTTAATATCTTTGTTAGTTTAGCATCGTTGATTTTAATTTTTCTCATAAAGTTTTGAATAGGCATCTGCCCATTTATAGGCATTATCCTCAATATTATAATTATTAAGTGTATATTCTTTAGCCTTTTTACCGACTAATCTTCTTAATTCTTTGTCTTTAATAAGTTTATCTACTACAGGTTTCCAATCTTTATTATCTTTTATTAGAAATCCTATATCAGGTGTCAACTCTTCATAAGGTCCACCTTCAAAACTCTGGGCTACTACGGGGATTTCACACATCGAGGCTTCGAGAAACTTTATATTAGACTTACAACGATTAAAGTAGTTATCCCTACGAGGTATAAGCATTATGTCTAGTCTAGCCTCATTTAAGGTTTCAGCATAGTCATATCTTTTAACCCAGTGGAACTGTGTCATATTGATATTGTTCCAGAACTCATATTCATCGTGGAATACTTTAGTAACGATAGGGTTTTCTTTCTGGTGTTTTAAATCTCCTAGTCCGAATAATACTATCTCTACATCATTTCTTTCGCTTAACTCTTTTATAAAGCCTTTAATGTGTAGGTAGTCATATTCAACTGCTGCTGAACCTACTATTCCTATTCTTACTTTATCTCCTTCGTTTCTTAATGGTTCATCCCACTCCATAGGGTCTATATAATTAGGTAATACGATTACATTATCACTGAACTCTCTGTATTCTTCTGCTAGGGTTTCGGTAGATGCTGTTACTAAGTCGCATAACTTAATGAACTCATTTATATTATCTTGTCTTTTCTGTAGGTTTTCTTGGAACTTACCATCTGGGGTGAATTGAGCTAGTGGATGAAAGTCTTCTAGTTTAAAAGTATCATCATTATCCATTACTATCTTCTTTCCATCTCGTTTTAATATCTTTGCTAGTTCGTGGTAAGACTTTTCTTCTGCTCTGTGAAATACTACTACATCAGATGCTTGTAATTGTTTTCTAATATTCTCTATATTAATTTTATCTTCTCTCTGGTTAGGCTTATCTGTCCACCAACCGTTATGATAGCAAGGAAGTAGCAGTCTAGGATAACAACACCCATCATAGCCAGAATTTATCATTGTTACCTTTAAATTACTCATACATATCTTCGTTTATTTTTTAGCTGCTTCCTTTTCTCCAGATTTTTCTGGAACTCTATCTGCATTTTTAGTTCCTCCCAAGATATTTGCCACTCCTGTGTAGTATTCTTCTGCTCCTCCTTCATATATTTGTCCGTTAGGAGCAAGGAAAGCCCTTACTCGTTTTGGTTTAGATGATAATATTGCTGGCATATTAGTAAGTATAAATTAAATTAATCTTTCCTTTAGGCATCTTGTCGTTAAGGATGTGTTTAACTCCACCAAAATCCTTATCTGTAATACCTTCTTCTTTTAAGTCAAGGTTATATTCTATTACTCCAGTTGGGAAAGATAAGGCTGTTTCTACTTGTTGTCTTAATGTTTCTCTTATTGTCATATTGTTGTCTTCACGCCACGCTTGGATTAATCGGCGTGAACTGATAATCCAAACGGGAACAATAATTATTAATTTATATATTAATTATATACTGTTAAAGATTTAGTATCAAGCTATGCGGCGGCTGTCTTTATCCATACACCAGAAGTATCTCTATTTTTCATTACACCGTAAACTACGTCTGCAGTTGTAATAGTTGAAAGATATTGAGGAATGTAATTGGATTGTACTCTCATAATAGTTGAACCGTGAACGATAGCACCCTTATGAGCTAAACAAGAACCAGCAGAACCATCTACTGTAGGAATTCTATCACTCATAATTACTGGGATACCATATAGGTAGCCAATATGTCCTTTAAGAACTGGGTCGGAAGCGTTTGTATTTACAAGTAAACTGAACCTGTCAATAGCTTGTAAGTCTGTCCATACCTGTTTAGGGGATAGGAAGAAAGCACGGTCTGCTTGAGGTGCTGAAGCCTCATCTAAATACTGAATAGCACGTCTTACATTTGAGTCTGCTAAAGCGGCTGGTGATGTTCCCACAGTTTGTGTGAAGTTATCAAACAATGCCATAATAGCGTCATCATAAGCAGCTGCTACTGTGAAAGCAGCGTTGTCTGCTAATTCAGACATATAGCTATAAGATTTCTTAACCTGTTCAGCTTCTTTGTCTTCTATTGCGAATGAACATTCGTACCAAGTATCTACTGTTAGAGTAATTTGGTTGTCTGTTGGGTTGTTTAGTGTAACAACTGCTGCGTTAGATTTGCTATGAGCAGTCATTTCTGAGATGTTTGGAATGAGTAAAGTCTTAGTACCACTTGCTAAGTCTGCTGATAAATCTGTGAAGAAAGCAGCAGCTTTCAAGTTATCTCTATAGAAGTTATTCATTCTCTCAGCGAATAAACCAGGGATTACATTAGCTAATGTAGTATTGGTTTCTGTCGCTGTTGGAAATGAACCTGTTGCGATAAATTTGTTTTGTCAAACCTAGTTACCCATTGCTTTGTTAAACTGGGCTACTCTCTCTTCTTCAGTCATTTCTTTATAAGGTTTAGAACCTTTAAAGTTTCCTTTAGAAGATGGAGCTAGTGAAGCGTTAGCTGATTTCTCTTTCTTAATTCTACTATCAACCTTATTAGTGAAGTAGTCGTCTTTGACTGCCTCTGAAACGGTGATGTTGTTAATCTTTGAAAGCTTAATTGCTAAGTCTACTTCATCTTCAGTATAACCTTTAGCAAAGAGGATTGCCTCTTCTCGGGATATACTAGATTGAGTTTCGTTAGATTTGTTAGAAGGCTTATCTTCTTTAGAAGTTTCTGCCTTTTTTTTCCAATGAGCTTTCTGGGCTAGTAAAGTTTCTCTTTCTTTCTTTAACTTTTGATAGTCCTCTAAGGTAGGTGAGTCATCGGAGCCCTCATCTAAATCGGTTTCTTCAACCTCGTTGACATCTTCTTGACTTTCGTCAATGGTTTCGTCAATAACCTCTTTCTCATTGTCTTCCATAAAAATGTAGGCGTTTTGTGCCTGTTAGTTATTAGTCATTTATAAGGTTTTGTCCTCTAGCCTATTTAGTAGGCAAATCTGTGGTAGCTGGGGAATTGAACCCCAGAATAACCGTTCTACCTGAATATTTGTTTCTTTATTTCTTTTCCGTTGTTAATCTTATTAGCTGCCTTAGCATTAGTAATAGCCTCAATAGCTATATCTTCGTATCTTTTACTTGTATTTATATTACGAACTAACTTTAGGTCTGCTATTTCCTTTCTAAGCATAGCCTCAATAGCCTCCCAACCTTTGCTTAATAGTGTTTGTTTTATTAATTCATTCATATTATTGAGTGGTATCTACTTGTCCCATAAGTTTATCTTGTGATGGTGCTTGTATTGCCTGCCCTCCTGTTTGTCCCATCTGAGCCATTTGAGCTAAGTTCTCTTTCTGTTTAGGTGTTAACTTCCACCAAGCAATACCGTTGTTCTCTAAGTATTGTTTCATTAGTGGGATGTCTAGGATAGCTGGTTTAGCCATTACCATTTGAATAGCGTTGAAGTAAGCGTCATTCTGTTGTCCTTTATCTTGGCTTTCTCCTGTAATGTTAAACTTGATGTTAAACTTCTTTAAATCAAACATCTTCTTGCCTAACTCTACTCTTCTTCCTACATACTTAGCGTTCTTGTCTATCTCTACTTGGATAGCTTCCTCTAGCATAGGGCTATAAGGGACGCCTTCTTTTAATTGGTCAAGCAACATCTTGTCTTTTAACCAAGCGTCATACATTTCTATATCTCCAGAGTCTTCAAGTATTTCTATTAGTCCTCCTTTATTCCATTCTCTAACAATATCAGGTAATAGTTCTTCCTTTAATATGTAGCCAACAGTTTCTCCTATTCTTTCCTTAATGTATCTAAATGAACTCTTAGCAGCGTTATTAGTAACAGCAAGGCTTCTAAATGGTGTTCCTGATGGGCTAGCCTCTCCCATAATAACCTCTGGGGTCATACATAATAAGTCTGCCTGTCTTTCAATAGTCTGTAGTTCTGTTAATAGAATGTTAAATGCTCTGTTATCAATGCCAATCTGTTGTAAATCTGCTGAATTGATGATTTGTCCGTTTAAAGCTCCCTCTAAGACATTTCCGTTAGTATTGGGGTCATTAGTCCTTAATAAGAGTAATGAAGCGATAGCTGTTGCCTGTGCGTTCTCATTGACAACTGTATTAGCTCTTTCCTGTAGTCTGAATAAACGTTCTACTACTCCCATTCTTAACCACCTGCCTCTGTATCTACCAATATGGAAGTCATAATATTGAAAGTCTTTATCATTAATATCTTCTTCAAATAGAATAACTTCTTTATCTCCGTATCCAGCACCAAAGTAATGTTTCATTTCATAAGAACCGTCTTCCATTTCAACCTGTCCTGTGTATTCCCAAATCTCATTAGATTTCATTACATCTTTATCGTTCTTAGTTCCATTAGATGATGTTTTTTCTGCTACCTTAATAGCCTCTTCTACATTCTCCCAAACATCTTCCTTGTCTTTTAGTTCGTTGTTAGTCAAGTAGTGTAATTCAACTACTGATGTATCCTTAATATATTTAACTCTAGGGTCAAAGTAAAGGTTTGATAGGTCTACTTCCTCAATCTTAGCCTTTCCGTCTTCTGTGTATTTCTTCCATACAACAGAACCATAAGTTGCTGTTCCTTCTGATAGGTCATTTAAGGTAATAGCAAAGTGATTTTCATTTAACCATTCCTTTAGTTTCATCTTTAAACACCAAGATACAAATATACTAATCTCACCTTCACCATAAGGCATTAAGTCTTTAGTATCAAGGTCAATGTTCTTAGCAAAGTGAATGATACGAGGTGTGCTGATATTCCAAAAGATAGCGTTATCATCTCGTGCTAGTTCAAAGGTATCATTAAGATATAGGTTAATACGCCTAACAGTCTGATATTGACTGAAGTAAAAACCCTTGTCCATTTCTACCTTCTTTTCTTTAAAATCTTCTACAATAGCCTTCACTGTTGAAGACACTTTTGTTTTTAGTTCCATACTATTTAAATGCTACTTTATTATTATTAAAATTGTTTATTACTGGTTTGCGGTAATCTCCTAGTCCATATCTTATAGCGTCCATAGGGTTAGACCATTCGTGGATACTGTCATCAGGAACATTCATACTGTTGCCATCCTTGTCTGTTGCCCACATAAGGTTCCTGTAAGCTGTTATAGTCTTAGTGCTACGCTTTGTAATGCTTATTCTGAGGCTCTGAACCATCTGTATTCCCTTGTTTACACTTCCAGGACCTTTTAATGCTCCTAATATGTTTATTCCATAGTCGTGTATCTCATCTATACTCTTAGGTTCAGCACTATCAGCTATTACCATTGTCTGATGTTCTGGTAAGTTATTTATTAAATCAGCTATTGATTTATTGCTTAGTCCTTTCTGATATACCTGTTCGTCAAGTATAAATCCTCCGTTGTATTCGTATATATCTATAATTACAGTAGGGTCTATGCTGTATCCAAAGTCTAGTCCTCTCCTTGTTAGTCTAGCTTCGTGGGGTATTTCATCTATGATAGCCCAATCGGTGTATATCTTGCCCTCTACTTCTCCTAGTTGACCTAATCCATATACAGTCCACCACTTCTTATTATCTTTCCTAGCTTCAATAGCTTTTACTATCTGTTCATCTAAGGCTTCTAAGCAGTCTAAGTAGGTAAGTGTTATAAAGTCTACATCAGGTCTGTCTTTTATATCAGTGTAGAACCAAAACTCATTTGTTGGGTTCCAATCAAGAAAGACAAACTCTTTTGTTCTAACTTCTAATTGGTCAAAGGCGTCTTTAATTACATTGTTTGCTTCGTTTATAAATAGTCTATCTCTTCTTCCACCTCTTAGCTTATCGCCATTATCTGCTGAAAAGAACTCTATCTTACTTCCTGTTTCAAATGTGTATATACTATCAGTTGCGTTCCATCTATCGTCTTTCCAATACTTATGTCCTTGTAATATGTTTTTAAAATCTCTTATGGCTCCTCTTTTTAGGTGGGGGATACTCTCTGACACTATACTGGTTAAAGTCTTTTCTTCATCTGATTGTGCCTTAGCTATTAGGTAGAGTAGTATTGATATAGTTTTTGAGGCACTGGTGTTATGTGTTATTGTAAAATCTTCTAACAGGAATAAATGGTTACCATCTAACTCAAATCCATAATAATCACCAATACCCTTATCAACTAATTTAATAGAACTTCTTAATGGGTTTCTTTCAATAACTTTATTGCACTTCTTTCTTTCTATTTTAACTGGTATCTCTGAATAATCTTTAGCAAATATAGCAATAGTGCTGACTTCGCACTCATAAATACTTCCATCCTCTCTTTTCATCTTAGCTATTCTTTTGTTTAATGTTGTGTAGTATCCAAGAGTTCTACATAATAGTAATATATTTTGTGCTAATACTTCATTTTTCTGTGTAATATAGTAACCTTTTGTTTCTTTTGTTTTATAATCTTTTGCCAAACAACCATCACTATCAATTAAGCCAGCTAATAACTGTAACCTAACCTTTCTTGAATTTCTAATATAGTCTATCGGAATGTGTTTATTTAGAATTAAATCGTATTTCTTTAAACGCTGAATTATATCATTATACTTTCCATCTCTTTTTATTATAGATGTTGTTACTTTGTCTTTTTGCTTAACTAATACATCATATATCTTTGGTAGTTCTTCATATAGATAATCCTTAATCTCTTTATCAATATTTGTTATACTAGCATCTCTTGAAGTTCCATCTCCAAGCCAAAGACCTAAATAATATGGGTCAAGCTCTACTTTCTTATTTTTAAAGTCTAGTCCTGTTTTTATTCCTTTATATCTTCTACAAGTTGACCTAACGCTTCCTTTATAGAAATCACCTGCTACCGCTTTATGTAAACCACTAATACCTTCCCTGCCTGTATATACCCTCTTTCCATCAACATAACCCCTAGTATCTTTTCCCTGGTCTTCTAATACTAGTATGTGCTTATCATTAACTGTATAGTTTATTCCTTTTATCTGCTGAACCTCATACATCCTAGACGAACCTCTATAAAGTTTTAATACATTTCTAGGTTTACTATCATTTCCCATTAACTTATCACCGACTACTACATCTTCAACATTCTTATATGATAAGTCATACATTAATACTTTTGTTCCCAAAGCTAAGCAGCCGCCTGCGACAGCTCTAATTCTATTCTTTAGGTTCGTTATCTTCTTTGTTGCTTTGGTTATCTGATATTGAGCCATCTTTGTTAAATGTTATTAAGGGTAATGGTTTATCGTCAGTGGTTATATCACCCTTAGGTTTGAATTCTTTATCTTTTCTATCTAACCAATACTTTGATGTATCTATATCTCCACTCTCTATTTTATTTTTTATGTTAATTCTAGCCCTATATGCTACTAGCCCTTGTAATAATTCACAGCGTTCTTTAAAGTCAGGATTATCTGTAAAATAGTTATAAATTGTCTTTAAGCTAATACCAGCTAAAAAAGATGCTTGAGCAAGTGTCGCACCATTCTTTAATTCTTCTTCAATTTTTGCAATGACTTTTGGTATCATTACTGTTGGTCTTCCTACTTCTGCCATTTTATTTCAAATTAATCTCTTTACTATGTTTATCAAATAAGTGTTTTCCTAATAGTTTATGATAATGTTCTTCTATTAGATATTTAGTTTCTAAATCTAAACAAGTATAGTCATAAGTGGTTACTATTATGGTTTTGTTACATATAGGACAGTTAAATGACTTTATCATATATTTAGAACTTATTTACCTCAATATCAATTAAGTTTAATTCTCCCCAA
>Ga0307928_10004389_pt1 | contig 10697 bp, 9 predicted proteins | sample AceLakmetagen232_FD_201815 | JGI IMG/M metagenome (GOLD analysis project Ga0307928, IMG submission 201815) | Saline water microbial communities from Ace Lake, Antarctica - #232 | ecosystem: Environmental > Aquatic > Non-marine Saline and Alkaline > Saline | place: Antarctica: Ace Lake...
GCGCATCGCGCGGGCCGGTGGCATACCAGGCGGTGGCCGGCTTCACGCACATGGCGGGCATATCCCGTCCGGGCGGCGCTCCTACTTCCCGGTGGGATGTCCCGGACGGATCGGGCGCTGCAGCAGCTCCGCGCTCCAGGATGTCCCTACCGTCGGGTAGGCCCGTCCCGGCCCCCATCAGCCGCTCCGTGAGCGACGAAAGGTGCCAGGGCAGGTATAGGTCGTCGTCGTCCCAGTGGGCGACCCCGTCCGTCTGGGCGCACTTGAGCAGCGCCTGGCGTTTGTGGCCGAGGGTCTGCATGCGCGCGGCGACGTTGATGACGAGGACTTCCTCCAGGCCGTCGCAGTAGATGGGTATGGCGGCGTCGTTCATTATGAGGAGCCGCTTGCCGGGGTAGTCCTGGAGCAGGAAGCAGGCCAGCGCGTCGCGCAGGCACTCCAGGCGGCCGTATGTCGGGCACAGGCAGGTAACTGTGGGGGTTGTCATGTCACTCCTCGGTGGACGTAGTGGACGATGCGGGCGCCGCGGACGCAGTCAGCCGGCCGCCAGGCGCCGCCGAGTGCAGCGCCCGGCAGCCGGCACAATCAGTCTCCGTCGGCGGGAATGATTGCCGTGTCGATGCTGATCTCTCCGACGGCCACGTTGGCGGCGACGCTGTCGCCGTCGACGTTGGCCTCCACGCTGATGCTGCCGCCGGCCAGGCGGCAGCCGTTGGCAGCCGTGGCCACGAGGGCGAGGATGGACATGACGCCGACGTAGGCGACGGTCCAGGCGGCGGCCACGAGCCAGGCGGGCTTCTGCTTACGTCTCATTACTCGACCTCCACAAAGTGACGGTTGGTGCCGGTCCACGTGCCGGCGTTCGCGTAGATGCCATCGAACCTATGGGGCACGTGCGTGTGGCCGAAGACGACGCGGCGCACGTGCGGGTGATCCCGGACGATCCGGCGGGCGATCCGCCGGTAGCGGTCGGGGTTGCCGTAGCGGCCGCCGAAGCGCACTCGGTTGCCCAGGGCCAGGAGCCAGGCGTCGGCGTCGGGGTGCAGGAGCTCCGCCTTGCCGGCCAGCCATGCGCCTGTGCGGCCCACCCACTGCAGGCGGCCGCTGTTGAAGCGGTCGTGCTGGTGGCCGTGGACGACGAGCGTTCCGGCCTTCGTGTGATATGCATCGATGACGGGCTTGCCGCAGAGGCGGGGGACGCTGTCGTGGTTGCCGGCGACGATCCAGTCCACGTAGTCCTCGATGGCCTGGCACGCGCGCGGGTGCGCTGCCTCTACCTCGGCGATGGTGGCCTGCCACAGCTCGAAGGTATCGCCGGCCAGGACGATCTCCTTGCCCTGGGAGTGCCAGCGGCGAAGGCGGCCGACGAGCGGGACGTCGGCGCAGAAGTCGTCGCGGCCGTCGCCCGGCCCCATGTGCAGATCGCTCAGGACTATCACTCCCCAACTCCCTTCTTCTCGGCGAGGTCGGCCTCCATGGCAGCCTTACGCCAGAGGCATTCGAGTGCCGCCACGCAGACGGCAGCCACCTGCACCAGCCTGCCGGCCATGTCGGCGATGTAGGCGTCCAAGGCGCACTCCGATGCTTTACCAAGCTGCTTCTGTAGGATGGCCAGCCATGTGAATACGTCGTGGTTGGACTCGCCCCATTCCTCGTCCTGGGCGTCCCGCTCTTCTGCGATAAAATGCAGTGCGTCTTCTTGTGTCCACTTGCGTTCAAAGCAGTTCATGACACGTCTCCCGTTTGGGATGGATCGGAGCGGCCCGTAGCCGCGTGCGCCTCGGCGCCGGCTCCCTTCGTCTGCATGATGCCGATGCCGAGGTGCTCTTCGGTGCCGGGCTGGTTGTCGGCCACGATCTCGCACCAGGCATGGGCCTCGGTGCGGATGCGCGGCCATGCCAGGTGGACGCCGGCGCCGTAGCGCTTCAGGCGGATGTCGTGGAATGCGACCAGGCCACCGGGCGTTACCAGGTCGCGGTATGCCTCCCAGTCGGCGGTGACGCCGCGCGAGGAGTGGTCGCCGTCTACGTGCAGGAAGTCGATGGTCCGGCCGGCGAGGATGGCCGCCAGCTTCGCGCGGACGGCCTGGTCGGTGCTCTTGCCCTGGATGAGGTGAACATCGTAGCCCTCTGCCTCGAGGAACTCGATGACCCCGGCCGAGGGCGGGACGGAATCTATGGACACGACGGTGGCGCCCGGTGCGCAGGCGCCGGCATAGAGCAGCAGCGTGGCACCCTGGGCGCTGCCGATCTCGACGAAGACAGTCGGGACGGCCTGGGCCACGTGGGCATAGCAGATCTCCGGCTCGGGCATGACCTGCTGGTGTTCGACGCCGATGCCGCCCATGATTTCCATACGGCCTGCGAAGAAGGGTGCCTGGGCAAGGCGCGCGCGCATCACCATGCCGCCGCGCGCGGCGTAGTGGCCGGGGTCTGCCTCCAGGGCGTTGTTCGCCGGCAGGCCCTCCCAGCGGCCGGCCAGCTCGCAGGGGATCAGGTGCGCGCCGCGCCGCCCTCGGGCGGCCGTCACGCTCAGGTAGATGTCGTCGCCCCTGAAGAGCAGGGCCTCGCCGGGCGCGTCCAGGCAGGCGCTTACCATCGGCAGGGCCGAGAGCGTGCGCCGGCGCATGAGCATGAAGCGGCCCTTGACGACGTCCACGCGCTGGTCCGCGCCGCCGGCCTGGACGTGGGTGCCGCCCAGGTAGTCTTCGCCCTCGCCGGACCAGCCGAAGAAGCCGACGATGCCCGCCGGGCAGCGATCATCGAGCGCGGCGATGGCGTCCTCCAGCACGCGCTCGTCGGCGGGCATCAGGTCGTCGTCCATCGAGCAGACGTAGGGAGTGCCGGCCATGGCGGCCAGGCGCCAGCGGGGCATGCAGCCACGGTTGACGGAGGAGTCCACGCAGAGGGCAACGTGCGGGTGCTCGGAGATGGGCCGTTCCTCGCCGCCGTCGATACGGAACGTCAGCGGCGCGCCGTTGTTCCAGATGTAGACCTGGAGCGGCACCGTCTGCCGGCCGAGCGCGTCCAGCAGCGGGCCGATGTTGGCGGGCCTCTTCCAGTTCAGCAGGCAGACGGTGATGACGGGCTTCGGACCGTCCCCGGCCGCGCCGACGGGCGCTCGCCCGCCTTCGGTTGCCTTGGGGCTGTCCACGTGTTCCAGATGCACTGGCGGGGGCTCCTTGTCCTGGGTCTCGGGGGTGGCGCGGCCGGGAAGTTCTGGCTCTGGGTTGCCGTTCTGTGCCGTTCCTTCGTGCTCTTCGTGCTCTTCGTGCTCTTCGTGGTGAGTCAGCGCCTTCAGCTTGCGCTCTTCCTTCAGGCGGTATTCGTCGGCGATCAGGAAGCGGCCGGCGGACGGGTTGCGGATGATGCGCCCGCCCGGGCGCAGGCACCTGGTGGCCTTGGCCACGCACTCCTCCTGCATCTCGCCGCCGACGATGACCAGGTCGTAGCCGTCCTTGACCCCGGGCACGGCGGAGTAGCCCGGCCCGACGTCGCGCTTGACGATACGGACGCCGTGGGTCTTGCAGATATCCCACCAGTTGTCCGCCCGGTGGCCTGGCGTCTCGATGACGACGTGCTCGGCCTCGGGCAGGTATGCCCAGACGATGAGGGACGCCTCGTCCGGCCGCCACTGCAAGACGCGCATGCCCTTGCTCGACGCGAGCGGCGGCACCAGCATGGTGCAGGCGGCGTGGACATCGCCGAGGTGGGCGTGGCCTGGATGCTGCGCGAGCGGCTCGGCGTTCTTGCCCATCAGGTGTGTGAAGATGGACGGGCGGCCCGTGGTCCGGCGGATGCCCCAGTCGCCGTGCGTGTCTGCGGCGCCGACGATCCGGGTCACCTCATCCTCGCCCAGGCGCTTGACGCACCAGGCCCGGAAGCGCTCCTCGAACGCGGCCTCCCCCAGGAGGACGGCCATCGAGTGCGTGACGTTTCGCCAGGCTTCGCGGCCGGCGTCGGGCAGCGGGTTGGTGCTGCGGTATAGGTGCTGGAAGACGACGTCGCGCCCGAACTCGACCGGCACGCCCAGCATGAACGCCTTCACGGCCATGGCCTGCTCGCTGAAGCCCCAGAGCCCGGCCACGTCGTCCCAGAGGTTGCTGGTGCGTTCGCGCAGCCGCTCGGCCGTGGCCATGCTCATCACGTAGCCGGCGCCCATGGGGCAGGGGCTCTTCATCCACTCCTCCTCGGGCGGCGAGTGCCGGCGCCACTTGGGCTGAAGGCCGTCCTTCCTGTTCCAGAACAGGTCGCAGCCCCAGAAGCGCGTGCCGCCGGCCAGGCCGGTGGACCCGGCGCAGACGATAGTGCCCGCGTCGAGCGCGCGTTTTGCGAGCGTTTCCAGCCCGCCAACGGGGAAGCGCATGTGCGCGTCGTGGAACGTGACGACGTCGGCGCCCCACGCCCCGGCCTCGCCGTGGCCCAGGTTCCGGCCCCGGCCGACGCCCACGGGCTCGCGGCACCTGACGGCCGTGACGCAACTGCCGCTGCCGGGCCGATCACCCCACGGGAAGTCGCACGAGCCGTCGGTGCTCACGTCGTCGATGAGGATAATGCGCAGCTCCGTCTCGGCAGAGACCGATGCCGCCAGGGACTCGACCGTCTTCCTTACTTCGTCGCCCTCGTTGTGGGCGGTAATGACTGCGGCCAGCTTCATACGTCTCTCCTCTCAGGTTGCGGCGCGGTGCGGCCGCTGCATTTGTCGTTGCACACATCGGCGCGGCGGATGACGGGGTGGCTCTCGTGGCAGACGAACTTGTGCATGCACGTCGGGCAGGGGAACGCGTAGATGCACCAGGGCATGTGGCCGGGCTGGCCCGTGCGGTTGGGGATGCCGAAGTCCGCGCTCGGCGGTGGGGCCGGCCGGCCCGCGCGTTCGGCGTCGATCATCAGTTGGAGTTGGCTTTTCATGCGCTGACCTCCGAGATCACGCAGGTTGCACCGGACGAGTCCCCGCAGCTATCTCCGTCCGCGCACCCGGCATCGTTGCAGGCAACTATGCTGCACGTCCCAGCCGTCGGATCGCAGGCCTCCGAGATGCCTGCGTCGGATAAAAACCGCATCTGGCACTGCGCATCGACGAAATTAATAACACTGCCCCAGCCCTCTTCTGGCCAGAATATGAGCCAGAGATCGTAGTCGCCGTCCCTGGCCAGATATACACAGGCCCCGTAGCAATCGACCCGTGTAGTCCCGTTGAAGAAGGCAAAGTCCCCTGCCAGCCCCGAGAAAGTAACCTCATACGAGCACTTGAGCGGCGGGTCGCAGTCGTTGCATCCGCAGCACTTGGCCAGCTTGCCGTCGCTGCGGACCGCCAGTTTGCCGTTGCTGTGCTTGATGAGCGGGCTCACGTGCAGCACTCCTCCGGCTCGGCGCCGGTGACGCGGGTCTCGGCGCTCCCCGCCACGACCCGGCCGTCGGCCGTGATCGTGAAGGTCCGGTAATAGTTGTAGAACACCTCGGCGGTCTCGCTGTATTTCCTGTCGACCATCAGCGTCAGCGCCAGGCAGCCGTCGTTGATGTTCCAGGTGTCCGCCAGCGCAGCGTCGCCGTGCGACGTCGTGCCCATCGTGTTGTCGGTGCAGGCGGGCGGGTCGGTCGACGTGGTGGTCGCCTCCGTCGTCGTGGTGGTCAGATCGTCGGCGTCGATCTGCGCCACGGGCGAATGGACCTGGCACTCGTAGATGCGCTCGCTCAGGTCCAGCTCGCGCTGGGCGAAGAGGTTTGTCTCCAGCCGGCGCTTGAGCTCCGAATACTCCGGCAGCATAAAGAAGGTGTTGGCGACGGTGATCTCCGTCAGGTCGCGCTCGAAGTCCCATGTCACCTCGACGGCGTTTATCTCCAGCCGGCTCCAGTGCATCGGGTCGGCGGCGGCCGTCGTCGTGCTCGGGCCGGGCGTGGTAGTCGTCGTGCCGTCGTCTGCCAGGTTGCGCACGCTGTAGCGGGCGGCCAGCCCGAAGGTGGCCGGGTCGGCCCCGTCGCAGACCAGCCGGCCCTGGCGGCGAACGTCCCGGTAGAGCCGGAGCAGCCGCGCGGCCAGCACGCCCATGGCCGTCTCGTCGTCGGCGGTGCCGGGCTGGGGCCAGCCCGTGGTGTGGCGGAAGGCCGGGTCGTAGACGGTGCGCACGCGCTCGTAGCCGTAGAAGTCGTAGGCGGTGCCCTCCGGCCCGGCCTCGACCACGAAGGGCACCTCGGCCCAATACCAGCCCCACAGGCTCTCGCCCTCGCCCAGGCTGGGCACCTCGTAGAAGCCGATCATGCCGGAGGGGAGCATCCACGTCGAATGCACGCCCGATGACGGGGCATAGACGGTCTTGGATCCGGCGTCTGTGCCCTCGTAGATGCGGGGCTTGTGCCCGTAGCTGTAGTAGCCGTCCGGCGGGGTGTAGTCGCTCTCGGCGTCGATGTCCTTGCCGGTGAAGCGGCGCGTGGGCTGGGCCAGTGCGCGGTATGCCGCATTGAAGCCCCGCCAGGGGGCGTCCACCAGTTCGAGCTTGCCCAGGTTGCCGGCGCCGGCGTTGGCGTCGCCTTCGATGTTGGCGGGCTGCTCTTCGCTCGTCTTGTCGGTGCCCTGGATGCGGATGGTGGAGAAGACGCCGTCCAGGCTGAAGCTCAGGGTGTTGCCCAGCAGCTTGTAGTCGGTGCCGCCGGCGTCCTGCCACTGGCCCAGCTCGCCGGCCTCGATGTCGGTAGTGGCGAGCGCGTCCAAGTCCTGGACGACGAGCGCGCCCGTGGTCGGGTCGATATACCAGCCCCAGAAGCCGCCGTTCAGGCCCAGGAGCGTGCCGATGGCGTCCGCCACGGGCGTGTCGTCCACGCTGAACTCGCCCACCATGCTGTCGAGCGTCAGTATCGTCGCGGCGCTGTAGCCGGAGACGTCGGCCGAGGTCAGATACGTGGCGGTGGCGCAGCCGGCCGCGCCGTGGTGCCCGGCGATGTCGCTCCCGCCGCCGGGCACGCCCAGGGCGTGCTCCAGGATGTCGACTATGATCTCGCCGGCGGTCCACTTGCCGCCGTCCTGGCCGGGGCTGTCCTCCCCGCCCTGGCCCTCGTTGCAGGCGGTCCCGCGCCTGTTCCAGACGTAGTGGCTGCGGCCGTTGATGCGGACGGGCTCCGACGCCAGGCGGAACCGCCGGCACTGGGCGCGGTAGACGATGCCCTCGCCGGCCACGCCGCCGGGGCTTACCTCCGTTATGTTGCCACGGAAGAGCGTCACGCCGTCGCGCGCCACGCGGACGTCGTCCCAGAGCTCGGCGGCGGGCGGCTCGTCGTGCCGGCCGGCCCACGCAAGCTCGGCCTCCCAGGGGCGCGTGTAGCTGGCGGCGATCCGCCGGAGCGTCAGGTCGGTTGTGACCTCGCCACCGACGTAGATGTTCAGGCCGCCCAGGCCGCTGGTGGTCCCGCCCTCTTCCGTCGTGGAGGTCGTGACTTCCTCCGTCGTGGAGGTCGTGACTTCCTCCGTCGTGGAGGTCGTGACGCCTTCCGTCGTCGTGGTTGTCGGCTCGTCTTCGCCCCAGTTCAGGTCGGAGACTACGCCGCTGATGTAGCGCAAGTTATGGCCCGTGTCGCGGCCGATCAGCCCATAGCCGTAGCGGTAGGACTCATCGGCGTGGACGACGGATATTGTGTCGTAGAGCACGGGCGGTCCCATGCTCGAATATATCCGCACCTCCGTCGCCGTGCCGCTCGTGCGCTCTATCTCCGTCCAGTAGTCCGTATCGAATGACGAGTCGCCGGCGAGTGAGGCGTCGGAGTTGGCGGTTTTCGTTTCTACCAACTGGAACTGATAGCCGGGGGCCGGGTTGCCGGATTTGGAGAGCACGGCGAGCCGGATGCCCTCCTCGTTATCGGTAGTCCACGACTCATACTCGTCGAGGACGTTCGCCACGCCCCAGATGGCCATTGACCCGTAGTCTCGCGCGGTGTCGACGTTGACCTTGGTAGAGTGCTCGAACACGCCGTCGAAATAGTCCGCACCCATGTCCCAGGCAACGCGGGTCTTAACGTCTCGGGTCATGGTGTCGACGGTGATGGAGCCGGCCGCGATGGTCAGGTCAAGGTTGGTGTCGGTCTGGTCGTCGGCAGTTGTGTAGTCTTGGTTTGCCATCAGGTTCCCGCGCGCTCGCGGAATGCCGTGTCAGGGTCGACGGCGGCCAGTTCGGCGTTCTCGTCGGCCAGGGGGTGGAACGATACACGCATCCGTGCCATCGCGTCGTCCTTGGCGTGGGATACGGCGTCGGTGCGGGGCGTGTAGAACTCCTTGCACCAGCGGCGGTGTTCTGCGGGCGTGTGTTCCGCAGCATGGCGGTTGCGCCGGCGGCGCAGGTGCTCGCGCGCCATGAGGGCACGGCGGATCCGCTGCGCCGGGGTCAGTCTCTCAGGCATTATCAGGTCGAAGTCGGGCATGGGTGCAGTCCCTTCCTCATCGATCTCGAAGTTGGTGCTCATGCGGATAGCTCCTGGACGAAGGTGAGCTCGAGGGCGGTGTGGTGAAGGTCGGTGTGGGCGGGCCGGACGCTGTCCAGCAGCACGCCCGAGAACGTGTTGCCGTTGCCGGTCAGGGCTACCTTGCCCGGGCCGATGCTGCGGGTGAGCGCCTCGATCTCGCCGGCGAGGTTGGCCGTGGGCCGGTGGACGTGCGCGCCCACGACGAACCGGATCATGGCGCCGGAGGTCGGGCCGACGGCCCTGGCCCCGCGTGCGCGGGGCACCTGGCGCAGCGGGAACGCCCGCACGAGCTCGATGCGCATGGCCACGGGATGGTCGCCCAGGGGCACGCCGCCGGCCTCGTAGTCCTGCAAGGTGGATGTGCCGCCGTATGTGCCCGGCGTGGCCGGGGGGCTGCCGTATGACGCGGCGGAGCTGCGCTCCGGCGCGGCGAAGTCCAGCCGAACGTCCACGAACATGAAGGCGTGGACCTCTGCGACGGCGCCCAGGCAGACGGCCTCTGCAAAGGCCGACTGCCTGCCGTATGCATCCTCCACCCCGAGCGTGCCGGCGCCGGATCCGGCCAGGGCGGCCAGCAGCTCGTATGCGTATCGTTCGGCGTCGCCCATGTTGGCGCGCAGGCGCTGGCCGGTGACCTCCAAGTCCTGCACGCCGCCTCCGGATGCCAGGACGGCGGCGGGCAGCGAGTGCGGGGCAAGCCGGACGGCCGAGCGCGTGCCGCCCGGCGTGGCGAACACATGCGCGCCCAGTTCCACGTTGACGGCCCCGTCGCTGAAGTAACCTGCGCCGCTCATGCCCGTGCCGCCCCCAGTCTGGTGAGGCGGCGTTCGAGCCCGGCCACCTGGCGCCGCACGTCCTCGGTCGCCTTGGTCTGGGCCTCCGCCGTCTCGACAACGTGGCGGACGAGGCCGAGCACTGCCTGGCTCGCGTCGGCCGCCGCGTCGGCGCCGGCCTTGAGCCGGTCGCGCAGGGCTTGGGCCTCTGCCATGAGCTTGCGGCCCTGCGCCGCGAGCCGCTCCGCCCCGGCGGTGTCGCCGCGAGCATCGGCGGCCAACTCCTCGCGCCAGAGGCGGTAGGCGGCGTTCTCCTTGACGTCTGCCTGCCATTCCATCGTGCGCCGGCGCGACGTTTCGCGGGCCTCGGCACGGGTCTGCTTGCGCGGCTTGCGCTCGCGCTCGATCTGCCGCTCCGCTTTACGCGGGGCTGCCGTGTCAATCACGCGCTTGGCCCCGGCCTTCGTGGCCGGCACGACGTCGTCGGCCGCGCGCTTCAGGTGTCCGCCCAGGGCCTCGCGGTGCTTGGCCTTGGCGGCAGCGGCCTCGGCCCGGACGTCGGCCTCCTCCGCCGCCTTCTCTTTTGTAGTCAGCGGCTTGGTGTTGAGACTCCGGCTGATCACGCCGAGCGTGTTAGCAAGCCCCATCATGGCTGTCTGATACGCGGTTTCGGCTGGGTTGAGGCGGTCGTGCTTGTCAGCCTGTTCGACCATAAACTGCCGCTCCGGCCCGGTCAACTCTTCCCACTCGCGCCCACCGAACTTCTTCCGCCCTTTCCATGGCTTGTTGAAGAGGCCCTCGCCTTCATACACGGCCCGGGCACGCTCCATCTGCCGCGCTTCCATGGCATCGTGAATCGCGCTGCCGGCCTTGTCCAGCACTCGGCCGAGCGCCCGCTGGAGGCCTTCGCCCACGTGTATCCACAAGACGTCGAAGACTTCCTTTATTGCGGCGGCCGCCCACTTGAACGCCTCGACCAGCGCCAGGGCGAGCGGGCCGAACTCCGGGCCGTCCTTCCCCAGGCGGCCGAAGAGGCCGATGAACCAAGTGACGGCCGCGCCCATCTCGTCGAGCGCCACGCCGAACGCCTTCCGCAGGTTGCCGAACGACCACTCCCTTGTGGCCAGCGTGTTGAGCGCGCGCGAGATCCCGCCGTCCACGGCAGCGGCGGCTGCCCTCGACCACTCGATCACCTTCTTGATCTTGTCGCCGCCGCCGATCTTGAGCAGCCACGCGTTGATGTTCTTCAGCCCCGTGTTGAACCTGTCATACCAGGGGCCTGAGACGGCCATCCTCAGGTCTTGGACGAGGCCGACGAACGTCGACCACGGGCCGGAGCCGACCTCGGCCGCGCTCTTGGCCATGCCGCCGAACCGATTCGCGATGACCTTCATCATCGCCGCGATGAACTCCACCGACGAACCGAGGAACGAGCCCTGCTTGTTGAACTTGGCGCCGGCCGCCTCCATGTCGCCCC
>Ga0307928_10004390_pt1 | contig 10696 bp, 12 predicted proteins | sample AceLakmetagen232_FD_201815 | JGI IMG/M metagenome (GOLD analysis project Ga0307928, IMG submission 201815) | Saline water microbial communities from Ace Lake, Antarctica - #232 | ecosystem: Environmental > Aquatic > Non-marine Saline and Alkaline > Saline | place: Antarctica: Ace Lake...
ATATCAACTCTTTTTTCAATGCCGGAAACTCGATCAGAACTGGCGAACGAGCGGGAGAAGAAAACCATTATGGCCAGCGCCACCGCGATTAAAGCGAAAAATAGCCGTACATCCATTTTTGAAACCGTGCCGTTGCCATTTCCATTGATACCTGCCATGATGTTTCCTTTTTATCTGGGTTTTGCACGTCCCTTGCCGTTACCACGACCGCCGCCTTGACTGTATCCAGGACCACCGCGCTTACACGGTCCAGTGTTTCTGTTTGCACCCCGCCCCTTGCCGCTACCGTCACGTTTTGTAGCCATTCTTCGTTCCTCCTTATTTGTGTTTTTTGAGTTCAGCTCTGGTTGCCTCGTACTGGCTTTTCTCCAGGTTGTTAATAAATTCCTTTTGCTGCTCTGGGGGTAATCCCTCCATTGCGCGGTCAACGCTATGTTTGGTATTTCCGATCACCTGTTTCAGTTTTATCACTCGCCGCCAAGCCCAGGCAGGGAAGATCACAGCCACCGCAATACACGCAATCACAAGCCAGATCGCCCGCGACTTCCATCGCTCCCAGAACGACCTCGCGTCCTTCGCGTCTGCACGCGCGGCTTTCGCTTCCGCCTCAATCTTTTTCGTTTCGGCCTTTGCTTCGGCTACAACTTTATCCTGCTCCAAAAGCGCGGACATCAGCTTGCGGTTAGCTTCCGCAGCTTCCAACGCGGTCGTGCCGGAGGGAAAATTATTCGTGATCGTAATTGGCTTATTTTCATTATGCTCCTTTTTGTCCTTGTTGACTTCCGGCTTCCACCACGGGAGCACCGGAGTACACCCGGACATGATGCAAAGACAAACGACCGCAATCCAAATCAGAAGTACGATGCCACAAGCCTTTTTCATAATAATTCCCCCAGGGATTATCAATATTGACTGTCCACCATCGCGTCCAATTGGTTATTCGCAAGATCAACCGCTTCTTCCGCGGAATCGGCGGTAATAAGTTTGTACTTCACGTCTCCGCTGCCGACCGCCAAGGCCGAGTTGAGTTCGGCGATTATGCCGTCGTAACCCTCTTCGCGCCCGATGTGAAATGGTCCAAGCAACAAATGACTATGGAGCGCTTCGCCATCGTCGGTCGCCACGGTATTTGAAAATCTCCGCAAATAACCGTCCTTACAGCCCAGAACAACATTAGAATAGCCGCTAATCGAGATAATTTCAGCCGCCAGCGGTTGGTGATCCTCGGTTAATTTCATCGGCCACAATGCTTTGTTTTCGAGATCAATCCACCAATGCGTTCCGACTCCGCTGGAAGGGGTCAGGAATAAATGAACGCCTTGACTGCGGTGATCATATTGCATCATCACATCGGTCGTGGATGCGTCCACGTCCAAGAGTTCTTCCGGCACCTTCCGTTTAGAAAACGGTTCGGGATGAGCTTGGCTGCCGACCTGCCAGGCATAAAGACCGTTGCGGGCGAGAAACAGCACCATACCGTTCGGTGTCACGCAGATTGCCCGGGGGCTTATGATTCCCACGTGCGGGCTGACGTTTTTCTTCTCGCTGCCTTCCCGCGCGGGATTGCCGTATACCGCCCACAAACTATCGATGGTGCCGAAAACCAACGCGCGGTCATGCCACGGCACGACGGCGAGAATCTTTTCGCCGATTGCCCCGCTATCTCCCACGTAACCAAAAACTGCTCGCCCCACCTTACCCCCATCGGCACCGGCTACCCAGTCGGTTCCGTCGGCTTCACCCGCCATATAGAACATATGATCCTCGCCGGCCAGAAGCAACCGCTCCTGATAGACGCAGACGAGAGGTTGGCTGGAAGGGGCGCCCTCTACGTCCTGAACTACTCCGGTCACGGGGTCATAGACCTTCAAGGTTGAATCGGCAATGTAGAGTTTCCCTTCCCATTCAGCCATTTGAAATGCGTTACTGTCGCCTATGGGATTCACCGAAGCCACGGTCGAATTAAAGATGATGTAATTGCCGTCCTCATCAATGATCCTGTCACCGTCCTCGGTGGCAAGATATGCCTTGGTGGTAGTGACTGACGAACCCTGAATAATGCTCAATGACCCATCCGCAATCACCGCAAGGTCATGCTGCAGGTTGCCGCTGGCGTCAATATAGCCAACTGCACGAAGCCCGGTGATTACCGAGCCGAAGTCATTGTCAACGAATTTGACCAATCCAGGACGGTTGCCGCCGCGATCGCGCTCTTCAAGGGGCCCGATACTGCGGACGTTAAAGCCCCCCGGGCAGGTGAAAGGCCCTCTGCTTTGCGCATATCCCCCCCGGCGATTTACACCGCCACGGGGGAATATGACATTAAGAAGTTTGCGATCCGCAGCCATTGGTTTCCTCTAATTCAAAAAATTGCGGGAAGGAGGCGGGATCTGCTTGATATTCACCGCACCATTCGTTTCCCATCACGCGCGGCCAGGTACCCTCGTCCTTTTCTATCCCCGACAACTGCGCCGAAGTCGAATTCATGAACTTGGGCGGATACCGATGGCAGGTGCCTCGGCGGCGGAACTTGCAAGTAACGCATCGTTCTGGTTTATTAGGCATCAGTTACTCCTTCGACATTACCCGCAAAACAAATCCCACAATTCGATGTGCTTGTCTTCCAGTGTGGGCGGTTTGGCATCTGCCATCTCTTGTAATAGTTTGACTACAAGAGCCTTAAGGACGCCATTAACATCGATGTCCTTGGGCGGCAGTCCAGCCGCCTTGTTGGCGTCCCAGATCGTTTGTATCTGACCATCCTTGCTCTGTTCGATCCGCACATCGATGGCCTTTCCTTCTTCCTCTGAAAACGCAAGAGATTCGCGAAGCTCTCTCAGCATTTTCAGGGTTTGGATGTCGCCGGTCGCGGGCAACATCGACATAAGCAAAATCCGTTCTTTCGCTGCCATTTCCATCACACACCTCCTTTACCGCTTTCATACAAACATGCCGGGGCGAGGCCAATCCCCGCCCCGGCTTGGTTACTTACGACGACTTCAAGTCGTACAGCGCAATATACTTATCCGCGCTTCCGACAACGACCTTGATAAAACCGGCGTTTGCTGTCCCAGAGATGTCAGCCAAAATCGCCCCGTTAGCATCACCGCAAATCGTCCCGTCATCATCAAAGCGGAATATCTCATTTGTCGGAGTGCCAAAGACGATACATGTGACTTGGCCGGTTGCGATGTTGATCGCCGCGGTGGTGGCCGCGCCGCCAACGTTCAAGCCATAAGTCCCGGTTGTGCTCATGGTGATGCCAGAGCCAGTCTGGGCACCGATGTTGATCGCGTGCGTCACACAGGCAGAACTGATGTGGATGCCGTCTGTGGGTGTCGTGCCAGAGATGAGTATCGCATCTGTCATGCTTCCGGCCGAGATTTCGATTGCCGTGGTGATTGCCGTGGCATCGAGCAGAATGCCCTTCGTGAACGTGCCCGCACCGCTCATGGACATGCCAGTTGTTACCGTCTTCGCAGTCACCACGGTGATCGGAATGGCCTCGGTAATGCTGGCCGTATAGCTGAGAGACAGGCAATCTTCTGCCTGGCTGAGAACCGCATACCGAGTGCTTTCAGAGCCGGCAAGTCCCACCTGAACCTTCAACGTCTGGCTGTCGGTACTGAGCAGATGCCCAGAGCCGGCAGTCAGGCCACAAGCAGTGAACAGGTAGCCGTTGTCATCGAAGTCGCCGTTGAGATCGCCACTGTGCTGCATGTAAATAAACCCGGCCCTGGTACCACCACCATTTGACACCACGGACGTTCCGCCGGCAACATATTCCGCTTCCAGCGGGTAGTACGCGCCGCTCGCGAGGGTTGCGTCCGCCGTCTTCAGTTCCGCGCAAACACCCGACGCAAGACCCGTCACCCGGCCGGCGGTTCCAGTGGCTTCCCAGTAGCCCTTGACGCCGTTGGCCCATCCGCCCATAGCGACGTTAGTCTGCACATGGAACAATGCCCGTCCGCCAGTCTTGCCGGCGGTCGTTATGATGTTCGTCATGATAATCGGCGCGGCGGCGTCCGTGCCGGTCACGGTGAACGTCTCACCCGCGCCAATATCATAAGTCGCGGCGCCGCCGGTAACGGAAACCGCGTTGAAGTCGCACGAAGCTTCCGTGCCCTCGTTGATATACTGCGCATCGCCAGCACCGCCATCACGGTGCATGAACACCCCGCCAATCGCATAGCCCGCGGTCCCGTCGGTTGGCACGGTATCGCCCTGATCGAGTATTGTTTTCCTGTTGGCCGCCAGAAAACTCGCAGCCTTGAAACCAAGCAACTTGCAAATTCGCCTTAACATGATTTTCTCTCCTGCTGAAATCGAACAAGTCGGAACCCTCCGTGGGCGCCGGCGGCAGGAGACTAACCCCTCTCCGCAACCCGTTCGATTATTCTATCTCCACACCACTTACAGTTAAGCTATAATTGTAAAGCCGGCCTTCCGGGTGTTCATCATATTCACCGTGAGAGCCGACATTGCCAAAGTATTTCTGACCTTCCCTCTGATCTCTCTTCACGCTGGATGCCAGCATCCGAAGGAAGTTTTCCCAATGAATGCCGTAATTGTCATTCATTGTGGCGGCCGCCGCCGCCAGTACCGAAAGCCGAAGTGTTTCCGCGTGTTTCATGGCCCCCAACGGATAAGGCTTGTCCGAAGTCAATTTATCCGTCAACGCCTCGTACTTGTAGCCAAGGGTGTATGCGTCATCCGGCGTCGGGAACCACATCACTTCGCGCCGTTGCCCGACGGTACCCGTGCCGGCCTTAATCCTGATTCCAGCCACCCGCGGACGACCGGTTTCGGAATACTGTTGCCGCAACCTCCGGATTTTTCCTTCACCCACGTCGGCCAACACCGAAGGCACCTGGGCGTTATCCTCGAAAGTGAACCCGTCAATTAGTCTTCCGAAATCGTCCGGCAAATCCTGATCCGCATCGTCTTCCGTAGTCTCAAGAGTTGTTACCGGTCGCAGGAAAGACCACTCATAGCCCTGTGGGATCCCTTCAACCGTCGGAGGGTAGAGGAATTGACGATAGCCTATATTCACTATTTCATCACACTTGGACTTTTCGCCCGCGGTCGCATCATCGTAAGCCTTGCCATAAACGAAGTATGCTACCGCATCCAGCAATTCAGTGTAAGTCAGTGACAGTGTAGAATCGGCCATCGAATTTACTCCGTGATTTCAGTGTCGGAAAAGAGGACTTCATGGAAGTTCGCTTTTTCACCGTCGATTTTCACCCTGGCCATGCCGGTTTTCTTGCCGCCGCATTTCTCAATGAATATCCCGGCTGCCGACTGGCCATCCACAAGGGTTTTCACCCGATCACCCGTGATGAGTGAGCGCTTGTCATTCTTCGGTTCTTTCGGTTTGACGGATTTCGGCGGCTCCTTGCGGTCACATCCGGCGATAATCGTCAGAAGAATCAATTCGCTAGCGGAAACCCCGCCGGCGCTGCAGACGTCCTTCCGATATCGATAGTCGCAATACATGCTTGCCAGGTTTGCCGGAATTTGTTCATCCGCCTGGAGCCCGAGAATCCGCCTGAAATCCTCTGCCACTTCTTTGAGCATTGATTGATTATCCATTTCGCTGCCTTTCAAAAGAAAACCGATTCTCAAGGAGAAGAGCACAGTCTCCCCCTTAAGAATCGAAATGGTGTTGTTACGCCTCAGTCGCGCCACCGACCTTGCCAAGGGTGCGCCATATCCCGTCCCACACGAGGAACCCGGCGTCGGCCGCGGCATCCATCTGTTCGACCTGCGCCAGTGCGCCGCCGGCCAGCGTAAAGCCTTCGACATCGAGATCGACAACGGCGGCATGGCTCCCGAGAGTACCCATGACGATGAAGGCGGTCCGCGCTCCGTAGATGGTGTCAGACGGCAGGTCGATATCGAAATTGGACCCCAGCGTGATCCCACCGTTGATGTAGGAAATACCGCCCATCATCGGTTCATAGTCGGTATCTCCGGCATTCGGTGGGCTGATCCATGTCACCAACCCGGACTCGTCGCCATCGAGAAGCAGGGCGAGAGCCGTCGGATTGCCGGTGAACACGTAGTAGCTGCAGGTAGCCGTGCCAGCCGCGGTCGTGTCCACCGCCGAAGCGGTCAGGACAATGGTGGTGCTGTTCGTGATGCTGGAGATCGTGTATTCTCCCGGAACCACGGCGCCGGTGGCATCATCCTCGCCGGCAAGAATGACAACCGTATCGCCGACCGTGTAGTCGTCCGAATCGGAGACGGTCAGGGTAAGACCGTCCGCGCTCAGAACACCGGTGCCATCCTTGACGCTTTCCAGCACGGCGGTCACCGTCTGGAGAGGAATCGCGGTACCACGCCCGGGAAATCCCTTGTCGCCGAACCGGCCCGCGCCGCCCGCGCCTCCCGCCAGGCAGGTAAGCATCTCGGTATCGACCACCGTGTCGGCCCCCAGTGCAATATCGCACACGGAGCCGGGCATGTTGATCGTCACCTGAATTTCACCGGTACTGGGGATAGTCACGGTCCTGTCCAGAACCCCGGCAAAACGCCGGTTGTTTGAAGTGCTCGCGCGTTCCACCCGCTTGTCGCGTTCGCCTTCATGGTCGCCCTCGGTTCCGTAATCACGGTTATAGCAAACGCCAGTACCGCGCCTGTAAACGTCGTCGGCCGTTCCCGCCAGCCACACCCGCTTCTGGAATTTGACGGCCTGCGATTTGTGTTGTGCAGGATTCATTGTTTATCCTTTCAAAAAACATTCATCAAAATCAACTCAATATTCCACTTCCACTTGCGCTTCTGTTACGCCTCGTAGAACACCGCTTGGCGCCGGACGTCATCGCACACGATATTCCACACCATTGACACGAGAACCGCGAAACAGTGTGGTTGCTTCGGAAGGCGAGTGATCTTGGCGCGCTTCATGAACCAGTTCTTGAGGAACTTCGCGTAGTAATGGTTGAAATCGACCATGTAGAGCGGGTTGTCGCTCTTGCTGTCGAAATACGGCACATACTGAATGCCTGCGCCGCGGAAAACCGGCATTTGGGTCGAAAGGTCGAACCCGAGGCTGTCGTTGTTCGCCTTGGACACGTTCTTGAGCGCGTTCTTCGTGGTCCAGTTGCAGAAGATCCCGCGCGTATACCCCGTTCTTCCCATGCCGGGTTCGGGAGCCGACGCAACCCACCTGGTTTTGTCCGCCGCCATCTCCATCATGTAGACGAGGCCGGTAGTTGCGGTGTCGTCAACGGTGCTGTAAGCGCCGGTGAAGTTTTTGTGCCGGTCATAGTCACCGCTGGAAATGCCAGCCCTGCCGGCGCTGAATCCGGAGGGATTGCCGCCGTAGAATCCCAGGCTGGCGTGCTTGGTGATCCAGTATTCGGCACCGAATGGCGTGTCGTTGGTGCTTTCCGTTTCAGGGATTCCCCACACATCCTCTTCCGACAGTTCCGCGATTGAAGTGAGCATACGGGAATTCTCAATAGAGACGAGATTGACAACCTCTTCGGCCCCGCTGTTCATATCGGGCTCGCGCTCATCGAAGACCATCTTGCCGTCCGTATAAGTCCACGGCACGGTGCCTTCCACCATCGCGTCGTCACGACTGAATTCCATCGTGCCGAACAGCCCGACGTGCTCCGCGCTGTGATTGTGATCCATCACATACCGCACGGTGATCCCGCGGCCGGACTTCTGCTGTTCCCGCTTTTCCTTGCAGATCTTGTTGAACCCGACGTGCTCCTGCAAGTCGGTCATTTCTCCGATCCATTTGCCGCGATTGAGTTTATTCAGCGTCGCGATGACCGCATCGGGCATTTGCTCGGGAGTAAGAACTTGTCCCATTGTCCTTTCCTTTCAGCTTGCGAAAGGGTCTTAGTCGCTTTCCATCATAGCGGCTACGGCTTTGGTTGCGTCAGCCTCGCGATCTTCCTTATTGCCGTAATCGTTTCCCGAAGCGAGGCGTCCGGTAGTGCTTCTCGGCTGATTGATTACTTTTTTCGCCCGCTCCGCAGCCGCTTTTGTGGTGACTTTACCCTTGATCTGGTTGAGAGTTTCACCGAACCCGCTTTTCAGCGCCAGTTTGAAGATTTCGGCATGGGTAAGACTCTCTCCGCTTTCCTTTGTGTCTAGTTCGGCAAATTCCACATGACGAAGGAGTTTATCCCTCGCCGTTTTCTGTTTGCCTTCGCGGAGATCGGTATAATTCCCCCGGCCGAAAACTTCGTTGAAATCCTTGCCAAGTTCGGCGATTCGTTCATCGACCCACGTACCGCGTGAATCGAGGTCTTGCTTGAGACTGGCGATGAATTTCTGCTGTTTGGCAACCATGGCCTTAAGCCCTTTGAATGCCCCGACCACTTCTTCGGAGTATTCTTCCGGGTCTAAGTCCGGGATCTCCTTGAGCAAATCTTCATCACTCTTTTCCTCGCCGGTCGCGGATTTCTTGTCTCCGGACTCGGCGATTTTCTTACCGGCTTCTTCCAGCCGCCCGATGATATTCTCAAGACTGTTCTGATTTACTACAGCCCTTGCATCGGCCAGCCCCATGCCGGCGCGAACGGCCCGTTCAAGAAGAGCTTCGTCAACTGCGGGCTCACCGTCTCCGCCATCCTCTTCTTTCTCGCCGCCGTCCTTGTTGTCCAGATCTTCCTGGACAACCTCCTCTCCCGACTTGTCCTTGTCTGGGACAGTATTCTTCTTTTTGTCCGGTTCGTTTGACTCGGACCTGGATTCGGTTTCCTTCACATGAGCATCAGTCGCATCATCAAGCATCTCCATGAAAGACGGCTCATTGTTTTCCGCCTTTTCCACAGTTTCTTTTTCCTCTGCCATTTCCTCTGCCATTTTCTCTGCCATTTTCTCTGCCATTTCCGCTGCCTCCTAATCACAATGCGGGTCATTGTATCCGCCGTCAAAATCAGTTGCGCCGACCAATTCGGCATATTGCTTGCGATGCTCGCGAGTACGGAATTCCGGATGCCCCTTTTCATCGAAATGCGTTGGCACTCCGTGTTTTTGCGAGAATTCCGCGTACTGCTGGCGCTGTGACGGGTGTACCGCCAGGGCGATGGATTTCATCGGCCATGTCGAAGACTGCATTCCGCCCTGGCTGGCAATTTCCGCGGGCAAACACCGATTGCATTTCGTCCCGCTCGAAAGACGAATGGATTTCGGCGCCTTTCCCATACGGAAAACGCGCTCGATGATTTTATTGGTTTTCGGATGCACGTAAGAATATCTCGGCATTAGCTGACACTCCTGAACATTGCTTCGCTTTCGGCCGGCTGAACGTTTCCGCCCATCAACGTCTGCATGAGAGCCATATCCTTTCCGACCCGCGTAGCCCCGGGCCGGTTGACGCGCTCATATGTTCGCGTTGTGTTCGAGGCTTTCCCTACCGGGTTCGGATTCCCGACCGGTCCTTCCGTGTCGGCGCCGACATTCGGATCAAGAGAGATAATAAGCTGCTCAAGCTCCGGCAAATTCGCGTAATCGGCGATCATCTGGTTCAGCCTGCGGATATCTACGGTCAGCCCCTGCTGCTGGAAGAACGGCATGAGGGGTTGATAAAACTGCGTCAGAATACCGTTCAACTTCTGAATCTTCGCGGCCGGGCTGTTTTCGCGCATACTTTGGGGATTGATATAGAAATTGAAGTCCAGGAAATCCCCCTGGCGCGTTGCGCGACTCCATCTCGCCGGGATGACCACATCGGTTCCCTGAATCTCTTTCTCCAAGATGCGCTCGCGTACCGGGTCCGTCCATTCGTACCATGTGATCTGTCGAAAGACTTGGTGGGCGAACCCGGCGGCGGCATCCTGCATGTCGGCAAGTTGCGCGCTGGCTGATTTTGCCAGCATTTCATCTTGTTTCGCGGTTTCCGCCATAGGGGAAAGACCGCCTAGGCTATCAAGATTTCCAGCCGCCCATGAAAACATATCTTTGAGTTGAATGAGAAGCGCGAGATCTTTCGGATCAATCCCGCCGACTTGAATGTTTTCGGGTTTCTGCCCCGTCCACAAAAGACCGTCTCCGTCCTTTACATTCTTAAACCGATTAGCGCTTTCCTCGTCACTGAATCCCACTACCCGTTTTTGAATCTGAGCCTGGTGCGCGAGGCGTCGAAACATACTGTTGGCCAGTTCTTGGATATTCTTGAGCACCGAGAACGGTGGTAGGGGCATGGCGTTATCGGGAACATCGGTAAACCACAGGGAATGAAACGGCCCCTCTTCCGGCGAATCCAATTCAATCACTCCGATGGGAAAATCAGGTCTGCTCTTGACATAAGTCACCAGCAACCGTTCTTTTTTCAACCACAAATCGCGAACGGCGACTCTTTGCCGCCAGTTGTCTTCTCCCGAACCTGGGCTATGGCTGATCGACTCCGTGCGCTCATCTCCGTATGTACTCTGCATTCCCAGGTCGTCGGCGGTCAGCTTGAGGCGTTTCGCTTTCGGATATTTCTCTTCAAGTTCTTCCCGGGAGAGATAGTAAGTGTTACCCTCGAACGCCGGCTCGTAAGCAGACCGCGCACTCATGTCGCGGACATAATCGTCAAAACTGACGAGCTTTACAAACGGTTCGGTAACATCGACATTCTGTCCGTTCACATCTTTCTCGCCGGTTCTCTGCAGCCCCACCTTGACGGTTGCAAGCGGAGAAAACATCGCTTCCGTGACAGCCCTTCTCAAAGTCAAGCCAAGTT
>Ga0307928_10004392_pt1 | contig 10695 bp, 16 predicted proteins | sample AceLakmetagen232_FD_201815 | JGI IMG/M metagenome (GOLD analysis project Ga0307928, IMG submission 201815) | Saline water microbial communities from Ace Lake, Antarctica - #232 | ecosystem: Environmental > Aquatic > Non-marine Saline and Alkaline > Saline | place: Antarctica: Ace Lake...
TTCTGGGGTATGACCCTGCTAGCAAAATCTTTGTCGAACGTAAAGGCATCGCAAAGCGGGTAGCCCATGTTCTCCTTCTAGCGTACAAAGAAAGCTTCCTTGGCTACGGTGGGATGGTCGTTATGAGCACCGACGTAAATGCCACTAGCGGGTCTGGCCTGAAGAACAGGATCAAGAGTTTTGCTCGAAAGATGCTTCAACGATTCTTCAAAGACAAATACACAGATGAAGTTCTGAACAACCTGGCCAGAGAATACAACATCGAAACTGGCTGGAGTATCGGCAACCTGTTCCGGGGCCGGTACTTTTCCAAAGAGCAGCAACTAACCTTTGACGAGAAAAGCTTCACTGTCGATATTCGTGGGGCACCCTTGGAATTCGTGAAAGAGGTTGCTGTAGCACTTTGCAAAAAATTCCATCAAGAATCCGTCCTGCTGGTAGAACACAAGACGAACAAGACCTGGATGATTAATCCCTGACTTGGAGGCCCCGCAATGCCAGTCAAAAAAGATTCGTTGGATGAAGCCACTGGGATGTTCTGCAAGAAGATTGCTGACGGTGTCCTGGCCTACATCAAGAAGCAGAACAAGGGCCTGGTGTATGTCCAGTCGAAAGTCAGCGGTCCATTCCGTGACAGGGCTGGTTGGGATACCAAGGGATACACTCCTTCCGATATGGAATGTGAGACTGGTGGAATCATCGTTGAATCTGGTGGCATCATCAAGGTTCACATCTCCGCCTTCACAGCCCTGTTCGGTACAAAGGATGAAGTAGTCCTGAAGTTTTCGTCGAACGACACATGGCAGCATATCGCTGAAGTGTCCGGGAAACGTACCGTTGAAGAACTCAAGTACAGCTAATCACAAATTCACGCCTTTCACTACGAATCCAGCATCTTCAGATTCTTCTTTCAATGCTTCCCGAATATCCTCTGGTAGTGCATTCCCTGTGGGGACCGTTACATAGATGTCTCCGCCCTGGATGGTCAAACTGTCGTAGGATGGCGTCTTCAAATCACAACCCAATGCCTTCATTCGTTTGAAGATGATGTCAATCTTCTTCATTAGGGCATTCCCAATATGAAGCAAGTCTCGAAGGTTCCGATTCTCTGTCGGTATATCAGTCACAAAGAATCTAACGATTTCATACCCAATTTTGGCTTGAAGTGCCGCTGAATGAATCATCGGGCGGGTCAATTCTTCTTGTTCCCCCATCTTCCTTCTGCGTCATCTATAGGGAACTATAAACAGATTTAGGTTCCAAACTTTTTAGGGCACAACCCGGCACCCAGGGTGTACCTCTAGTGAACCCATATCCGGGAGCACGATGAAGACTCCGAAATACTGTCCGTTCTGTGGTGCTGTACATCTAGTGCCGGTCGAAGACTGCCTGTGCGGTGAATGGCATCAGATGTGTATGCTCTGCCGCCGTCAGTGGTGTCCTATTGACGGGTGGGTAACCAAAGCTGGTAAGCCAGCAAAAAGGTTCAAAGGCGGGAAGCTTCTTGCCGAATGTGGGGCGACCCGCACTAGCCTTGAAAATGCCTTGAAGCTTCTGAACAAATACGGGGTACCATACGGTATCACCTGTGAAGGTGATGACTTCGCTATGCGTACCCACGTGACCTGGACTAGCGGGGTAACCCATACCTTCACAGGATTGGGGTGGGGGTATTCTGGTGAAGGCCCAAGGGGGCTCTGTCAATTCTTGAAGATGGTCGGTATGCCGATGGATATGGAACGCATCGAAGCCTTTACAAGTTGGAAGCCGGCTTTCGTGCTTGAACGAGAACTCGGTAAAACACACTGGGTGCTGACTGCATTAGACCCAAACAAGTCTCTTTCAAATCTGGATACGACTTACAATGGCGTCCTAGCGAAAGACCTTGAACTTCACGGTATCCCCTACACCGTTATCTGCACAACGAAACACTCGAATAAGTCTGTGAAGGTCAAGTGGGAAGACGGCCATACGGTTGTTATTCCAGATTTCTGGTGGGGGCCAACATGGTCCAATGTAGAGAGGGGGAATCAGAGTGCTTTGGTTCAGTTCCTTCAAGCCATTGGGTTTGAAGCCCCCATCCTGAGTTGGGGCCGGAATGAAAGCTATGTTCTTCTACTCACAGGGAACCGATGGCACCATCGAAGACTGTGAGGGACTGTATAGGATACATGGGTCAAGAAGACTTGTCCGTGCCAAGGCGTGTTAGACTGACTCATTGGGGGGACCCCTGTGGCCGGGGATCCCCCTTCGATAACTGGCGAGGATTGGTATGACAAAAGAGAAAGGGATGAATGTCTGGCTTCAAAGGTGGACGGAAACTGAACGTGGATGGGGGCAACGCCCCGATGGGTACACGGTTCACACGACCAGTGGTGACCTTGCAGAGTTTATCTGCATCTACAAGACCGAACACTTCACCCCCAAAGACCCGGCGCCTGATGCCTACAGCTTCCCCGATGGGGTGCCCGTTCGGGTCCTGGTGACCGATAAGAGGTTGATCGAACGACTCGAAGATTCACAGATAGGGTGCTGGGGGAAACAGCATGAACTCCCGAACAAAGGGCATCAGAAGGATTCCCCCAAAGATGAAGATCCTCTCCTTAAGTTTGAAGGGACGACACTTCGTGGAAAGTTGCCTAGACGTTAGCCGCCCAATTCTTCCAAAGCCTTCTTGACCTTCCGAATGTCGTAGCCCAAATCACGGGTCACAGCGTCGTCGGCTGACAGGTATGTCCAGGCGGTTCCGTGGGAACGAGTCATTGCTCCGCCACCGTCGAAGGTGAACTTCCCGTGGGGGGTTTCTCCCTCAAAGCACCCGAAACCAAGATGCTTAACAGACCGCCGATACTTCCCGCCGATACTGTGAATGGTTGGGATGTCGTCGTGAATCTCACCAGCGGTCAGAATCTTCGTTCCCCGCATAACGGCCTTCATCAGTACTTCAAGAGCCTCCGGGGTAACCGGGCTGAGCCCTGCGATAACGGACCGGTCAAACTTTTTCCAGGAAGCCAACTTAGATTTCAATGTCATTGTGATTCTCCGTGTCTGTCTGGAACTGCTACACACCCTTCCTCACTGTATAAATAGATTATGGGTCAGCAGGAGGTCCCGCCGCTATGACTAACCTGGTCAAACACGAAGTAGAGAAAGCCCTATTTGAGAATTCCGGACTGTGCATCTTCACGGTGGATTCAGAAGGGACATCCTTTTCGGAAACAGCCGTTGAAATCTTATCGCAGACTAATCTTCCTTTCACGGTGATTGTCGTACCAGCCGGTTTGGATAGAATCAAGAAAGCAGTAAGCACCTTCCACGATAGTGGAGCGGCTACAGAGTTCCTAGCGTTGCTTTCAGGGAAACACCCGAACCCAGTGGTAGATATGAAGGTTGGGTCGGGCTACACGAAGGCTACAGCGTCTGACAGGGGTAGTTCCTACGCTTCTATGGATGCTGTGTCTTCAGACCGAAAGACCAGTCGGACCCGCAGAATTCGGATAGCACAGGATTACCGACGCTACGGGCCTGGGGGATACACCGCATTCATCAAGTGGTGCGAGACCTACAAGGTGCCTAGAGCCCTGATACAGGAGTTCTTCTCTGACCATACCGCCCGCAACAACCGCTTCCCAGATTCAAGTTCAAGGCTGACACCTGGTATCGGTATCGAAGACCTTCTCGGGTCAGTACACGACTGTGTTGTCGAAGCAGTTTTTGGCCTGGAACGGACAGTCCCCAGGAAGCTTAGGAAGCGACTAGGAATCCATTTGTATGCTGGGGTCTATGATGAAGAAAAGAGAGGGCTAGACAGCTACGTCAAAGCGTCCAAGCCGATGTTGTATGCTGACTATGTCCTGGATTCTCTGGCGAAGTCTATCCCTATTGCCACTTACCAATCATTCAGGGCGGCTCGGCAGGCAACAATGCGGAACTTCAAGCCCCTGCCCTATTCCGAAATGACATTTTAGACCTGCTTCGGAGCATGGGCGTATGCCCATTTATCCAGGTTGACGAAGTATACCGACCCGCAAGAATAGGATACCATCCCAACCCTACGGCGGTGATGAACCATTGAAGCTTTGCACATAGGGCATCTATTCGGGATTGGTTCGATGCCGCCATCGTGGACACGTCTGACAACTAACGCTGACAGTGGACGGATGACATCGTCTTCAAAACTTTTGTGGTGGGCGCGTATGCGTATAGGTCTTGGAAAGTCAGATTGCACTCGGCGCCGATACCAGCGTTTGAACCAGGCTGGAGTGAAGAACTGCAATAGCCACCCAAACCAGCGTTCCTTCCAGGTCAGTGGGGGTCGTACCCGAGTCGGAGTTGGACCCTGTCGCCGGTCAGACTGAAGACCCTGAAAGGTGGATTCATTGAAGCCTAAGACAAACCCATCTTCTTCCTCTGAGTTCTTACTGCCCAGGTCTCGCTGAATCTCTACAAGGTCTGCATCAAGAAGTTCAGCCAATTCCTGGTTGAACTCATCGTAGTGCTTGTCTTCGTCGTTGCACATAGTAGCCCCCCATTTGGGATTATGCTACAAACATAACCCGACGGAGTCAATCGAATTTTCTGGTCCCTCACTCAGGCGATTGTATTGGAACAGTAGACTTCAAACAGAGGAAATCACGATGGTAGATAAGAAAACCAGGCACCAGGGCTTGCACACAAATCGATTCTGGATCAACTACCACCCGCTAAAGCAGGTGGTTTGTAACTAGGAGAATCACATTGTTGCAAAGTTCCCGTTACGATAGGCCGGTCGATAGGCGGCCCGCTAGTCCCGCTCATGGCGGGGCTAGCAAGATGGTTGGCTCGAATGTTTCGAGCTGCGTTGAGATCCGCGTTGAGAGTAAAGCCACATTTACGGCAACCAAACTCAGACTGTGTGCGTCGGTTGGCCTTCTCGGTGTGGCCACACTTGCTACATTTCTGGCTTGTGTAGCGGGGATCAACGTACGCTATTGCAACGCCCGCGAGTTCCGCTTTATATCCCAGGAATGTTTGGAGACGGTTGAAGCTCCAACCGTGCAATCTCCGGCGTTGCTTCTTTCTACTCTTTACATTATCTCGAATGTTGGTGAGATCTTCGAGGGCTATCGTAGTTCCCTTCTCAACAGAATCCACAATACGTCTGGACAAGACGTGATCACAGTCCTTGCGAAAACGGTTTACCCTTCTGCCCAATTTACGCAGATGTCTGCGGGCAGAACGGGTGCCTTTCGCTTGAAGGTTTCTACGAAGTCTGAATGTTCTCTCTTCAATCTCACGCCAGCGTCGATCCCCAAGAAATTGAGCATCGCTGGTTACTGCGGGTCTGACGACCCCAAGGTCTACCCCTACCACCCCACCGGTAAGTGCAACAGGTTCAAAGTGTTTCTGCATTACTACATGGAGCCAAAAGCGCCCCTTGCCGTCCTTGACAAGATCGATGGACCCCTGTTTCCAGTCCAGTCGGGTGCGGTAGATTTCCGGAACTACGAAGTTGATTCTAAGCCTACCTGCCACAGTGGAAAGGCTGGCCAGGTTTCTATCGAACCAGAGTTGGCTGGAGCGAGCATCATAGCGGACAGCGCATCGCTTCGACTTCGGCACGGACACTTTCTTGCCCTTCCGCTTCAAGGCCCGTACGGAGGCAAGCGCCTCGGTGGCCTTGACCCTGGCAGAGCAAACCAACTGAGACTGGAGATCGGTGGATTCCCGTTCCGACGCATAGGTCTCGTGGTGAAGTTCCACCCCGTTGACCCGCTTCTTCGGCCAACCAGCAATACACACCCGATTAAAGGATTCAGTATATTGGAGCGTAGTTTCATCCAGAACTTTTTTCTGCTCGGGGTTGGGGCGCAATCTAACGCGTATGGTCAACGTGGTCATATTCATATAGTACATAGAACTTTAACTGGAGTCAAGGGAAAAGCGCCTATCCCTCCACCGACTCAAGTCGGTGGTATCTCGGCGCAGGAGCGGACATGAGCATTCGCAGACTCTGGCGTATCTGCTATCCGGTAACGAGAATCACCCTGACGGGTCGAATGTGTCTGAACGGGATGTTGAAGTAGCGGCGACTGTGATTCAGTGGCTGGGTTCCCCGGTGGGGCAATCCTTCGTGCAGGACATACTTGGATATTGAGGTTCTTTGGCTGAATCATCCAACGGGATAAGGTCCCGGTTCTTTCCTGACCACCCACACGCACAGGAAGCCGCAAATTCCCCAGGGTCACTACCAGTGACGGCTGGGTCATTCGGAAGGGGTGTACCCTTGCAGGTGGGGCACACCAGGGGAGTCACTGTTATCATCTTCCCCCCAAAGTAGCCGGTCACAGACTGAACAAAACCACAAGCAGGGTCAAGGCACTGTAAGATTCCTGACCACGGGCCACCCAACAGCATCGTTTTGTGGGTCAGATGCTTTCCACACTTTGGACAGGGTTCCTCTGTGGAGCGTTCTGACCATAGAAATTTCTTCGCCAAAGTTGCATTCCCCATAGGTTCTCCTTTCTAGGCCAGCAGGGTGCATTTGTTCAAGTCAGGGTCTAACAGCACTGGGTTCTCGTTTTCATCAGTCCGAATAACTAGGTGGAACATCCTGGAAAGTTCCTCCGATATGTCCGTCCCGTTAAACTGGACGACGACATTTTCGTCCTTGTCGTCTGTGTGCCGGTGCCTCAAGATGTACTTGACGTTGTCCCAGTTGTCTTTGTGGTCGTCTGACGACCAGTAACTCCCCTTACTGGTCTTAGCGTTTGGGATGGCTGTAGCCAGCAAGGATAGGATAACGTTCTGGTCGAAGGTGTTTTGCCCGTCTCTATACAGGATTAGGATACGCATTGAGGTTCCCCCGTTTGCTGTATACTACCCTGTGACAATGAACAAGTCGAGAGGTAGAGGAAGATGGACCTATCCCTGTTACAGAAAGACACCCGACAGAATTTCCTTGATTCGGTGAAATCCAGGACGCCGACACCGGAAGAAGTCGGGGCGTTGGTAGACTACGTCCAGTACTTGGAAGTAAGAATCAATCGGATGATTGCAAAGCAGCGGGCGGTCTGTGAAGAACGGGACGGCTATCGGATTGAGTGTTCCCTGCTTGAAACGAAATTGAGGGGGGTAGCCGAGAATCCTTTTAGCCTCATGGAAGACCTCTTTCAGAAGTAGATACACGAAAGCCCCATCCTAGCTTGCAGGACAGGGCTTCTATGTACAGTGAGGGACCTTAGCGGATGCTAACCGCTGCTTCGGTCTGGGTGTCGGTCAGTTCAGCAGTTTCCATGACTGCGTCAATCTCCAACAGCGTGTCCAGGTCGGGGCCACCACCTGACCGATGGCATCGGTGGCCTTCTTCTTGACCGACTTCGCCATTTCAGGGTCGTGGGACAGGGCCTCAGTCACGATGGACTCGACGGTCGCACCGTTCATGTGGGACAGAGCCACAGCAAGCAAGAGCCAAGGGTCAGCCTTTGCTACGATCTTCTGGTCGTAGTCGTCGCCCTTTTTCAGCGACCCGGTGATACGGACAAGAACATCCACTTCATGGTCGCCAGTTTCAAGGGCTTCGCTGGCCTTCTTGGAGATGCCGGCTTTGATGGCTTTGGCGATTGCGAGTTGGGTAAGGTGGTTCATATTTCCCTCCTGGGGTTGGTTTCTGTTGGTTGCACTAGAAGTACACTTTGGGTCTGGGGTTGTGCCCTAAAAAGTTTTCCCACGATTCCCAAGGGCTTTCCGAAGAAGACCTTGTTCCTCGGTTTCCCCTTCAAGGGATACCAGATGGACATCCATGGTGGGAATATCATCTGGGAGAATCCACAGGAAGTCCTAAAAGAAGCTAAACGCCACTTGAAGAGGGAGACCCGTTCTATCTTCGGGTCAAAGTTGGATAGCTGGAAGAATTTCGAGAGGCAGGGGTCAGTATCTTTCGACCTTACCAAAGCACTTGAATCAGGTGTGGCTTTTGTTGTTGATACGAAGGGTGGTCAGGTCAAGTTCAACCCAACTGGGCGAACACGTGCCGGGTACCAGGTTTACCGAATCGAAAGCCCCGAAGGGCTGGTAAGGACTCAGCCGATTGAAAATGTTTCCCACTTATTCCGGCTGGTGAATGGACCCTATGGGCGACCTACGGATGTGAGAATCCTTTAGTCTTTTGCCAGTAGCCAGAAGCACCCTTCAGGAACCGCTTCATTCTCAACCAACTGATAGCCCATAATCCGAAGTTCCCGGTTGCTTCCCTTCCCTGGGACGACTTTCAAAGACGGGTTCTTCCCTTCAATGAGTCTGGTCATAACATCCGTAGACAAATCGAATCGGTCGGGCTTCCTTCCGTGCTTTGATAGGAAAGCGACAGCGTCCAGAATGGGGGTCGTGTCCTTTCCATCTTCAAACCCTTTGACAAGGACTCTTGTCTTCCAGTTTTCAAGAATCAACGAGGTAGGTAAGCGGGTCTTCGGTTTCATTTGGGCTCCTTCAAGGTTGTTGATATGTCTGATGGTAGACTAGATTCAGGTGCCGTCAAATTTTTAGTGCTTCCTGGGTTGCGGGGTCTCTTGAATAAATTGATGGGGGCGAACTATCCCAGCCTTATCAAATTCAACGTCAGCGTAGAAGGCAAGTCGAAAGGCAATGTGCGACGGGTCTATGGATTCGGACATACCTTCCTGAATCTGTTCCTGATTTGATTCGTCTTCGACAAGCTCAGTGACTACCGCTTCATCCAATGCAGTCCGTGATAGAAGGTACTGGTGTACCAGGCGAACATACTGGGACTGGGATTCGTAGAAGGCTGTGGCCCGAGCATGGTTTTCTCGTGCCTGCTTGGCGTAGGCTCTCGATTCAGCTAGAAGCCGTTGGGTGGACTCCTGAGCCATTCTTTTCATTTCTTCCCTATCCACGATTCCCCCCTTAGTTCACGAAGACATCAGCATTTTCATCCAGAATCATTTTCATCCTTGTGACGGATAATTGGCTATGGATGACCAGAGTCGTTGAAGGTGCTTCCCCAAACACGGGTGACACGGCTAAGTCTTCGTAGTCCAAACCCATTCGGGCAGCGAGACCCGAAAACTCTTGCACTAGAATATCACGAATATCCGGCCTGTTAGGAAGGACATTCAAGTAAATCTTGGCGGTGCCATTGTGGTCTTTTAACACCGTATTCAGGACATCCCTGCCTGAACAGGTCTTCAGAGTCTGATTCAAGGTGTAGGTTGGCCCAATCAGGTTGAAGTTCATAATCTCAGTTACCGATGTGTGCCTTGTGAGGATGCAAGGGATGTCATTCCTGAAGTTCGTGATGAACGACAAACGGTCCATATCGTCTACTGGAAGGTGCGCTGGGGCCAGAACTATCACGTCTTTCGCTGGTCTTTTGACTGGGGGCTTCGTCGAAATAATCACGGATTCCGGGTCAATCTTCATCCGTTTCAGTAGGCGACGCAAGGCCCATTGGAAGTCAGCGGGTTGAATGAGATTTACTTTGTAGGTTACTGGGCCATCCCTGAAGCTATGTAGGGTTGCGATGCTGTTGCCATTGACGACCTTAGAAAGGATTCCCCGCATCGTCATTTCCTGAGTTGGGAGCTCAGCACCGGAATTCTTGAAGTCGTCACTCGAATAGATCCGACACTGGACCGTTTCACCACGGCGTATTGCAAACGATTTCAGTAGGACTTTCTTCATAATTCCCTCCCTGGCAAAATGATACATTTGAGGGAGGGGGTTCTTCAACTGTATTGCTAGTTCGGAGGTAACACTATGAAAAGATTCAACGGTAAAGCGGTTCGTTTCGTGAGGAAGCCAAGCAAGAGGAAGGAAAACGCCATCCACATTGCTTTTAATTGGAACACCAGGGACAGGTATATCTCTCCCCTTTGCATCAATGTCGATTGGATGCTGGATGAAGATACCTACGAAGTATTCGACTTCGACGTGGAGACGATTACAGACCCTGAAATCAAGTTGTGGGACATTCCGAAGCCACCGGGAGTCTGTCAAACATGCTGGGATGCCCATAAAAGCAGTTTGATGCAAAAAGAAGAAAAGGCTGTTGATGAATGCAAGGACACGGCAATGGCCAAACCCAAAGCACAGCCCACCAGGAAGAAACCGAAGAAAACAGATAGGGAGTCGAATAAGCTGGGGAAGAAAACCCTGTTTGACTACCGCAATGACCTTGCGATTGACTTGACTCTGGAATATGGGGAAATCATCGCAAAGACCCAACAGGCGTTTGAATGCGTGAAGCGGGACGTACCTTCCGTTCAAGACCTCCCAGGCGTTGTGAAGAACCTGTTGGTGGCTAACAAGGGTGGTAAAGACCAGTTGTTAGAAAGCAATTTCCAACTGACCAAGCAGGTGAAGAAGTTGACTCACGACCTGGGAACACTTTCCGATGATTCCAAAAGAGTCTGGGGAGTGCTTAAAGCCCAGAAGGAAATAATCCGATGAAGGTTCTTGTCGCCGGTGGGCGTCTGTCACTAGTCAAGGGCAATCTAGGCCGCAAACTGGCTGAAGTAGGTATTGATGCTTGCTGGTCAGTGGGTGACGTAGATGGGAATCCTTACAACGGGCTCCCAGAAGGTTGTGAGGGCGTTATCGTTGTCACTGACCTCTGTGGTCACGGGCTGTTCTATGCTGTTCGTGACGACGCCAAGAAACAAGGGCTACCTGTGGCAGCTATCACTAGGAAGTGGTCTC
>Ga0307928_10004393_pt1 | contig 10694 bp, 11 predicted proteins | sample AceLakmetagen232_FD_201815 | JGI IMG/M metagenome (GOLD analysis project Ga0307928, IMG submission 201815) | Saline water microbial communities from Ace Lake, Antarctica - #232 | ecosystem: Environmental > Aquatic > Non-marine Saline and Alkaline > Saline | place: Antarctica: Ace Lake...
CGTGGCACAAGTCATAGCACACTATCTGGAGAAGTTCTCAAAAGTTGCTTTTGTAACTACTTGTCATGGGTTTTTTAAGCGCAGGTTAATCCGTCGCCTATTACCTTGCTGGGGTAGGAGGGTGGTGGCGATAAGTGACGCGGTAAGAGAACATCTTGTAAATACAATGAAGGTCCCAAAAGCTAATATAGACTTAATCTATAATGGCGTAGATACATCGTTTATAAAAACCAAATACTTTGAACAAAAGCCAAGTGATGTAAGGAAAGAATTTAACATAAGCGGTAACCCGATAATAGGGATAACAGCGCGACTCTCCAGCGTGAAGGGGCACACATATTTACTAAGAGCTATGCCAAAGATAAAAAAAGTTTTTCCTGATGTGCAGTTGTTGATAGTAGGTGGCGGAAAGAAAAAATATGAAAAACAATTGCATGAGATGTGTGAGGAATTAAATATAAAGAAAAATGTTATATTTCAGCCAGGTATACAAAATATATATAAAGCGCTCTCTGTTATGGATGTTTTTGCCCTGCCATCTATACAGGAGGGATTAGGACTCTCGCTTTTAGAAGCTTTATCAGTAGGCTTGCCTGTCGTTGCTTCAAATGTAGGCGGCATATATTCAGTTATTCAGCATGAAGAAAATGGTATATTAGTATCTCCAAAAGACCACAACGCTTTAGCTGAGGCCATTATAAAGCTTCTTAAAGACACTAAATATGCAAAAGCGTTGGGTAAAAAGGGTGTTAAAACCATAGAAGATAAATTTACACTGGATAAAATGGTTGAAAAGGTAGAGAAATTTTATGAAAGCGTTAATAATAGAACCTAACTGGTTAGGTGATACGCTTTTTACCACACCAGCTATAAAAGCTATTAAGGAAAATAATAAGGACTCCTCCTTAAGCGTATTAGTGCACAGCCGATGCCTTTCCATGCTAAAAAGTAATCCTAATATAGATGAAATTATTACATTAGATAAAATGCGTGGAATTAAAGGTTTTTTTAAAAAGATAGGCTTAATACCCCAACTAAAATCCAAGAAGTTTGATGCTGTGTTTTTATTTTCACGCTCAATGAGCCATGCGCTTATTTGTGCTTTATCAGGTATTCCACAGAGAATAGGATACAAAACTGTTAAAAGGGCGTTTTTGCTTACCAAAAAAATTAATCCACCAAAAAAAGAGCCTCATAGAGTAGAGTATTATATGAATCTTGTTCGCCAATCAGGTATAGATAGCAATAATAAAGATTATGAGCTTTTCCTAAGTAAGCAAGATGTCCAAGAAGCAGAACAGATACTAAAAGAAGCAGGCATAGGAGAGGGTGAACCTTATTTTGTAATTAATCCTGGTGGAAACTGGGCTCCTAAAAGATGGTCAAAGAATGAATTTGGGAAATTAGCAGATGAATTGTATAAAAAATATAATACAAAAGTTGTAATAACCGGTGCGGGCAAAGATATAAAATTAGGCGAGGATATAAAGAAATTATGTAATAGTAAACCAATTATTCTTTGTGGGAAAACGGCGCTTAAAGAATTAGCCGCTGTTTTAAAAGGTGCAAAGGCGGTTATTTCTAATGATTCAGGCCCTATGCATATTGCAGTAAGCCAGAAAGCACCCACAGTTGCTTTATTTGGCCCAACAGACCCTGCGATAACAGGGCCATATGGCAGTGGTAATTACACTGTAGTGCAAAAAGAAATAGATTGTGTGGTTCCTTGCTATGTGAAAAATTGTAAAGCATATAAATGTATGGAAGCGATTACCGTGGCGGATGCCGTGGAAGCAGTTGAGAAACTGCTAGAAAAAGGGAGTTTAAAATGATGCAGAAAATAGCGCTTATAGCAGCGATTGCGCTGCCATTGTGGAATATACCACTTATTGCAAGAGTTATAAAAAGAAAATCTTCCGCTGATATTAGTATATATTGGGTAATGGGAGTATGGGTCTGTTTTCTTTTAATGGCACCGCAGGCATTTCGCTCCGCTGATATTGTTTGGCGGGCATTTAATATTATGAATCTTATACTTTTTACTGCGGTTGTAATTGTTGTATTAGCTTATCGAAAAAATAAATAGGGAGGGGAATAATATGTCTAAACCTAAAGTATTGGTAGTAGATGATGATAAATATGCATGTGATGTTATTAAATTAATGTTGGAGAAAAAAGGCTGTGATGCTATAGTTGCTTCTGATGGGGCAGTAGCAGCAGAGAAGGCTGAGAGCGAAAAACCTGACCTTGTCCTCTTAGATATAATGTTACAGGATATGAGTGGGTATGAGGTGTTAAACATTATAAAAACTAATCCAAATACCAAAGATATTCCTGTAATTATGGTAACAGGAAAAGATGATTATGATTCAATGGCAAAGGCAAAAGGCCTTGCAGCCGATGATTATCTTACAAAGCCATTTTTATCTGACGAATTACTCCAAAAAATCAGTAAATATTTTAAATAAATAGGAGGGAATTATGGAGGAGAAGATGCCTGTTGGTCTTAAAGTTACAAGGATTATCAATTTTATATTAATAGGATTAAGTGCTATTGTTGGCATTTTGATGGCCATGATAGCTGTTCCCAATTTTATTAAAGCAGCCCAGAATGCGGGGGCACAAGCAAATATAATATTATTAATAATTGTAGGTTTGATTTCTTTTGCTGTTGGTTTTATACCAGGCGTTTTACTGATTCTTATTAATAAGGGTTTGAGGTGCTTAAATAAAAATGCAAGGGTAAGCCAGATTATTATTTCTTGTTTATTTTTGTTAGTTTTTCCTATTGGAACGATTCTTAATCTAGCAATTCTATATTTTATGCTTTTTGATAAGAGTACAAAAGAAGCGTTTAGTGCAACTAAAGTAGCAGTTTAATTAGATGCAGAGAATTTGGAAAGCATAGTAGTTATTTATGAGCAGCAATAGCGTTTTTTAGTATTTTGTGAACGAGATTGAGCAAAGTCATCCAGAAGGTGACTTTGTAAAGGAAAGTTTGTGTTTGAGCCCGAACACATCGTAAGATATGAGGGCGAGTTAAACTTTCTTGAAGTGAGTAAAATGCGTTAAGAAAAATGCGTGCTGTGAATAAGTAACTGCTATGCAAAAGATGAAGATAAAATGGATTCCCGCTTTCGCGGGAATGACAAAGGGGACATAGAGATTGCTTCGTCCCGAAGTTTCGGGACTCGCAATGACGGTGGTGCTAATATTCGCGGCCGGGAGGCCGCTCCTACGGAAAAGTCAGAACAATGATAGATAAGACAAAAATACATAATATCCTCTTCATTACCTTAACCAATATTGGCGATGTGGTGTTGACGTTGCCGGTGTTGGGAGTGCTGGAGGCAGAGTTTCCAGAGGCAAAGATAACAGTTATGGTAAGCCCGCAAGCAAAGGAGCTTATCCAGCGTGACCCACAAGTAACAAAGATAATCGCCTATAATAAGCGCATTAGCTTAATAGAGAAGATAAACTTAGGTTTTAGGTTACGCCGCAGAGGTTTTGACTTAGTCGTGGATTTACGATCTACCCTTTACCCAATGCTGATAAATGCGCCGTATAAGACACGACTATCATCAAAAAATAAAAATAATATACATAAAAAATATTCGCATTTAAATAAACTTACCTCATTAGGACTTGATGTAAGTAATGCTTCATATAAGTTGCGTTTCAGTAGTGAGGATGTGTTTAAAATAAAAAGCATATTACAGGATTTAAACATATCTGACACAGAGAAGATAGTAGCCATAGCTCCGGGAGCAAAGAGTCATATAAAACGATGGACAACAAGTGGTTTTGGAAAATTGTGCAACAGATTAAATAAGGAGCTCGGTGTTAAGGTGCTTTTGATCGGGGATAGTAATGATAAAGAAATAATATCACATATAATTTCTCCAGGTTTAAATGATACTTATGATTTGAGTGGACGTACGAACTTACGTGAATTAGCATATCTTATATCTCGTTGCAAGCTACTTATAACTAATGATTCTGCGCCACTGCATTTAGCGGATCTTGTTGAAACGCAATGTATAGCAATTTTTGGGCCTACGGATAATAAAAAATACGGCCCAACTTTAGAGGGAAGCACAGTTATAAGAAAAGACCTTAAGTGCTCTCCATGTGAGAAGGCACAGTGTGCTTTTGCGTTAGGATGCATGAAACAGATTAGTGCCGATGAGGTATTTGAGGCTGTAAAAAATGAACTATAAACGAATATTACTCATACGGACTGACAGAATAGGTGATGTGCTGCTCACTACACCTGCAATAGAGGCAGTGCGTAAGAAATTTCCTCAGGCACATATCAGTGTCATGGTGCGCCCATATACAAAGGATATTGTTGATGAAAACCCATACGTTGATGAAGTTATACTTTATGATAAATACGGTAAAGATAAATCAATAACAGCAAATTATTTATTTTCGCGAAAACTTAAGAAGAGAAAATTTGACATTGCTGTAATTTTCCATCCTACAAACCGTACTCATCTCCTGACGTATTTAGCAGCTATCCCCATGCGCATTGGCTATGATAGGAATATGCCATTTCTTCTGACAAATAGAATCAAACATACAAAGCAATCAGGTGACAGACATGAAAGCGATTATGCTATGGAAGTGCTTAAGCCTCTTGGGATAGCTGCTTCAGAGAAAGGCAAGCTTCATATGCCGATAAAAATGAGCTCTGAAAATTCTATAAACGCCTTATTTGCGACAAAGGGCATAGGCAAGAATGATAAAATAATAGTTTTTCACCCCGGGGCAAGTTGTAAATCTAAAATATGGCCTGCAGATAGATTCGCGCAAGTTGCAGATAAAATCATACAGGATTTTCAAGTGAAGGTAATAATAGTGGGCGGTAATGATCAAAAAGATATAGTAGCTGCTAGTGCTATGGAAAAATACATGTTGCAACCAGCATCTTCCTTAATTGGTAAATTAAGTATATCAGAATTAGCATCTTGTCTGAAAAGAGCAAGCCTTTTTATTTCAAATGATTCAGGGCCTATCCACATTGCGTGTGCAGTAGAAACACCATCTGTAGTTATATTTGGTAGGAGTTTACCAGGTTTGGCGCCTAAAAGATGGGAGCCTTGTTCTGGCAATAATGCTATTTTGCATAAAGACGTAGGTTGCCTCAGTAGCTGTCTTGCACATAATTGCCAGAGAAGCTTCGCATGTCTTAATGCAGTGACAGTTGATGAGGTATATCAGGCAGCAGTGAAGCTTTTGCAATTGACATAAGAAAGTGGTATTGTTATAATATTGCTTCACATTAATACAAATATAAAGACTATACTATGGAAAACTTTAAAATAAGCAAGCAAAGGCTGAATAAAATACTCTCCAATTTTAAACATACCAAGGTTTTGGTTGTTGGCGATCTCATGCTCGATGAGTTTATTTGGGGCACAGTTTCGCGTATATCTCCAGAAGCTCCGGTGCCTGTTGTCCGGGTTGAGAGTTCATCGTTTATGCCCGGAGGCGCTTGTAATGTTGTGAATAATATCCATTCTTTAGGTGGAGCAGTTTATGCGTGTGGCGTAATAGGGCAGGATCAGACAGGTGCTATGCTTGTTGATTCACTTAGAGAGATGTCTATAAATACCGAAGGTATATTTATAGATGATTCAAAACCCACAATAAGGAAAAGCCGTATTATTGCCCATCAACAGCAGGTTGTCCGCGTTGACAAGGAGGGAAACGGCCTTGTTAAAAGTGCTCTTTTAAATAAGCTCATTCGTTTTATAGAAAAAAAAATTAAAGAGGTTGATGCAGTTATAATAGAAGATTATGGTAAGGGCCTTATCCAGCCTATGCTTATTAAACGTATAATAAAATTAGCAGCAAGGTATAAAAAAATAATAGCAGTTGACCCTAAGGAAGAGCACTTCTCATATTATAAAAATGTTACCCTAATCACACCAAACCATTACGAAGCATCTGTAGCTGCCTCTATTAAAATAACAGATGAGGAATCCTTAAAAGTAGCAGCCAAAAAATTAATTAACACTCTTAAGTGCAAGGCATTGCTTATAACTCTAGGCGAGAAGGGTATGGCATTGTTTGAGGCAGGGAAAAAGCTTGTAAGAATACCTACACTAGCACGTGAAGTTTTTGATGTCTCAGGCGCGGGAGATACAGTTGTGGCATCATTTGCTTTAGCCATAGGTTCCGGCGCAAGTATGAAAGAGGCCGCGTATATATCAAACATCGCGGCAGGTATAGTGGTTGGTAAACTAGGGGTTGCGGTAGTTACCCCGCAGGAATTAAAGAAAAGGGCAGGTAAGTGAAAGCAGTTGGTATAATTCCAGCCAGATATGCAGCTACAAGGTTTGAAGGCAAGGTGCTTGCAAACCTTTGTGGTAAGCCAGTTATACAGCATGTATGGGAAAACGCGAAAGCTGCTCGTGCATTAGATGAGTTGTTAGTAGCAGCTGATGATGAAAGAATTATAAAAGCAGTAGAGTCTTTTGGCGGAAAGGCCATATTTACAGCTAAGGAGCACGCATCTGGTACAGACAGATTAAGAGAGATAGCTAATCCGTTGGATGTGGATATAGTGGTTAATATTCAGGCAGACGAACCCTTGCTTCAGCCATCAATGATAAATGAACTCGTAAGAGCACTTTCGGAGGACAAAGATAATATAATACCTATGGCTACTTTGATGAAAAAAATAAACAATACAGAAGAACTGAATAATCCCAACGTGGTAAAAGTAGTGGTAGATAAGGATAATTTTGCATTATATTTTTCACGCAAGACCATCCCATTTTATAGGCAGTTTGATTCCAGACAATATTATAAGCACATAGGCCTTTATTCTTATACAAAAGATTTCCTTTTTACGTTTGCTAATTTGCCAGCCTCTTCTCTGGAAAAAGCTGAAGGCTTAGAGCAGCTTAGGGCCCTTGAGAATGGATATAAGATAAAGGTATTAGAAACCCCATACGATACTGTGGGCATAGATACCCCTGAGGATTTAGTAGCGGCAGAAAAAGTGCTAACAAAGGGAATGAGCCCCTCTTCTGAAAGCATACAAAATGTTTCTACCGAAAGTACTTCTGTTGAAGGCGAATTTCTGCCAGAGGTTGACCAGTCTCAGGCTGGCGCCCATGGTGAAGGAAATGAAATCCAGAATGATTAAAATAGGAAATATAAATATTGGTAGTGGCCGCCCATTCGTGCTTATAGCAGGGCCCTGTGTTATTGAGAGTGAGAAAAGCGCTATTTTCCATGCGCAGGCGATTAAGAAAATATGTAAAAAATTAAAAGTTCCATTCATATATAAAGCAAGTTATGATAAAGCTAATCGCACTTCTATAAAATCTTTTAGAGGGCCTGGCTTTTTAAAAGGATTGCAGATATTAAAAAAGGTTAAAGAAGATGTAGGTGTTTGTGTATTAAGCGATGTTCACTGCAAAGAACAAATAAGGCCAGCTGCCCGCATATTAGATGTTATACAAATACCAGCTTTTCTTTGCAGGCAGACGGATTTATTAGTTGTTGCTGCTAAAACCAACAAGCCAATAAATATAAAAAAGGCACAATTTTTAGCTCCATGGGATATGAAGTATGTCATAGAGAAGATAACAACAGCAGGTAATAAGAAAATAATGCTTACTGAAAGAGGCACTTCATTTGGATATAATAATTTAATAAGCGATATGCGTTCTTTGCCCATATTAAAAAAATTAGGTTATCCTGTAATCTATGATGCTACCCATAGTGTACAGCTTCCAGGTGGCCGCGGTAAAGCCTCTGGAGGCCAGAGAGAATTTGTCCCCCCGCTTGCGAGAGCTGCAACTGCAGTAGGAATAGACGGCTTATTTTTGGAAGTTCATCAAAATCCAAGATTAGCCGCCTCAGACGGGCCCAATATGTTGCGTCTTGTTGATTTAGAAAACTTACTTCGTCAAATAAAAATCATAGACGCAACAGTTAAAAAGTTCAAAAAGTTACAAAAGTTCAAAGGTTGAAAGGCTGAAGATTTAGAAAGTTTAAACCTTTAAAACTTTTAGAACCTTTTAAACCTTTAAAACTTTTAAAATTGCGAGAATCGGAGATTTGAGCAAATGAAAGACATACTTGAAGAAACCTGGACATACAGGATTATGGTTATCCTGTGCCTGTGTATATTATTGGTTTATACCTATCTGACCAACGAAGATATATTACTGAAATATATGGGCGGCGAATTTGCACTTGATACTATGCTGATCTGGCACATAGGTATCGTTGGTTTATTGAGCTTGGTACTTTTTTATTTACTTCAAAGTACATTGGATTATAAATCTCAGAACATAGTTCTTAAACAATATATAAGCAACATGCAAGCTGAATTAAATGTAGAGAGAGATGCTTTCAAGGACCTTAAATCTGTATCCGGGGATAAAATTTTACAACTTGGTGCCTTTATAGTGACAATCTCTGATATGGCTAAGGCACTTAATTCTGTATTAGAGACAGTGCCATTACTTAAGACCATCTTAAGGAAAAGTTCAGCACTTCTGGGCTCTGAAAAATGCGCTATATTTATGATAGATAAAGATAAAAAACAGTTACGCCTTGTGGATGCAGTAGGTTACGATAAAAATAAATTAGAGGAGATGACTTTAAAATGTGACAAAAGCTCAGGTATACTTGGGCTTTCTGCAGCAGAAGGAAAGTTTTATTCACGTAATACGCTAGAGGAAGATTATAGCAAAAAATATATATTAAAAAATGATAAATTTCCTGTGAGGTTTTCTCAGCCAATAGTATATGGAGGAGAAGTTCTGGCTATAATATGTATAGGTGATATTAGGATTGAAATTTCAGAATCGCATATAATAAGAATACTTTCTGCAATGGCAAACTTTGGTGCAGTTGCTATAAGTAACAGCAGTCTGGTGGAGAGGATAAAAGATCAGTCAATAAGAGATAGCTTGACGCAGCTTTACAATCATCAACATTTTCAACAAAAGTTTGATAATATGATATCTGAAGCTATTAATACTAAAACACATTTAGGCTTTATGATGATTGATCTTGATCATTTTAAAAAATTAAATGATACATATGGCCATCAAATGGGAGATCTTGGTTTAATAAAACTCGCACATATATTAAATGCAAAAGCCAAAGAAGGCGATGAGGCAGCCAGATATGGAGGCGAAGAATTTGCTTATATATCCCCCGGTCTTAATCTTAAAGAGACTGTTAACTTGGCAGATGAGATACGTAATGAGTATAAAAATGTAGTGCTTGAGTTAAATGGCGCAAAAGCTTCCTGCACATTAAGTGTTGGCGTTTCTGTTTATTTGCCGGATGTTACAGGAAAAATTGATAAGAATACACTTATAAAAATTGCAGACAAAGCATTATATGAGGCCAAGGCAAAAGGTGGAGATATAGTAGTTGCCGCGAAAGGAGTATAGGATATGGAGATTATGGATTTATTACAAATGGCAGATGAAGCAGATGCCTCTGATATTATCTTGGTAGTAGGTTTTCCTCCTGCCCTGAGGGTGGATGGTGTTGTTAGGGCAATGGAATTAGAGCCTTTAACTCCTCAGGCAGCTGAGAAACTTATATTTTCCATGTTATCCAAAGAACAGATTGACCAATATGGCCAGCAGAAAGAATTAGATTTATCTTACAGCGTTGACGGTTTAGCGCGTTTCCGTGTAAATGTGCATCAGCAAAGAGGCACTATTGCAGCTGCCCTGAGGAGGGTTCCGTTTAAAATTTCAAGTTTTAAAGAACTAGGGCTTCCAGAGAAGGTTGTGAAGGAATTATGCATGGCAAGGAGCGGCTTGGTATTGGTAACTGGCCAGACAGGGAGCGGCAAGACCACAACCTTGGCTTCAATGATAGATTATATAAACACCAACAGATTTGACCACATAATTACTATTGAAGATCCCATCGAATTTTTACACAAGCATAAAAAATCCGTTGTTGAGCAAAGAGAAGTATATAAAGATTCCTCTGCATTTGGTACTGCATTGAAATATATTATGAGACAAAATGCAGACGTTATTTTAATAGGCGAGATGCGTGACTTAGAGACCATATCTACAGCTATTACCGCTTCGGAAACAGGACAGTTGGTGCTAGCTACTTTACACACAATAGATGCAGTTGAAACGATCAACAGGATTATAGATGTATTTCCCTGGAGACAACAACAACAGGTGCGGGTGCAGCTTGCAAGTACATTGACTGGGGTTATCTCACAGGCCTTGTTACCCAAAGCCCATGGTGATGGCATGGTGGTTGCGTGTGAGGTTATGATGGGTGTTCCTTCGATTAAAAATCTTATAAGAGAAGGTACTGTGCACCAGATGGCCAATATGTTAGAGACAGGCGCAAAATATGGCATGCAGACCATGGACCAGGCGCTAGTGAAGCTGTATCAGGAGAAAAAGATATCCAAAGATGAGTTACTTTATAATCTGAAAAACAAAGAAAGAGACGATATTGTTGATATTGTATAATAGGTGAAAGATATGTTTATTAGTAAAGCTAAAAAAGTATTAAACATAGAAGCGCAGGCAATAAAGGAATTAATTCCTCGCTTAACAACTGATTTTAAAAAGATAGTTGATGCAATACTTAAATGTTCTGGAAGAGTAGTTGTGACTGGTATGGGAAAGCCTGGGTTTATTGCGCAGAAGATTTCTGCTACTTTTTCA
>Ga0307928_10004394_pt1 | contig 10694 bp, 14 predicted proteins | sample AceLakmetagen232_FD_201815 | JGI IMG/M metagenome (GOLD analysis project Ga0307928, IMG submission 201815) | Saline water microbial communities from Ace Lake, Antarctica - #232 | ecosystem: Environmental > Aquatic > Non-marine Saline and Alkaline > Saline | place: Antarctica: Ace Lake...
GAAATTTGAAGAAATAATTAACCTAACAAAAGCCATGGTAAAAACCGGAGCAAAATTAAAATTCAAAGGAAAATATGTCGCTGATAAACATTGCATAGGGGGAGTCGCAGGAAACAGAACAACGCCGATTGTAGTAGCAATATGCGCAGCAGTAGGACTAACCCTACCAAAGACATCTTCAAGAGCAATAACATCAGCCTCGGGAACCGCGGACGTAATAGAAACAATATCTGATGTAGAACTCTCACTAAAGAAAATCGAAAAAGTTGTTAAAAAAACAGGGGCCTGTTTAGCATGGGGAGGCTCTTTAGGGCTAGCGCCTTCCGACGACAAAATCATACAAGTAGAACGTTTACTAAACCTAGACATCGAGCCACAACTTTTAGCATCAATCATGTCAAAGAAAATAGCAGCAGGAGCGAAATATATTCTAATAGATATCCCATATGGGAAAGGATCTAAAGTAAAAAACGTAAAGAGAGCAAAAAGCCTTGGACGAAAATTCGAAAGAATGGGCAAGAAGTTCAAGCTAAAATTAAAAGTCGTATATACAGACGGGAGACAGCCGGTAGGAAATGGTGTCGGTCCAGTTCTCGAGATGCAAGACATTTTATCAGTTCTACAAAATCTAAAAAAAACACCACAAGACCTAAGAGAAAAATCTCTATTCTTATCAACAGAACTAATCAAGCTATGTGGAATAAAGAATGCAAGAAAGAAAGCAGAAGAAGCACTATGCTCAGGGAAAGCTTACGAAAAGTTCAAAGAAATAATCAATGCACAAAATGAGAAAAATAATTTTGACCTAAAGGTAGAGGGATTAATATTAGCAAAATACAAAAAAGTAATCAAAGCAAAAAGAGACGGGAAGATAACAGCATTTAGCAACAAAGGAATCAATTCTCTTTGCAGGGTTCTCGGAACCCCAGAAACTATTTCAGCAGGATGTTATCTTCATCAACATCTCGGCAAAATAAAAAAAGGAGAACCATTACTAACCCTTTATACAGAAAGCCGAAGCAAAATGAAAGACGCATTAAAATTTCTAAAAGAATTCAAACCGATCGAGATTAAATAACCGTAGCCTTAATTATCTTAACTTCTTCAACCGGCCTATCCCCAGCTCCAGTCTGAACACCAGCAATCTTATCGACAACATCCATCCCCTCGACAACTTCACCAAAAACCGGATGCTTACTAGTCAAAGGTTGTTTGTCATAATCCAAAAAACTATTATCAACTAAATTAATGAAGAACTGACTTGATCCGGTGTTGGGTCCACGATTAGCCATAGAAATTGTCCCACGAACGTTAGAATGGCCAGCAACAAACTCATCTTTAATTTCAGGAATCCCAGGAGCATCACCTCCCTGAATCATAAAGTTAGGAATAACCCTATGAAAAACCACACCATCATAAGTCCCAGCCTCGACAAGTCCCTCAAAATTCCCAGCAGTCACCGGCATATCTCCATACAACTCTATCACGATATCCCCATGAGTAGTTTCCAATTTAACTTTAGTTACCATATTATTATCAATATTACTAAACATCTGCATAACAAACGCCGTAAACAAAACAACCAAAACCACTATTATAAAACTTGCGACAGATTTATTCTTCAAAATTTTACTCAACGTCTTTTTCATAAAATATACCAACCAACTAAATTTAAAAAGCTTCTCCTCCAAAAAAGATTAGGCCTTCATCGCGTAAAGGTATTGCCGAGCAATTAGGTCTTCGACAATTTATTGTATCCGAAGACATGATTGTGAGTAGGACTTGAAATCCAGACCCGACCCAAGATAGACATCCTTAAAAACTAAAACTTTCTTCATCTATTATTGCCTTCATCGCATAATGGTATTGCACTGGACTTGAAATCCAGACCCTTCGGGGTACCCCGGTTCGATTCCGGGTGAAGGCGTTCTAATTAATATTTACCACGAACAATTTTTACAGAAGAAGATCTATTCGTATATGCAGCATTAACATAACCTTTTCTATCAATAGGGTATCCTAAATTAGGATCATAAACAACACGATTCACCTCAACGGCATAATGAAAAGCCCAAGGCTCCGAAGCAAATCTAGATTTTATACTGGACCCGAATGTGGTTTCCCAATCCAAAGCAATTTTATGAGTAATTTCTAGAAAGCGAGCATTATGACCTCTCGCTCTAAAAATATAAGCTAATCTACGAGATCTACCCATACATCCTTTCATCGGAGCTTTTCTAGCTTCTTTAGATAAACATTCAAATAAATTCTTAATATCGTCATCTGTTTCTAAAATATTTTTCATTTTCTAAAGATATCACATCTAACTATCTCCATCATCCAGTTCCCAAAGCCAAACTAAAAATGACTTCAAGTCTAAAGCAGCAAGTCTAACTAGACCCCACTACTCCAATAAAATTTAGCGAACTAAATTTATCCGAACAATGAAGCCAAACCTGCCGCAGAATCCTGCTTTGGTTCTTCTTTCTTTTTCTCTTCTGGTGCTTCTGCTGCTGCCTCTCCGCTAGCTGCTGCTGGAGCCGCTGCGATAGATGCATTTGCAAGCTTGTCTGCGATATCTACGCCCTTCAAAGACGCAACCATAACCTTAACTTTCGCTTCGTCAACCTCAGCGCCAGTCGCGGAAATAACTGCCTTCAAGTTATCTTCGTTGATATCCTTTCCAACCTTGTGCAACAAAAGTGCCGCATATGTATATTCCATTTTTTGTTTTGTGTGCAAACCAAAAGCATGAAAGCTTTTAGCTTACGTTTTCTTATTCCGAATCAGTAACTGCCTCGTCAGCCTTTACTTCATCAGCATTATCTTCAGCCTTCTCTTCAACAACTTCTTCCTTAACTTCTTCAGCAGCAACTTCTTCGACCTTCTCTTCAGCAACATCTTCCTTAACCAAATCATCAATAACATTACCCTCAGCAGCCGCTCTTGCCAAAATAAAATCAATAGTAGTATCATTCATATAACCAATCTCAACAGCGAAAGGCAAAGCCCGACCATAATCATTCATCAAAGTTTCCATCATAGCTTCCTTGTCAATCTTAATATTAGCATAAACTTTCTTCTCTTCCCCATCAAAAGCAGCAATGGGATCAACACCAACCTCGAAAGGAATAATATCCAACTTTGCCATAATAGAAGCAAGAGCCTCAGTAATCTCATCACCTTCTTTAGCAATAACCTTATCCTTCAAAACCGCAATCTTACCATTCTCAACCTTAGGAACCAAACCAACAGCACTCAAAGCAGAAATGTCCGGACCAGGAATCAATTCAGTAGGACCAGCTTTAACCTCAATATCAGCAGGAGCAATCATACCAGCCTTAGCTTTAGCAGGACTCTTCTCATCAGCAAGAATTCCAGAAATCTCAAACGTATCGTGATCAGAAAATAACATAGCAGTAGAATCTTCAACATAAGGAACTAAATCATGCAACTCCTTAATTCCACAATGCTCCAAAGCAAAATTAACCAAACTCTTCTTAACAACTTGGACCTTCGCCTTACTTCTCAACTTTTTCTTAATATCCTGGAACTGCGCCGACGGCAAACCCTTAATCGAAATAACCATAACAGTCTTCTTCTTCATCAACTCAGCAAGTTCCTTAACCTTCGCCTTCTTCTTATCACTAACATGTGTATCCTGCAAAACATTCATCTTATCTCTTTGCCTCCACAATAGTCATAGGTTTAGTCATAGTAAACTTAATCAAAACTTCCTTAACATTATCGTTTCCTCGAGGCAACTTTTTCTTCAAACCCTTAATCGCAACCTCAACATTCTCAGCAATCTCATCATCACTCATATCTTCCTTACCAACAGGCAACTTAATCGCCATCTCTTTATTCTTAACCCTAAGAGACTTATTCATCTTGGTAATCATCATCTTAACCATCTCGTCATCTTCCTTTGGAATAATCCCAGCTTGCGGAGAAGGCATCCTGTTCATTGGACCGAAAACTCGACCGAACTTTGTAGCAACCTTACCCATCATCGGGGCAACCGCAATAAAAGCATCGTACTTCTTCGCCAACTTCTTAATATCCTTCAGCTCCTTGTACTTAACAAAATCCTCTTCGGTAATTGTATCAATCAACTTAGATCTCTTAGTGAAAAATGCCGCCAACTTCTTCTCACTTCCATGTGGAACCTCAACGAAAGTATTCAAAGCTTCCTTCCGAACATCAAAATTCTTCAAGTTCATCACTAAATCAACTGTCTGAGTAAACTTACGTTTCTTTTCTTTCCTTAATTCAGCAAGTGCAGCTTTTATTTCCATGTTATACAAAACTGTTAGAAAACGATTTCTCGTGCGGTATTAAACCTTCTACTAACAGTAGTAATTAACTAGCGAAATTTCACTTTATAAATCTTACCCAACCACATAAATTATTATAAACTCAAAACATTTTCTTAAGTCAATGGAACTAGTAGCATTATTATCAACAGGAAAAGGAACATGGGGACAAGTCGCCGGCCTAATCCAAAAAGGCGAATGGGAAAAAGTCATCGTCCTCGGCCCATCATTCGCAAAAGAATTCACGGTCCAAGGTGAAGCATTCGATTTCATTGAATTCGACGCAACCAAAAACTTAGTCCAATTAAAAAAAGAACTCTCAACAAAACTCAAAGGAAAATTCGACGGACTAGAAGTCGCACTATCAATAGCATCAGGAAACGGCAAAGAACACATGGCACTCCAATCAGCCCTATTAACATTACCAGTCGGAATTCGATTCACCGCCCTAACCAAAGACGGCGTTATATTTTTGTAAGATGGCAAAAACAACAGCACATCTCCCATCAAGATCAGAACTCACGGAGAAATGCAATGCAATGAGTTTGCCAGAAGTAATTCAGAGGGGAAGGGAACTGAGAAAAGAAGGTTATAAATTGATTTGGCACGGAGTATTCGCAGATTCGGTAAAAATTCCTGACGGAGAACACTTTGATGAGGCAAAGCTCAATGTCAGATACAGCATGGTAGAGAACAAAGGAGAACTAAAGAAAGCAAAGGAATATTTAATATTGTGTGAAACAAGACTTAAAAAAACAAACCCTCTGCAAAGAGGATATGAATTAAATTAACACTTCGTTATCTTCAACTTCGCACCTTTCCTACCCAAACAGACAACACAACTTCTTTCATCCTCAGCCGCAACTTCATAATCATCTAACTTCTCAGCCATCTTCAAAGCATAATCCTTGACCGCATCAAACCAAGGCTGTTTATCATAACCCATCCGAGCCCGAGCATACCCAACAGACTTATACCCCTTCACATGAACAAAATCCGGCTCCGCCTTCCTAATCAAATCGCAATACTCCCCAACATTCTCCTCAGACATATTAGTCGTCTCATTAAATTTTCCATCGGGCTCACCAGAGTCATGCCCATTTGGGGCGTCTCCGACATCAACCAAAGTCAATCTAATCACTCGCCTAACTCGTCCTTTCATCTCACGAATCACATCAAGGGTCTCATTAAAAACTTCCCAAGCATTAGGTTTCGTAGAACGATGCCAAATATCAAACAACTTCTTATTGGGCGCATTAGTAGAAACAGTAATCTGCGTTGGCAACTCTTCGTCACTAAAATTTCTAATCACATCCGGGTTTAATCCATTAGTAACCAAAAAACTAACCGCCCCTCTTCGACGAATCTCAGTAAACATTTCACCAAGCCGAGGATAAAGCGTCGGCTCTCCAGACAAACTAGTCGTATACAACTTCGGCTCAAGCGCCTCCTCAAACTTCTTCAAATCAATATCCTTCCGCCCCCTAAAACCTTCAAGCAATTTTTTCCGAGCCTCAACAATTCCATCCAATATCTCAATCGGATCATCAACCTTCGGCAACTCAGTTCCAAGATTCAACTCAATCGGCCTCCAACAATGCAAACACTGATTCTCACACCACATCACAGACGGACTAAACTGGCAACATCCCGCACAACTAATCCCATAAAACTTTTCCTTCCAACAATCCCCCTCACCACGAATAGAATTCTTCGTCCACCGACAAATCTGCACCGCACTAGTCTCACCAACAAGCGCATAATTCATTTTTTCTAATTTCTGTCTAACTTTCTCAATTCCGTCCCCAGAAATATCACACTTACGCTTAGGGTTAGTCCTTGCCATAAATCACAATCTCCCCAGAGCTTTATAAAATTATATAAAAAATAAAAATAAAAATTTATTTCCCTACCTTCTCTTTTTTTTCTTAGCAGGTCTTCTCTTAGCTACTTTCCTTTTAACCGCTTTCTTCTTAGCAGGTCTCTTCTTAGCTGCAGCAGCAAGAGCTTTCTTTCTTTTTTCCATTGCAGTCACTTGCTTCTTAAGAGAACTTATCTTAATCGCACACTGCTTTGGAGTTTTTGGTAATACCATTTCACACACCTCATTTAGTTAGGGTTGCAAGACCCAATTTATCAACAACAATCTACCTTAAATATCTTACTAAATAATCCGAATAAACCAAAAAAACATCAGCAACAAGAATACAAACAATATCGCATACCCAGCAATCTTATACGCCCATTTCGCAACCTTCTCGCTCTTAGTAATCCCCCAAACAGCCAGCATAAAGAATCGCCCACCATCCAACATTCCAAGCGGCATCATATTAAACAAAGCCACAAGCAAATTAATAATCATAACCCACCAGAACAAGTGGTAAATAAAATAAACAAATTCCCCATCCCACGTCGGTTTATACAAAGTCGACGCTTCTTTAAAATCCATAAACTTCCCTAGAAGATTCTGAATAACACCACGCCTCTGCGCAACATTATGCCCAACACCAAGATAAGCCTTCGAAGAATCATCAGGATGCTCACCCAAAACAATATTATATTCCTTAACACCTTCGACATCCTCAGTCATAAAAAGAACCCGCTCCCCAGGATGCTTATTCTCCAAGAACTCCCTCAGCTTATCCTGCCCAGTAATCTTAACATCATCAGCCTGAATAATCGCACCCTTCATCCCAGACAAAACCGCCGGCGCCTCAGGATACGCAACCAAGTACTCCCCGTTGCTAATATTCAACTGGACAGCCAACCCCTCGTCCAAATAATAAGTCCCATTCACCGTCGTAACTTTAACCAAATTCCCAGATTCATTAAACCCAGTAATATCCCCAAGCGGAACCGCCGCAACACCATAACTATTAAAGATATATCCAGACGCAGCAAAAGAACTAAAGAAGAACCCAACATAAAGCCCATAAAATATCAAAGCAAAAACGACATTCGCAAAAACTCCAGCCCCAAGAACCGCCATCTGCTGCAACTTCTCCTTCTTCTGAAAACTCTTATCATCCTGCTCGACAAACGCCCCTAAAATCGGACCAAGGAAAACCAACCCAGTCGACTTAATCTTAACCTTAAACAATCTCATAAAAATCCCATGCGAAAACTCGTGAACAATCGCAACAATGGCCAAAGCCACAATAAAGTAAGTAAAATAAAATGGCGGGAAGAAACTCTCCATACCAAACAGCTTCGGGAAATACGGAATCAACGGAGCAATCGGCGGCGCCTTAATCAACTTAGTAATCTCAGGATGCAACAAATAAATCGCAACAGTCTGCCCCAGCATCCAAACCATCACCCCCATCAAAACAAACCCAACACCGACAATCACATACTTCAAAGCATGCAACGTCCGCTTAAAATTATCCCCAATATACTTAATCGCATCAATACCAAACTTCGTCCGATACATAAAAATTATCCCCTCTCTACTAAGATGCTTCGTCCTCGTCCGCAAAAACCAAACCACAAATAAACTAAATAGAATCAAAAACCCGACGTCATAAATCCAAAAGCTCACCATAACAATATTATATTAAACCTCTTTAAAAAACTACTTACTTCTTCCTCACCGGTCTAAAATCTTTACCGCCACATTTCCTACAAGTGGCCTTACCAGTCAAAATCTTCAACGGCTCAAGTTTCATCTTATGCTTACAAACTTTACAAACAAACGCATTCTTATACAAACGATTCTGTGCCGCAGGTAATTTAGTAGCCATTTACAAAACCTTCTTCAATAATTTATCATCTTCGATCAACCAATATTCAACCTGAATACCATCAACAACAGACTCTTTCAATTCTTCAGGAATATCTAAATCAAAATTCTCAAAAGTTTCATTATCCATAAGACTAACACTATCTCCATGAATCGACAAAACCTGAGCAGCCCTCTTGTCAATCATAGGAACCTCGAACTTATCATGTCCAGGAATAACCATAACTTTCTTCTTACCAGTAAAAGCAGAAACCGCCTCAAACCTAACCTTCGCATGCCCGTGCTTACCAGTCTTAGAAATATCCATCTTCTTAACCTGATGAGCAATACCGTCAATCAACAAATACGTCCCAACACGCATTTCCGTCGCTTCAATAACTTTTGATACCATAATATAAGTCAGAAAAAAAGTTAATTTATAAAGGTTCCGCAGAAATTTATAATTGAAACATTTCCAATGTTTCTCTTATAAAACTTTGCCATACACTCCCCAAACTCTTAAAAACCCAAAATCCTCAGTTCATTTATGAGTATTAAGAAAAACGATTTTATCGAAGTTGAATTCACAGGAAAAATTACAGGAACAGATGAAGTCTTCGACACAAACATAAAGAAGGACGCAGAAAAAGCAAACTTAAAAACAAAGGATATCAAACCATTCATTCTATCAGTCGGACACAAAATGCTACCAGCAGGTTTCGATAACGACCTAGTCGACAAGGAAGAAGACAAGGAGTATACGGTAGGCATCAAGCCAGAAGACGCATTTGGAAAACGAAACCCACAAATGGTCCGAATGATCCCAACAAAACATTTCCATGAACAAAAGATTAATCCAGAAAGAGGAATGCAGCTCGCGCTTGACGGACAACTGGTAAAAATTCTATCATCCGACCGAGGCCGAACATTGGTAGACTTCAACAACCCACTCGCAGGGAAACAGGTCACCTATATATACAAGATAAACAAAATCGTAACAGACCAAAAAGAAAAAATCAACGCAATGCAAGACTTCCTATTCCGAAAAACCTTTGACTTCGAAACAAAAGATAAAACAGTAACTTTCAAAGTAGAAAAACAGTTCGAGCCGTTTGTAAAGTTATTCTCTCCAAAATTCGAAGAAATTTTAGGCTTAAAAGTTGAAGCAAAAGTTATAGAAGAGAAAAAAGAGAAAGAGACGAAAGAATAATTCTAGCCAACACACCCCAATTAGCAGTTAAATCATCCATGAGAAATACGGCGTCGAAGACGTCGCAATTTATTATGGAACATTGCATTACACCACAATATTATTTAAAAACTCGTTTGTCCCAAATTCTCTATGGATGATATATTAAAAGAGGACATTCCAGAGATGCATTCACAATCAATCTCACAGCATAATGCAAATTCTGAAATAGATCGAGAGTTAGAAGAAATCTTAAAGAAACAAACCGCACGAATAAAAGTAATCGGCGTCGGAGGAGGAGGAGGAAACACAACTTCTAGAATGCGAGAAATTGGAATCAAAGGCGGAGAAATCATAGCAATTAACACAGACGCACAAGATTTATTATATGCAAACGCAGACCAAAAAATTCTAATCGGACGAGAAATATCAAAAGGTTTAGGGGCAGGATCAAACCCAAGAATCGGAGCCGAAGCAGCGAAAGAACAACAGCAAGATATCAAGAAAAAACTCCAAGGCTCAGATCTAGTTTTCGTAACATGCGGACTCGGTGGAGGAACCGGAACAGGCGCAGCACCAGTCGTAGCCGAAATGGCAAAAAAACAAGGCGCCTTAGTAATCGGAGTCGTGACATTACCATTCACCGTCGAGGGAGCAAAGCGAATCGAAAATGCAATGGAAGGATTAGAAAGGATGGAAGGAATCGTAGACACATTAATCGTAATCCCCAACGATAAACTTTTAGATCTAGCTCCAGACTTACCGCTACCAACAGCTTTCAAAGTCGCAGACGAAATCCTAACAAACGCGGTAAAAGGAATCACAGAATTAGTAACATCATCAGGACTAGTAAACCTAGATTTCGCAGACATCAAAGCAATTATGGCGAACGGAGGAGTATCACTAATAGGAATGGGCGAATCAGATTCAAATGACCGAGCAATGGAAGCAGTAGACAAAGCATTAAACAACCCACTACTCGACGTCGACATTAAAAATGCACAAGGAGCATTAGTCAACGTAATCGGCGGGACAGATTTATCATTAGAAGAATACAAACAAGTCGTCCAAAAAATAGGAGAACAATTATCCCCAGACGCAAAACTAATATCAGGAGCACAAATATCGAAAGATCTAGAAAAATCCCTAAAAGTTATGCTAATAATCACAGGCGTAAAGTCTCCTCAAATCTCAGGCGAACGACTTCCAATAGAAGAAGCACGAAGAAAAGACATGGAAGGCGAACTCGGAATAGAATTCTTCGATGAATAATCTTAAAAAGCTAAACTTTCTCTAATCAATATGGCAAACAAACTATCAAGAAAAATCATAACACAATATCACAAATATCTTCGAGTGTGGAGACTCTTAAAGAAGCCAAACGCGACAGAATTTAAAACAATCTCAAAAGTTACAGCAATAGGACTTTTAGTCATCGGAGCACTAGGTTTCGCAATTTCTATAATAA
>Ga0307928_10004395_pt1 | contig 10692 bp, 7 predicted proteins | sample AceLakmetagen232_FD_201815 | JGI IMG/M metagenome (GOLD analysis project Ga0307928, IMG submission 201815) | Saline water microbial communities from Ace Lake, Antarctica - #232 | ecosystem: Environmental > Aquatic > Non-marine Saline and Alkaline > Saline | place: Antarctica: Ace Lake...
CGTAGACTCTTTTTTGTAGAGGAATATCTTTCTCTTATTGAATACGTTATTGACGAGTTGGGTTGCCGCATCCTCTGCGTAGGTCGTGATCGCTCCCGCAGCGTCGGCATAGCATAATGCCACAAGCAGTCTATCCGTCGCTCCGGTCTTAACCCCGATACCATCCTGAGTTGTTGACGCTGTTTCGGAGAGGTCCAGTGTGAGCGTACCTGCGTTGTCATACACATATAAGTAGTGCGCCGTGCTTGCTGAAAGTCCCGTACACGCCACGGTGATTCCGGCATCGGCTATGACCTTCTCAACCCACAGAGAGTTCTCGTAGAGATAGACCTTATCGGACACATCAGGCTTGTAGAGAAGATCCGTTCCGCTGCGCGTGACATATCCTCCAAATAGTAGACACGGCTTGCCACCAGAAGCTTCAGCCCACTTCAACCCAGTTGCCTCACCACTAGCGGCAGTCAGCACATAGTCGTTTGTGCCAACGGTCAGTATCAGGGGAGTATCGTTAGCACTTGCAGACAGTATGTCACCCTTGGCGTTGAAGTCGGCATTCTCTGTGAACGCAGTTCGCTCTGCACCGTCAAGCAGGTCTGCGTTGAGATTGGCAACTACAGTTGTGCTGGCTACCGTGAACGGGGCTGTACCGGTGGCAACGTCACTTGTGAATGTCTCTGCCGTGATGCCGTATGATCCTGCATCCCACGCACCGGTTAGTGGACGCGCACCATCCAGTGTAACGTAGCCGGGGTGATCTCCAACATCCGTCAGTCCACCTAGCCCACCGTGGTCATAGGCAAGTGGGGAAGTGATACTGCCGAATGTGTTTGTCACTCTCAGGTCCGTTATTTCCTCAATCGAATAGTAGGGCGCTCCTGCGGTGTTCTTGACCAGTACCCTTGCCAGTACGATCAGTTCTTCAAACGGTAGCCCAGTTAGAGCAAGACCAGAGAAGAGATTGTTTTCTTTAGCCAACGCAAGAGTGTTATCAATGCTCTGCCCCATAATCATCACCACTGGTTCTGTGGTATCCGAAGTCGCGCATACCCATGAAGCCACGTATTTACCTGTGCCGGTGGCGAAGCTAGACCATGTGCCGTCGAGCTTGTTGTAGTGTAGATCGTTCGACCCGTCCACGTAAGCAGCGTCTGTATTGGTATTCTTATCGGTAGTCTCGTAGATTCTCCATGCACTTGCACCGTCCCTGTAGTAGACTGGTATTTCAGCAGGGGATAAGACCTGTTGGAATGCAGTAGCTCCCGCACCGTCAGTTATCTCTATCTTAATGTCTTCGTCATAGAACTCACCGGCGCTTACGTCAACCTGTTCTGAAACGGCCTCTGATACTGCCAACCCACTAGACCATGCAGCTCCGCCCCCGTAGTGCATTCGCCTGTGAGTCTCGCCGTCCATACCCCACTTGTGAAGTTCGTACCCAAGGATAATCTGTTTGTTATTCGTAGCGTCCCAATAGATAATAGCGACAAGGGCTTTGTCTTCGTCGGCCAAGTCCCATATGGTTTGGCTTGCAGTAAGCGTAGCCCCAGAGAAGTAGAAGTACCACATACCTTCTGTGCCGTCGTGAGCGACTGTTTTGTTCTCGCCAAGAACGTATTTCTGCCCGGCGATATAGTAATACGCCGACCCACCGTCAGTGACAGTCAGCGTCTTGGAAGCGTTGTCGAATGATAGCGTTACGCCTGCCGGATTAGGCCAACCAGTTTTAATAAGTTCTGTGCCTGCTACTACTAGTCCAGTGACATTAGCCGGGGTCGTGGCTCCAATTACAGTCCCGTCGATAGCCCCACTGTCAACGTCGATATTCGTAATGTTCTGGTCGTTCATATCCCACGCGCCGAGCAAAGACTGTGAGCCGTCTCTCAGCACTAAATCCGTACTGTCCTTACCGTCCACCTGATCTACGTTGAGATTAGCAACTACAGTTGTGCTGGCTACCGTGAACGGGGCTGTACCGGTGGCAACGTCACTTGTGAATGTCTCTGCTGTTATCCCGTATGCGCCTGCATCCCATGCCCCGGTCAACTCTCTGGAGCCGTCAATCGTGACCGCATACTCGTGATCCGTTTGGTCAGACAGTCCTGCAAGATTACCATGATCGGACATCTTCGCAAGGGTCTTCGCCTGAAGCCGCTGTAGATACCTGCGTACCTCGGGGAAACTTGCGACTGAGACTCTGAGATTATCGTTACTCATCCAAGATCCCTATCGAATCCGCGCTTACTCAATAACGCTGTGATTCTCTCAAGCGCCCACCTTCGGTTCGTGCCAGCGCCCGTAACCCGGACCACACAGGACTTACCATACCCTCTCACATGCACCGGGTAGTTCTTGCCTGCAACCCATGTCCCGGTTGCGACGCTTGTACTCGAATCAGTTACAGTTTCGTGGTCCTCGTCTATCCTGACAGACCAAGTGATATCTCCTGAGTTTTTCCCCAACACACCCATCAGGCTATCCAGACTACCAGCCTCAACATCATCGCCAAGATTGAACGGTCCGATATCAATATAAGCCGTCACCCCACTATCGTCATCTCGTTCGGCATAGTCTGAGTAGCTTCTGATATACCCGTCCCTGCATCCAAGAAGCACACCTACGTCACCCAACTGCGTGTTGCTGTATTCCAAGACCGACATAGCGTCATGGTCGTTCTGTAGGCTCATCTTCCAGAATGAATCTTTCACAACACTGTAGAACCAGTGTACGCGGCCCGTTGGGTTCTCTGGACTGAGATAGATGTGTACCCCGCTCCTGCGGTGGTCATAAACCATATTGACCTGATATACTGAAGGGTTCACGGACCTCAACTGTCTGGGTATTCTACCGCTAGTCAAATTGCGAATAGTCGGTGTCCCGCCTGTCTCCACGTAGTTGACGCCATCCGGCCCCAAGAAGTACAGTGACCCGCCAGGACCGCAACAATGCGCACCACACATGATAATAGAGGTGTCGGTGGTCATATTAACAATCTCACCACTAAACGCTAAGTCACCCTCCTGTAACCACATTGAGTTCTGCCCACCGATTACCACATAATCATCGTGGAACGGCACGGCGGCAGTGATAATATCACCTATCTGTCCCGCGTCCGCGTAGTCGGATGCGATTGCTTTCGCCACGTCATCAGCGTCTACGCCAAAGTCAAAATCAGTGTAAGTCCCTTGACGAGAGTAGTATAGAATGTTATCAAGTGCAAACGCCAGTCTGTCCCGGTAGAAGAATATAATCCCTGCGCCAAGTGGGTACTGACCCGTAGTCGGCGTGAGGATCGCTAATGAGTTGTCTGATGGGTCGAATATCTTTGGTGCGCGTTCGATACGCGCCGAGCAATTCCCGGTTCCTGGGTTGCTACTCAGAGTCAGTGACCCTGTTCCTACCGCAGCAATCCCGTATAGCCCGTCTGTAATTGTTCCGGTTCCAGAAGAAATCTCAACCATACAGTCATCTTTGTCAACGGTACTGGCAGTGATACCACTTGCGGTCAGTGTCGTACCGCTAATAGAGGAGGTGGTGTCTATGACAGGGTTGCCGTGGTCTGCGATATAGAGCTTCTGCAGAGACTGCGCTGCGTCAATACGCCTATCTGTGGCTATCGTTGGTGTGGCTGAGATATCCAACATGGTTCCACCGAACGTCTCCCGGTACACACTGCCGTTGGACGACGCTACCAATATATTCCGCCTGCGCTCTCTGAGGTCGTCTGCGTAATACTGAATTTTGAACTGATCGACAAGCGTAATTCCGCCTGCAACCGTACACTCCATGCCAAACCCGTACCGATCTCCAGCATTGCCGCCTAGAGTGATATTCTGGCTCTTGAGCAACTGACCACGCCAGTACGCCTTGACATTCGGAGTCGTGGGGTCATAGAGTACCTTGAACCAACCTGAAGGCGCATGGCCCAGATCAGAAGTCCCTGCCGTGAAGGTATAGGTCGTGGGAGTCGTAGCATTGTAGACCACGAACGATCCAGTCCACGTACCCGTGCTTCCCGTCATTACGATCTCTGCGACTACGCCATCAGTCAAAAGTGCAGGGGTAGTATCATTCAGCGCCAAGTAGATCTGGTGCTTGCCGCTGTGAGCGCCTGCGTATGGTGCGATATAGACCCCTATCTCATACGAGTTTGTCGCATCAATGGAAGGATCTGCTGCATCGGCCACGCCTCCAACGTCCTCATTGTACGCCGCGCCACTGAGATCATCAGGAAGGATGCTTGGTAATCCGTCTGGGTCCCATGCTACCGCAGTCCATGTATCCCCCATCGTAGAACCGTCAAACACATCATTCCAAACCGTTAGACCGTCTGTACTTACAATGGTCACGGGAGCGAGCATACGGATCTTTGCTCCACTCCCCAACTGCGTGTCATACGCTTTTTCAAGGCAAGCTCTCGACCCACCGCGAGTCCGTTCCTCTAGTGTGTCATCCGGCCACACGTTCTGTGCGTCCGGTGTAGAAAATGGGGCTTGACGGCGATATGCTGCGCCCTCTTCAAGCCCCCGGCTCGGAAACTGTAGGTCTACTTTCCTCTTGCGTTTACCCATATCAGATAGCCTTCATGTCCTTGACATCATCTGCGAATCGAACAAGGTCAGCATGCATAAACGCCCATGGCATCCTGGCGGTTGCCGCCTGAAGTTCTTTCGCCTCTGAGTCTTCAAGCTCCAGGGTCTTCTCGCTGTTGTCCAACGTCTCAATGATCTTCATCCGCTTTCGCATCTGGTCCAAACTAAATCCATCTTTTGGCGGACTGTTCAATACCTGCGGTATCAAGAACGAATACGTGTGTGTTTCCCCATTAACCAAACTGATTTCTTTCAATTCCAATACCTTCATACTCTCTCCTCCAACTATGTAAAATCGTGGGGGAAGCGTGAACTCCCCCCACGCCCTCATCGTAGTCTACCTATGTCAATACCGTTCCGACCCAACCTGCTCCTTTGTAGACCCACAGTTTACCTGCGTCGGTCTCCCAGAATATTGAGCCTTCGACATCCTGTCGGCCAGATCCACCACTTCCCGTACCCTGCGGAAGTACTAGGGCCGAACCAGTTGTAAACTCAAGCGCACTTGCACTGGAGTCCCAGTTCATGTCTTCGCCAGCCGCACCGCTGCCGTGGAAAAGAACATCCGTGGCCGTTGTTGAGCCGATGTTAAGAATGTCCTGCGCAGCACCGCCATCGATGTCCATACTGGCCGCACCGCTGTCGGATACAATAAATCCACCAGTCGTGGTCTTGAAGCCACCACCCAGTTCAATCTGCTCTGCAAAGATGGACGTACCGTTAGCAACGTTCAACGCTTTGCCAGTTGCAGCGCTAATGTAAGCCGCATAACTTGTGTCGGTCGCGCCCGTGTCAACAATACGAAGGCACGTACCAAGGCCAGTCGCGGCACCCGTGCCGCTGTAAGTAATCAACAGCATCGATGCGTTCGCGTGAGCGAGGTTGCCGTCCGATGTGATGTTGACCATTCCGACGCCAGTTGCGCCAAGGAAGCCAGTTGCGCCAGTACCCGCATGGATGACCTTCACGACGGAGTCAGTCGCGCTTGCAGCACCACTCAGGGACGCAGCAGTACCCGCAGCCGCACCAGCTACCGAAGAGATACCCGCAGCAGTGCCGTCATACGCAATCTCAACAGCGTTCACGCCTGCGGTCTGATTCGCGTCAATCAGTAAGGCGGGATGGTCATCACTCGTGTTCGTGACCTCAAGCTCCAGAAGCGGACCTGTGGTCGTGGCCTGGTTACGCTTGAAGTAGTTCGACAGGTCGCCAACCGTATCGGCCTGGACAACACCGTTTGAGAGCTGCACGTAGCCAGCCGTCAACGTGATGTCGCCTGCGGTCAATGTAAGCGCATCCGTCGCAGCGGCATTGCCTGCGATGATGGTTGCACCATAGAGGCCAACACTGAAGTCATCCGCAGTACCATCGTAGCATTGGATGTACTTGCCAACGAACGTCGCGGCACTCGTCTCAAGATAGCAGAGAGTCCCGCTTGTGACCGCGTTCGCAATGACAGACAAGCCATCACCAGTCGTCAGACTCGAACTCGCCAACGAACAAAGCGCTCCCGTGGTCGTCATCGTGTTGTTGATGACACTCAAGGTTGTCGCATTGTCTGCATCCGTGATTGTGAGCGAGCCGTCTGACATCACTGCATCGCCTGCGGTAATCACGAAGATGTTCGACGCGCCAACACCAGCCAGGGTAAGAGTCTTGCTTGCGGCAAGAGTCGCGTTTTGGTATATGGCAACAGCGCCACTGGATGTCTCACCGAGCTTCACCCCACCTGTGCCATTACCATCAAGGGACAGAGCGGTGCTGGCAGTCGAGGCCACTACAGCGTCGATTGCAAGCGTGGCTAGAGAAAGACTTCCGGTGACAGTAAGATCTCCGCCGACGGTTACATTGCCACTTGCAGCAATAATGCCAGTGACGGATACAGTGCCGCCTTCGGGGATAATCGTGATGTTCGCGCCCGTGGAAGTACCAATGCGGATGTCGTTCGCACCTTCCTGCCAAAACGAGAAGTAATCAGTTGCTCCACCAACGCTCATCGCGGCTGCTTCCGTGACCGCGCCATTGATGACTTTGCCGTTGTCAAACGCACCGTCAAGAGATACACTTGCAGAGGTATCGATATCGGTCCAGGTCGCGCTCGCAATGGTGTTGGTATTCACCTTGACCGCGTTGGAGGAAGAGTCAGTCCAGATGCACCCTTCGTGATAGCCAGAATCCGTATCGGTTGCGGCTACATTGGCATATACTCGACCGAAACCCCATACTCCGCTGGAGTCTGGGTAGTAAAACATTTTGATCGGAGACACCATCTCCGATTGCTGAAGGTGTTCCTGTAAGTTATGTCGTCCTGCCATGATAGAATCCTTCTATAGTAACCCCGTGAGGAATCCGGGGGATCTAATCGGGGGTAACACTATTCACCGTGACCACTCTATCTTCGTCTCCATAGATGTAAGGTCCATCAGAGTCGTCTGAGCCATCACGGTTGTACCCCAAGGTCGTCGGATCACGTCGTGCGTCCGAGCGAAGTAAAGGTTCACATGCGGCTCCTATGGCCGCCTTGTATTCAGCGATAGGCATATCCCTGAAAAGATATCGGGCTGCTGCGATGCAACAGTCCTGGATAGCTTCTGAAGCCGTCATCCCACCCACCGGGTAAGGAGTGGCGGTTCTCAGTTGCGTATCCACCAGGATCTCGTAGCTGTAGTAGAATATGTACTCTGCATCTGCCAACGGAAATAACATCAACTCCCATCGCTGGCCTGCCGTACCATCAAAGTCACCTGTTTTCGGTCGGAGAGCCGCTTCCTGTGGGTATCCAGTCCCGGTCCTGCCGGAACGGTCCGCGAGAAGTTTTTCTTCTCCGACTCGTGCAATTCTTTTTCGACTATGCTCCGAAGAGTATTTCAGCCAACCCTTCATGTTATTGAAGTCATCTGCCATGGTGTAGGCAAGTCTTCGTAGCTCATAAGACTGCGCTACCACGGCGTCTTCGGGCCATGCAGCGGCTAACTCTATCTCGGCACCGTCTGTTCTGGTGTCTATGATGTATTCTACGCTATCGTAATACAGGACTCCCTGTGCAGCCCATGAGGGCCACGTTCCGGTCGCAAGCGTCACGGTGGTTCCATCCGCGTCGATAGAGATGGTCCCTGTGGAATAAGGTGTCGATGTGGTGAGAGTGGTATTCTTGCTGAGAAAAGACCACTCCATCCCCTGCAACGCAGGAAACATGAGGAAGTCTCTATACCCCTTGTCTAAAGCCGCGTAGATATCGTTCGTGTTCTGCGTAGTCCAATCATCCGAACTGATCGGTGCTTGGAGGGCAGTTCGCGCTACCAAGGCGGCAATATCGGCATATCCTAAAGAAAGTCCACTCTCACTCATCTCTACTCCTTATCAGGTTCCTGCTCCACTTCGGCTCTCTCAATACCAGCTTCATCCGTCACATCCTTCAGAAGCGCCACAATCACATCGTATGGCATCTCCAGAAAACGACCATGGAAGCGCACCATGCGCTCCTCGGCCCGTTCGACGATCTTGATGACCTTCTTGGATACTCTGTCTGCGTTCTTCTCAATCCGAAAAAGGCTTCTGATAAGATCATTGTGCCGTAAGTGCATCCTGGTTCTCCTTGTAGGGTTGGGGGGCCGTAGCCCCCCTTCGCCCTCGCTTATTCGTATTACAGTTCGATCCCGATGTCAACAGCGTCAGCATAGAGATGCTTTACCGCACCTGCGTGATCCTTGATCCCGAAGTACGGGGCCATATAGACGCCATCAGGAACACTTGTTTCGCTGATCCCGATTTTGCCAACCGACACACCATTAACCCAATACCGCAGTACCCAATCCTGGTTCGGAAGAGGTTCATAGGTGATGCCGAACTTGTAGTAAGTTGTGGCAACGCCAACCTGGGCCTCTTCTGTCAGCACAACCTCTGTGGTCGTGGTGCGGTAAACCGCATCCCATCCGTCAGAATCGGCTTCCAGGATACGGAATCCAATGAAGTCCTTGCCGTTGAGTCCGGTACCGTCATCCTTCAGCATACCATCGGCGGGGATTCCGCCGTCAGCAAGGCCAACATAGACGGTCTGACTCGAAACCAGAGAGGTTGCAACTCGTGCTTCGTACCAGAATCGCTTCTCGCTACCGGCAGTAGCAATCGCAGCAAATGGAGCATGATCGCTGCCCCACTGAAGCTGACAAGATACGTCACCCGTGGTGTAGGTTGCCATATCCATAATGCCATTCGCTGTGTCATCAAGAACCACAGCAGTACAAGTGGAATCAAGATAACTGTACCAGCCATCAACGATGGTGGTGGATGCCTGATCGCCAACGTTCATGAAGTGTTCAGGAACCAAGTGGAACTTGTCTGGGTGCGTCTCATCAAAATCAGCCCAGACCGAGCGTGAACGGCCATTGCCAGTCCCGTCGCCCTGATAATTAACATGGATACTCATTTGCTTCTCCTTCTTCAAAAAAGACTAGGAACTGAGTGGGTCAGATTTCGCTGCCAAGAAGATTCCCTTGCGCCGGTCCCAAATGCGGTAGTTATAAACAAACCGCGTGAACGACTCTCGAACACTGTTCTGTGTCGGTGCTACTCGGAAAGGCGTCTGCGTCCCGAAGTGACCAGAGAGAATACAGGTGTGAACCTGTTTCCAGTCAATACCAACAACAGGAAGCGAAGTGGTCTTGTTCTTCGTGATGTACGGTACTTCGCGGACAGGAACACCCATCACGCGGGTCGTATCACCATAAGCGTCAAGGTCGCTACCGAGACTTTCGTTATTGGAACGTGCGAGCTTCGCTAGTGCCTTACAGGTCGTCCAACCAGAGTACATAACCCGCCGTTCGCCATTGGAGTAGCCAGGAATCTTGGCGTTTTTCACTGTCGGCATCCACTCACTCAGTTTAATACAGTCACGAAGACCGTCAACCAAGTCGGTGTCGGTGACGTTTGTGTAGTCATACGAGCCATGCTTCAGGCGTGTATGAACGTCTGCGTCCTGTCCACCGATGCTGCCGTAGTTGCCATTCGAGCCGTCAAAGTCAAACGTGGAACTCAGGTTTGAGCCGTCAAGCCAGTAACCAAACAAACCCCACGGAGTCGTATCATCCGCGCTGGACGACACACCCTGCCACCAGTTTGCTTCCATGAGTTCAGCGAGTCCGCCGCGACTCATCTGGATCTTCTCGTTGACGAAATTGACAACCTGTGCAGGCGCTCTATTCAGAGCCGCTTCCACAACATCATACGCACACGAAGTCTCGGTCTGCCGCCACGGAATCGTGAGGACCAAAGAGCCATCCTTAACGTTGGTGTTGTTTCGGCTGTAGAGGCCGACGTTACGTGCGTTGTCATCATTGTTTTCAAGCACGTTCCAGCTAATATCCTTACCAGACTGGAGGCTGACTCGGTTCTTCGTCATGAGGTTCGACATAGCGACATGCTCACGAAGATCGGTGGTCAGATCTACCATCTTAAACCGACCGAGTTCCGATAGAGTCGTATTACTCAGGTCAGTAACCTGTGATGGAGTTAAAGCTGCCATTACATTCTCCTATCCTGTAGCTATTCAGCATCCGGGAAGCTGTCAAGTTCGCCTTCGATAGCGTCAGACATATCATACCCCTGCTCGGTCAGCTTTTGATTTAGCCGTTCCTTTGCGGATATTTCACCGGGCAGTTTAGAGCGTTCTGCACCACGCCCAACGAATTTACCTTGACGATCTCTTGACTTCACCACGTTTGACTGTTTAGCCAACTTTTCGATTTTGTCTGGGAACAGAGCTTTGGCCGCTGATACCGCACGTTTTGCGATACTGCCTTTTATGCCATTGCTCATCATGTGTTCAAAGACCTTATTTCTATTATTATGTTCTGCGCTCCCTTGCCGTACTTCGTCAAGGTATCCGGCCCCAAACACACTTTCCCACTCTTTCCCGAGCGATTGAAGTGCTTCATCAAATTGCGCGTCACGCTCGGCACTCGTTTCATTTGAGATCCATTCCATCTGGGTACGCAGTTCGGATTCCCTGGACGCTACTTTGTAATCGACGAGTTGTTCTACAGCGCCCTTCATCCCTTCATTCATACCCTTCAGGATCTCTGCTTGTTCTGGGTCGACCATATTC
>Ga0307928_10004396_pt1 | contig 10692 bp, 25 predicted proteins | sample AceLakmetagen232_FD_201815 | JGI IMG/M metagenome (GOLD analysis project Ga0307928, IMG submission 201815) | Saline water microbial communities from Ace Lake, Antarctica - #232 | ecosystem: Environmental > Aquatic > Non-marine Saline and Alkaline > Saline | place: Antarctica: Ace Lake...
CTTTCCACTTACAAGCAAAAAATATGAAATCTATTATTTTTCAGTAAAAATTTCCTGGATCTAAAAAATAGGGTCCCATAGATAGGAGTCTCAGGTTAAAAAGAGACACCTCAAGTTCTAAAGGGTACGGGGCGGGGTAGCGTTAAAAAAATTTTCTCAACCCGACATAGGGGGTAGGGTATAAACTGTGTCTTTTAAGTTAGATTAGGTCAGCAAAAAATCCTAACCAGACATACGGGGTAGGATATAAACAAGACAAAGGATACAAAGATACCCCCGACCCGAAAGCCGAGGGTTCTTGACAACCGACATTACCCATTCAGTTTGTAGTTGGTCTTGTTCAGAGTAATACTCAGAATAGTTTCAAACCGTGGTGACCGAATGACTTTAGGATTTTTCAGACCTTGTTTTGTGCTTGGCTTCTCAGGAGTAATGAAACTTTTCATCTCCACAACCTCAGCATCGGACAGGTTTTCGTCATTGTCTATCCACTTATAAACAGGAGTTGCATAGTTCAGAACACAAACCTGTATATAATTACCTTCAATACCTGCAAACTCACTTTTGCCTTTTGCATCGGGAGTATGTCGGATAATACATTTGCTATTATCGACATACTTGCCCCATTTTAGCCCTGCACTTTTGAATGTTTCGGCATTTTCGGTAATATCTGATTTTGCCGTGATGAAAAAACTTTCGATTTTATCCACCGGCACACCTGCATCGACCATGGCTTGTTTCAGGTCATTCATTGCCTGTTTTGACCTTGCTTTGTTAACCATGTTTTCATAGTCGTAATTGGTGACACAATTTAAACAGTTCAGCTTGTAAATTTTGCCTGCAAACCGATTACCCGTTTTTTTCATACGGCTAATAGTATTGGTTTTTTGCCAAAGCTGAATAAAGGTTGTCGATTTTAGTTCAAGAAACCGACCGACCATACCCATAATGGTTGATGCGATTACTACGGCACTTGTCTTGATTTGTTCGGCTGTCTTTTTCATACTGCTTTTCCCTTCGATTAGTGTGATACCATTATCACACCCATACTAACAGATTTTAATTTCTCTGGAAATTCTCAATTTTCTTTGTTCAACAAAAACTTTTATAACACACTTTCACTTTCTTGTCAAGTAAAAACTATCTTGTCTTTGTAAAAACTTTCCAACCTTTTCCCTTCAGGTTTTGCCAAAAATCGACCTGCTGATTAGCATCTTTTTTATTGTTTGTGTCGTCGGGCACAATTGTTTTACCTTTTGACTTTGCTATAATCTCTATAACTGCCATTAGTTTTCTCCAATAAAATTAAAAAGAAAACAAGGGGGACAAATCCCCCTTGTCTATATGCTTTATTTGTTTAGTTCTGATCAACTTCATCAAGTTCAGCTTCTTGCTGGTCAGCTTCTGCCTCTTCAAAATCCTCTTCGGCTTGTATTGCAGTTTCGATCATTTTATCAGCATTTTCACCGAGAGCAACAAAATTACTATTATCAATACAATTAGCTGCTGCAACTTTTGCATCATGTATTTCCTGCTGTTGTTCTTTTGTTGGATTAGGAATTGACTCCAACCTCAAAGCTGCTGTTACCATTGAAATAGCCGATACGATACTGTTTTTTTTTCTTGTTTTTGCCATAATAAAACCTCTTTCATTAGTGTAGCACCATTGCTACATCCATAATAACGATTTTTTATTACTCTGGTTTTTTAGACTATTTCGATTTTTCTGGACGTAGTTTCAAACAAAGTATGCAACAATTCCGATGTTTCAGCTATATTTTTTGCCAAAGTCATAACATTATCAGCACCTATTGATGACATAGAAGACAAGGCATGTTTCCTGTTATCTATTTCAACTGTATCATATTGCACTGCCGCTACTTTTTCCCGCATCTGATTCATAAGAGAATAGAAGTGAATTTCAACTTGCTTTGTAAGTTTTTCAAGGTCAAGTTTTGCAACTCCTGCCGATAAGTCGCATTTTGTATGTTTTCCTAAAGCCATAATAAAACCTTTCTTTGTTGTAGCACCATTGCTACATCTATAATAACGATTTTTTATTACTCTGATTTTTTAAACTATTTTATTACTCTGAAAAGTATTAATATTAACACTATACAGAATTAGAAAATTGAACGACTGGAAACTAATCTATTTTCCCGAAAAAATAAATGTTATAGCAAGAGTCTATTTCCTGCATATATCAAAAAGCATCTGATATGAACTTTCCCGCATAAAGGGAAACGTGTCCCCTTACTATAACACCTTACTAAATTGTAAAAGCTAACCATACAAACGTTTTTTTATTACTCTGGAAATTTTGCTTATTGTACTCTCTATATTTTACAACCAATTTTGCACTATTCGTTTACCTCTTTCAAGTGTGTATTGATTACGAAACTTCATACTGCTCGGCAAGTCATAACCACCCTCCCAACCAAACAGCTTGATTATTATCATAGATAAACCAAAACATATATTTAGTACCATAGCTAAAAGATAATGTACTTTTGATTTGAGAAAGTATTTTCTTTTCTGAATTGATTAAGTCAGGCATTTTATTACTCCGATTCTGCTATTAGTCTGTCAAATTCGGTTATCATTGCTTTTAAATATGCTTGTCGATCGTCTTCATTAGGAAAAGCATTGTGAAGTTTTACGTTCATAATTGCAAGTTCTCTACCCTCTTGAGTTTGCAGGTTGAAACGTCTTTTTCTTTTCTTGATTTTCTTTTTCTTTGCCATAGTTATACAAACAGTTTTTTACTTCTCTGGAAATTATCCCTTTATTTTCCAATCGGCTGACATACCTGCGACAACAAGAAAAGCCCAACAAACATAGGGATTATTCAACTGCACTGCGACATAAGCAATGGCACAAGCAGTAAGACCGATTCCGATACCTTTTCCAAGATTATTCATTATTACACCATTTCAATATCATCAAGTTCGACGTCCATTTCCGCAGTGAAATTTTCAAGGTCGTTCACAAAGATAACCATTTCACCGTTTTCGCAGTGGCTCCTGATGTTTGCATTTTCTGCAAACAAACTTGTAACCTCTTTGCAATACCATTTACTACTCATTTTGATTAGCATATACAACATTTTTCTATTCCTTATTGGCACTATTGCCACCCATACAAGTAGTTTTTTATTTCTCTGGAACTTTTGCAAGCCTGTTTCTTTTGTTCCATGCTTCAACTGTTTCCTCTTTTGTTGACATGGCTTGACTTCTATTACCACAATTGACACAATGGACTTTGAATTTGTTGAATACTGGTAAGACTTGTAAAAACTCATCTTCACCACAACAACATGGTTTTATATTATAATTGCCTACGTCCTTTTGGCTCATTTTATATTCCTCTTGTTGCATTCTCTATTTGTTTTGCCTCAAAATCAACGGTGCTATTGTATTCGGTGTAACCGTTTTCATAGAGATCATGGGTTCTTACTGTTGCTGATTCGATTGACTCACAACCGAACTGCCCATCATTAACACCATTGACATACAAGTCAACATTAACATCGGTGTCAACATCCCAACTATCCATTTCGACTTCACCTTGACCACCACCCCAAAGATTTAAAAGTGCTGTACCTGTACAGCGAAAGCCAACGTGTTTTAATGTAATTGATTTAGCCATTTTGAAACCCCTTGTTTGATAGGTGTTAACATTACACCCATAGAAGTAGTTTTTTAATTCTCTGGAAATAGTGAAGAGGGTGGGATTTGAACCGCCAAACATTGTCCATGTGTCTTTTATGCATCAAGTATACACTTTCAATATTCGTGCTGACTTAACAGCCACGACCTCCGGGCTCGCGCCCGACGCTCTGACCACTGAGCTACCTCGACATAGTGTTATCTTCTCAAGCTCCTAATCTCTTTTGCTAATGGGCTATCTTTGTCAATGGCAATTGGATTGCCTTTATGTTGAGTTGCAACAAAAGCTGCTTTTTTAGCCCAGTCTCCAGCCAAAACAGGATAAGAAGGTCTTATACTGCATGCGGCTTTATTGATTTCCAATGCCGTTACTGTCATTTGTCTGTCTGCTGTTAACATTTTCTTGCTCCCGATTAAGTTGTCGTTACAACCATACAAGTAGTTTTTCTTTTCTCTGGAAATTATTCAGTTCGCATCCAAAATGCTGACTCTAATTGTCCCAAGGCATTTTCGCAATGTCTGCCAAGTGTGAAGTAATACCGTAGCCCACTATCAGGACGGTGGCAATCATACTTTAAAATACATCTTTCATAATCATGCTCATACATTTTAGGTTTATAGCCTTCTGCTTCGTAATCCTGCCAAGACTTTTTCCTGTCTCCATCGGCATAGTTATCGTTAAAGAATGTTAGTTTCCCATTCTTTACAAGAGTTTTCAAAGACTTTCTTTTGCTGTCTTCTCTAAAGAACCGTTCGGGGTCGTCCCATATCCTTACGATATAATAAACTGACCAATCTTCATCACCAATTATGTGTTCGTGTTTCATAAAGAAGTGAGAAGCACCGCCCATCATATTGCTGATAACAATGACTTTCCTGCAATCACCTTTTTTGTAAGTGGACATACTCTCACCACTATAAGAATGTACCCAAGCAGAATCATGCTCTGATATATGTGGGTTGTCTTTGTTGTGTTTGTTATCATGTAACCAGTCAAACAGCTTATCAAAGAAGTGCATCCTTGACTCAAAGGCACGATTTCGGGCATACCTATCCATATCCTCCAAGTGATAGTTTATCATGCCGTGACCTTCTTTAAGTGAAGCAATAGCTTGCACTAAAATTTTGCCTGTGTGTACATGAGACTTGCCTTTAGCATCTTTAAGCAGTTCTGCTATTTGCTTTGCTTTTTCGTCAATATAAATGTCGTCTTCGTCTTTCATTAGTAACCACCTGTAAGTTCGATTACCCAAATGCCATTCTGATTATTAGTAACAAACTGTATGCCTTCTCTAACATAACCTGCTGTTATTTTAATCATATCTGAGGTTGACGCTGTTTTGACTATCATTGTTTGACTCCTGATTAGGTGTTATCTTTTCTTACACAAAGAGTTTTTCTTTTCTCTGGAAAAAAGAATACCCAACCGCCCATGCGATTGGGTAAACTAATTATGAAGTCAAAAACAAAGCTGTGTTCAACTAAAAGCTCAAACTGTCACCGTTCGATTTCGATTCTACGGGGAAAGGCATCCCTACGACACTTTTAACTTGAAAAAATAACAGCATAGCAAAAAGAAAATAACCATATTTTATTTATACATCGCCATCCGTATCTTTTGCATAGGATAACTAAAGTTCTTAATAACTTGCAAATCATAATCTTTTTCTGTCAATTCATCAAACAACTGCTGATAGTCTTCTTGCTTTGCAGGTTTAGTTCTACCGACTAAATCAGGGCTTGCTGCTCCATGCTGACCAACGTGCATATAAGACTGACAATAATAACCGATAGTATCCGTTGCTATTTCAGGGAATAAAGCAATCACTTGACCATCACCAAACATCCTGAATATAACTTTTGTTTTCTTGTTATCCATTTTCTTAACTCCTGATTAGGTTATCATTACACCCATAGAAGTAGTTTTTAATTTCTCTGGAATTTATCCAAAGCAATAATCATCATGAGGATGCATACTATCTTCAATATCATCAGGATCTAAACTATATGGATTATAATATATATTACTTCCACGTTGTAAAGCTAAACCTCTTGGATTAACTCTATTCCAATACTTATCTTTGTGTCTCTTGTTGACAAACTTCTTGTTTGGGTGTCCTGTGATAACTTGACCACAACCACACTTGCATCGTCTTTGTTTAGCCATTACTCTTACCCTTTAGAAATTAAGCTGATGATAAGTGCATGCATGTTTCCCTTGTCGTCTTCTTAGTCTTGGATTAAGTAACGCTCCAAGTTGACAAAAGGTTTTATACGATATTGCATTAGCATCCGAGCATGGTTCGGTGTAAACTTTTTCTCTATGTCTTTTACCCCAAATGTTATCCATCGTTCTAACTCCTATTTAGTGTTGTCTTTTCCCATAGAATTAGTTTTTTGTTTCTCTGGAAAATTATTCCTCAAGATAATACCATATAAATATTTGATAACCTTTTGCCTTTGCATAAAAATTAGCTTCTGCCTTTTCTATAGCCTCATCTCTACTATCAAACAGACATGCTTCATCCTTTTCATCTACAAGGAACAAAGGTTTTTTCCCATTTATTACTACTATGTATTTATCCATTTTTTAGTTTCTCTCTATCTCTTCGACAAATGTTAAACTAAAGAATCGAGTGAAGCTATGTCCGCAGTCTTGACAATGCCCATCTATAGCAATTTGCCGTGGTTCAACAATTGTAGGTTTGTGCATATTGCAAGGACCACGTTTTGAGCCACAATAAGGACAAGGTTCGTCAGGTCTTAGATACTTTTTAGCCACCGATACTACCTTTCGGAATTAGTTTACTTGCCAATATCCCCGTCTAAAGATTATTAAAGGTCGGTATAACTTTGGGAACATTAAAATTGTTATGCAATATGAAACGGTGCTGCCCATCGGCTGTCTCAAATTCCCTAAAAGATATTCCACAACCTTCAATATCTACCATGATTTCGGTATACTCATCAATATCATCAGAAAATATTTCAGAAAGAATATGAAAATTCTTATCATCGCCAAGCTTATAGATTGCAAGCAAATAACCATTTTCTCTTACAAACTTTATTGCTTCTTTTAGTCGTATTTTTTTCTTCATTGTCTTAACTCCTATTCGATGTTAATAACATTCGTAAAGCTAATAACATTCGTAAAGCTAATAGCAAGCTCTTATATACTACATATTCTCATGCTATTAGCCTTACACTTATACTATCAATTTTTTAATTGTCTGGAATTTTTATTATTCTTTGAATCTTACAACCATTTTTTTGTACCACTGACTTTTTGGAACTGCCATTTCAATAGAAAGAATATCTCCAGCCCATCTTCCTACTTTATCATAGTCAGGCTGGTCATCACAATAATCTCCACCACCCCTACCATTACCTAAAGCAGTTAAAATAGGCAATGGGTTAACAAACCATCTATAATTATTAGCAGGTATTTCATCATATCTTACATATAGTTTTTTAGTATGATTAATGAGCTTAGTTTTTTTTTGAGTTTTCTCATCCATAAATATTTTAGATACTATTTCATCAGATATTCCTGCCTGTTTATAATGATCTATCTCATTATCTTTATCTCCATAATAGTCTCCAACCCATACGATACGTTTTTTGAACCATAGTCCACCTGGAAGCATAAGGTTCATAATATTACCGACAAACTCATTACCTATCCATGAATGCTCCGTAAGTTTTATACAGCCCTGAGACTGCATCCATTGTTTATTATCAAGATTTATAGATTTGTAATATTGACCCATAGTTATAATTCCTTAAAAAAATTATTATTTATCTGGTTTTTATCCCTCAAAATACTCCCATAAAAATATCTCGTAACCTCTTGTCTGTCCTAACGGATTTTCCATTGCCGCAATATCAGCTTGATTAAACTTATCAAACAATACTATATTTTCATCTTCATTCATCATAGGAAGAGGTCTACCTTGTCCTCCGTTTAGTATTACTATGTACTTATCCATTGTTTTACTCCTGTTTAGTTATCATTACATCTATACAAGTAATTTTTTACTTATCTGGATTTTATTTATTGACATAAAGTCGTTGGATAAATTGTTTGTCTTTCCAAGACATTGATATTTTAACACCACCTTTGTAATTACCAACCCAATACTTTTCATAATAACTTTCAAGTTCAGGCACGTTTTTGTCGGCAAGTGTTTGATTCCATTTATTCACGAAAAACGATACACTTATTGCCATAAAGCAACATACTTTGTTGTATCGTCTCCATTGTTTGCCTGTTCGATTACTATAACCAAAGACGTTATCACCGACTGCAAGATTCAGACCGATTATAAAGTATTCGCCATTGCTTGATTTTCTTAGCATATCAGCTTTAATCAATGCATCTGCAATCTTATCTCTACTTTCAAAAATATACTCTTTTTTCCAAAGAACGTACTTTCCAAGTTTTCTTTGATTCGGTGTAATCTTTTTATAACTCTTTGAAAACTTAGCAAGTTTATTACCAAGTGCATTTTCCAAGTCTGCGACTCTATCAAATTCTGCTTTCTTATTATTTACCGCGAAACAAAAAAGAGAACTAAGCATACCTTTCATTTTATATGCTTCAATGTAATCATCAGTGGTTTTGATTTTCAAACTTTTAATCTTACTATCAATAGTGTCCATCTCTGTTAGGGCTTCATCATGTTGCTCAACATAATCAGAAACCTTTTGATTTCCTGCTGATAATGTATTAGCTATATTATCCATTGTCTTGCTCCTATTCAGTGTTACCTTTTCCCATAGAATTAGTTTTTTATTTCTCTACCGCCGCTGGGTAAGCTGCAAGAACTCTTTGGTGCATTTCATTAGTAAGTCGATTAAAACGATAACAAACTCCCGACATAGACAGCATCCCAAGAAAGAAACCGACACCGAAGGCAATAAGTACTATATACTTTTTCATGATTTTACTCCAAATAAATTATCATTACCACTCATACAAATAGTTTTTAATTTCTCTGGAAAATATGCCTTGCCGCCCAGCTCTAAAGTACATACCAGCTTATACCCTAAAGCCGCTGGGAGGACGTGCGATCGGCTTCATATACCGGCCATCATTTGGGCCGGACTATCGTTCAGACGGAACCATCAACACCATTGCAGGGGTCCAATCTTCTGCACTTGTACCATAACCGCCAAGTTCAGCCCACAATGTTAGTTCATCAAGTGGAAAATCGGTATAGTCGATGTTTTGTCTTACAAGTTCGTTACCGTTACCGTCTTCGCACGTTACAACGCCTCTTCGCGATTCGGTGTCACACTCAAGTTTCCATACCTGAAACGTTTCTTTTATCAGTTTGTGCTGATAACTTGCAATTACATCGACAAGCCAAAAGCAATCAGCGGCTTCTCTAAGCCATCGAATGCTATCGGTGAACACCATCCTTTTAACAAGACCATGCTTAATGTAAGGTTTGTCAGTGCCGTAGCATTGAGCCAAAAAGTTTCTGATTTCCTGTACTGTCTTCATTTTCTTGCTCCTGTTTAAGTTGTCATTACACCCATAGAAACAGTTTTTTATTTCTCTGGAAGAAAGGGGGATTTCTCCTCCTGACTTCTAAGCTCTGACGGGAATTTTGTAAACAACATCTTTGACCACGACGCCAAAACTTCTTGCCCATTCTTTCAGAGTTAGTTTTTCTCTTCTCTGGAAAAATTACAGAACCTCTCTATCATCCATTCCTCTGATAATTAGAAATATTCTGCATCTGTAACTTCATTGTCTTGCTCCTATTTAAGTTGTCATTACCACCCATACAAATAGTTTTTCTTTTCTCTGGAAATTACCTGTTAACATAATGTTGTTGGATATACTGTTTGTCTTTATATGGTATTATTATTTTGATACCGCCTTTGTAGTTACCAACCCAATACTTCTCATAGTAACTTTCAAGGATAGGTATATCTTTTTCATCAAGTATTTCTTTTCTTATATCAAGGAAAGAAATACCTATTACCAGCAAAAATAGCTCCGTTTGTATCTCTTCCAAAACTCATAATAATACTCCCTTAAAATAATAAATAATTAATAAGTTATTTACCCAAAAGCCCACAAGAGAAGGTGCAGGCGTTTGAATAATTGGCTTTAAATGTTTTCCGCTTTAGTGACAGCAGCTATAATCCTGACTTTGCTGTGATCCAATATGCCGTCCCATTCAAGTATATCCTTAAGCAATGCCAGCAGATCAGGTGCGGCAGAGATAAGAGCGGCATTGTTTTTAGCTTCTTTTTTACCAACACCAGATGATCTAGCAACCCGTTTCCCACCACAAATAATACTTGTGTGATAAAAAAAGGGGTCTTTAGTGTCTTGCAGGGTTTCTCTTGTTTCCCATTTTCCTTGTGTAATCATAATAAACCTTTTCATATAAAATAGTGTTATCTTTTCTCATACAAACAGTTTTTTATTTCTTTGGAAATTATTCCCAATATTTTGTTTTTATTATTTCTTTTTCTACAATATCATAGGTATCAATAACTGGCCCTTGGTGAGAATTTGCATGGTGTATATCTACAGTCCCATCATCCCATATTGTTTCAATTTCACCTTGGACACCATCGTTAGTTACAACATGATCTCCTGTTTGAATTGATTGTCCAAAATAATCTGTGCCAACAAGTATCGTATTCATAATCTTAACTCCTATTTTTTAATATTATCTTTTTCTTTTCCGAATTTTCTTCTTCTTTGCCATTAGTAAAAACCTTTTTAGCGAAATTGCTAATCATACAAACAGTTTTTTAATTGTCTGGAAATTCTGATAAAAGATTACCTTGCCGACCCATGCCGACAAGGTAATCCGGAAAAGAAAAACAACTAAACAGTGGAGAATATTATAATTGCTTAAGCCGATATTTAGAGAACCATCTCAAGGGAACCGGCATAAACCGTTTATCCAATATAAAATCCCATCTAATATAATTTATCGCTAACTCATATCTGCCGCGCTCCTTTCAGGCGAAAATCATTTCAATATATTAAGGT
>Ga0307928_10004397_pt1 | contig 10691 bp, 14 predicted proteins | sample AceLakmetagen232_FD_201815 | JGI IMG/M metagenome (GOLD analysis project Ga0307928, IMG submission 201815) | Saline water microbial communities from Ace Lake, Antarctica - #232 | ecosystem: Environmental > Aquatic > Non-marine Saline and Alkaline > Saline | place: Antarctica: Ace Lake...
TTCTTTCTTAAATTCTTTACTATACTTATCTGGATGATATTTTTTTACTTTATCATAAGTGATACGAGCTAATCTGGCTACGTTAATAGTAAGTAAATTGCAAGCTAAATCCTTTGGAGAAAGGAATTCACCGCAATTGAAATTTATCAAATCATTCCATGCTACAGTATGAAATTCATCTACAGTAATATTATAAACATCTTCATATCCATAGTCTTCAATACTTAAGACACCAATTTCTTTTACTTTAAAACCTTTTAATTCTGCCCCTTTTTTAAGTTCTAATGTTGTTAGTTTCTTAAGATCAGAGGTTAAAAATTTATGAGTTGCATTTACAATAATTTCACCTTCTCCAATAAATTGTTTTTTTTCTTTTCCTTTACCATAAGTAACTTTATATACTTTTTCTTTCTTTCCTGTTAATCGGGGATTTCTTCCTATTCTTATAGCTAATTCTCCTGTTTTTGGATTACAACAATATACAGGCAATTTTTGTATACCTTGTTCTACTAAATCTTTAATTTTAAAATTTTCTGAAGGTGTTCTAAGTAATGTATCACCTACTACACAGGGATTGGAATATATAGGTTCATCTTCTTCTTTAAAAGGGGAATATTTAACCATATTATCTAAAAATAATAAACCAGGATCTCCAGAAGCCCACATATTTTCTGCAATTAATCTTATTAATTTTTTATCTTTGAAAAAGTCTTCAGTAATATTAACAGAATTATGGTTAATAATTCCATTAGCTATAAATGAATGATTTTTTGGAACTTCTATATCATATACTATTTTTCTTTTTTTACTATGTTTAATAATATGTACCTTTGAAAAAATATATTTATTTTTGAGTAGATTTTTTATATTTTTATATAAATTTTTATCAACTTCTTCTAAAGAATTTAAAGCGTTTATACCTTCTTCTGTTGTAAACCATTTGTAGCTTATACCTAAATTTGTTCTCCATTTTCTTTTTCTTTTCTCCTGTAAAGAGGAATTTATTCTAACAGTTCTAGGCATATTTATTTTATTTTTAATATGAGAATAAGTCAAAGGTAATTTATTAAAATAAGTATATTTAAACTCTACTTTATTTAATAATTCTATTTTTCTATTAGAAATAAATCCAATTTTTTTTCTAAATACTGAAGAAAATTCGGAAGGAATTCTTAGTTGGTATTTTTTATAATTTATATAACTAAATATACCTAATCTTAATAAAATTATTTGTAATTGTTCTATCAATTTTTTTGAAGTAGATCCATAATTTATAGATCCTTCTTTATCAACACCTCCATCACCTTCAAACAAACTTTTTAAAAACTCTATTACTACTTCTTTTGGGGATTGAAAAATTACCCAAGGAATTACCTGTTTTCTTGAAGGAGTTTTAAATCCACACCATTCAATAAAGTCTCTTATAAATCTACTATAACAATCAACACGAATACTTATATTTCCAGATGATCCTAGTATTTCTCTTGAAATCAATCTATCATAATCAGGAAATACAGTTTCAATTGTTTTGATATAATCATCTACTATTTCTTCATCTAATGCGGAAAAACATAATTGAGCATCCCCTTCTGAAACAAGGTATCCTAATAACCTACCTAAGTCTTTAGTTATAATTTTAGGTACAGAATATCTTTCAAACTTTCGTTTTGTATTTTCAGGTCTATTAAAAACAAAATTAGATTTTATCTTATCTTTAGGCCAATAATTATCTATCATATGAAGAGGTATAAAATCATCAACAGATATTTCTCTTAGTTTTTTCCAATTTAAAGATAGATCTTCTTTGTTTAGAACAAGAATTGGATGTTCTTTAGTACCTTCAATTGTATTGCCATGAATAGTAGTAATTTTAATAGTATGTTTTTTTCTTTTAAAAACTCCTTTTGTTTTACTTATCCCTTTTTCAGTAACTAATTCTATTTCTTTTTCTTTAAAAGAATTAATACTCTGACCTGTGCCAAATTCTTTTATATTAATCAATCCTTTAGTTGTTAAAACTAATGAATTACCTACTATACAAAGATTCATATTAGATAAGATTAAATTTTGTGCAGGTTTTTCTTCTTCAGGAAGAGAATCTATAAATCTTGCCATTTTAGGTACAAGAGACTTTGCTGTTATAAAATCTTTAATATCAGGATGAGTCCAGTCCATTTGTACTAATAAAGCTCCCCGTCTTCTACCCCCTTGATTAGTAGTTCCAGTTACTGCATCTAACTTAGGTAAAAATCCAACTGGCCCTCCTGCAATACCTTGTCCACCATCTACAGGAGAACCTTTAGGTCTTAAAAGAGATATATCAACACCTGCTCCTCCACCTCTCATATAAATTTGTTCCATTTCTGTACAAGCAGAACCGATTTCTTTCATACTATCTCCTATTTTACCTTTTGGGAAGCAACTGAAGAATCCCAGTCTTTTGGTAAAAGTATTTCCAAAAGACATAAGAAAAGGAGTAGCATTAATAATAAGTCTATCTTCTAAGGCTTTAATAATCTCTGATAAAATTTTACTTGGAATTATTGGAAGTATAACATCGTCAGTTAATAATGTTTTTAATTTATTTGTTATCCTATTTGTTACTTCTTCATAAGTTTTTTCCATAGGTTCACTTGTTTTAGGATCTCTAATAGCATAACGAGTTCTAACTAAATATTCTTTAAGTTTATTCCAACCATCTATAATTTCATTTGACATTATTACTCCTTTACACAGCATTTTTGATATTGATAATCTTTGATTGATTATTTTGTTGCATTTCTATTTTACATTTTTTTCCTATTAAATCTTTTCTGTTTTTCCATAAATATTCTCTACCTTTTTTAGTAATATCCTCAATAGAACATTCTTTACCATTCAATTTACAAACCAAAGTTCCACAAGTATTCTTTGAAGAATCCTCTATAAATTTCTTTTTTACAATCTCCACTATTTTTATATTAGTAACCAAATTTTCATTAATTTTTAACCACAAAGGTTTTTTACTTGTAGACAAAGGATCTTTAAGTATAAGACCTTTAATCTCTTTTTGCCTAAGATTATATATAGCTTTTCTTAAACTTTTTCTATCCTTAATTATTATATGAGGTAACATTAGAACCTCTGGAGAAATTTCTTTTCTCAATAGAGAAAGTATTTTAGTTAAAATCTTTCTTTTTCTATATTTCAAAGTTTTAATTTCTTTGTCTAATATAATATCAAAAACATAAAGTTTATTGTTAGAAAAAATTCCATCCATTTCTATATTAGTATTCCATTTTTTACTTAAATGAGAAATTAATTTAATTAAATTTTTGAACATTTTAGTTACTAAGGAATAGTCTTTAGTAAAGGCAATAGAATCTCCTTTAGAGGAAAAAATCTTTATTCTATTCCCTTCTAATTCAGGTTCGGCTATTAAAGGAAAGTCTAATTTAGCATTTATTGGAAAAGAAGTAGATTCAGTAAAAGAACCTGGAAAGGTAATTAATTTTGGAAAGGCAGCATTAACAATTTCTAACTTAAGATTTATTTGGAGATCTTTATTTAGTATCCTTGAATATAACTCTTTCTCTAATTTTTCAGCAGTTGAAAAAATAGGTGACAAAGATCTTTTCAATCTTATTAAACTAATTTCATTTTTAGTATTTTGATTTAAAAGACTTAAAAACAAAATAAATCTAGAGGATGGTTTGGACCTCTCAGTATACAGTCTTATCTTTATTTTTTCAGGTAATATTTTAAATAATCTTAATGGGGAATAAATATTTATAAGAACTTGTTTTAGGATTTTTTGATGTCTATAATTTTTTAGTAAAAGAATCTTTTTTGAGTTATCCTTTAATTTTTCTATTTTAGAAAATAATATTATTAGTGATTTTACACTAAATTTTTTTGCTTTTTCATTTAAACTCATATAACACTCCTTGTGTAATACCCTAAAATTATTAATTAATAAAAAACAAGAAGTAATAAAAATAATAAAAAGCCGGATACTTTTTTATTAAGTATCCAGCTTTTTTATAAGGTTTATAAAAAATTAACTACTCTATACAATAACCTTAGTTCTCCTTTCATCAGTTACTCTTTCGGAATATAAATCAAAAGCCATCTTCTGAATTTGCATCCCATCTTTTCTTTTAGCAATCAACTTCATCATCTTTGTTTTCTTTTTCTGGTCAACAACATCGCCCTGAAGCATCATCTCTGATAATTGAATAGCTAAAGCCTTTGGATTACGTCCAGAACTGAATAAAAACCTTTGTGCAGGACATTCTGGGTCATTAAGACACTTTGTATCCGCTTCATCTTCCCACGGAACTAAAAAACCACATTTTAAGCATTTCTTAAAAAGAACCCTAAAAAGATCCCTTTGAGGAGTAGCCGGTGGCGTTGGCGGTTGCGGTGGAAGAGAGTTACCTACTGATAAAGGTGGTGCAGTTCCTTCTTCTACCGACATTGTAATTCTTTCATCATCCATTTTAAATCCTCCCTTTTAATTAGTATTTACTATTTTAGTCATCATTATCATTATTATCGTCATCCCAATTTAATCCCATTTCATCAATTACTGCTTCTTGTAAATCCTCCAATTTTTTAAATTCCTTTGGATCTACATCCAACTCATTTTTGGTTATAAAAGCTCTAATTTCTTTTTTTGAATAAGCTTTAATTTCGGATACTGTAGTTTCATCATCATTGTCATTATCATTATCATCATTGTCATTATCATCATTGTCATTGTCATTGTCATTGTCATTGTCGTTGTTGTCATTGTCATTGTCGTTGTTGTCATTGTCATTGTCATTGTCGTTGTTGTCATTGTCGTTGTTGTCATTGTTGTCATTGTCATTGTCGTTGTTGTCATTGTCGTTGTCGTTGTTGTCATTGTCATTGTCGTTGTTGTCATTGTCGTTGTTGTCATTGTCGTTGTCATTATCATTGTTGTCATTGTCGTTGTTGTCATTGTCGTTGTCATTGTCGTTCAGGTCAAGTTCAGATTTAACCATAGACCTCAACTCTTTAACTCCGTCCGCATCATCTGGATCAATATCTAATTTCTTTTTCTCGATTAATTTTATGAGTTTAATTTTGGATAATTTATCTATTTCCTTAATAGTAGGAAGATCATCATCATTGTCATTGTCATTGTCATTGTCATTGTCATTGTTGTCGTTGTCGTTATCCTTTGACTTACCTGCTTTAATAATACCTCTTCTTCTATCATCATCTGCAACAGTTACAGGTTTCTTAATTCTTTTCTTGTTAACTTCCTCTTTAAGATCTATAGATTCAACATCACTCAAATCATTTGCTACTATAAAGGTAATATTATCTTTCTTATTTAGAGTAGCAACAAATCCGTCTCCGAAGGAAACAAAATTTCCTTCAGCAGAGTCCTTTTCAGCAAGCATACTTCTTTTTATTAAAGTAATTTCTTTTCCTACCAACCCTTTGAAAGTTTTGACCGCCTTTTCACAAATAATACCACCTGTTTGATCAAGGGAAATACTTTTAATAAAATATTTATGTGCTCCCTTCTTTCTGACTCTTAAGTTTATATAATCTCCATCTATTGAAATTACTTCTCCTGTAGTGGATGTAAGCCTATTATCAATTAACTTTAAGCATCCAAATAATTCTTTTTGTTTCTTCTTTGGCATTTTAAATCCTCCCTTTTAATTTATGTTTAAGTAACAGCGGATTAAATAAGTACTCACTTTATCACCTCCTTAATATTAAAAGTTAAAAAATAAAGGTAAGGCCGGAATATGATCCCCGTTCAACAGGAGTATATTATCAGTACCGACTTATTTCTTCTTACTGATTATTCCGGAAGTTTCAATAAGATTTACCTTTTATAGGTAGGCAAGAAATCGTTGCCAGTCTACGAAGTTCCCCTCCTCTTGATTAAATCAAAGGTCATAAGGAACTTAACAAGACTTTTCTAGATTATCTTATATCGGCCCTAACCTCTAAGTGCGGTAAGGTCTAATAACTATAAAATATTTGGTTTTGTATCCACGAACAGTAAGTACTGAATGAAAATGATCTTAACCCGATCCTCAGCAAACTATTCTTCCACCAACAGGCTTACCAAATTTATTAAATTAAATTAATTAATTAATTTTTCCTTGTTAGGTTAAACGAAATTTTAAAAGCCTAAAATTAGTTAAAATTAACGTTTTTTAGGAAATTCTCTTTTTAAAGGATAAAAGATTTTTTAGGATTTCATTAGCGTATTCCTTAATTAAAAAACCAGCATTATTTACTTTATCTGGATGATAGGACTTAATTGCTTTGTAGGTTTCAGCTAAAATAAAATCTTTATTATCTTTAGGGTTACACCCAATTATATTCCAGACATTAATTTCTTTATTATCCTCTTGTTCTGGAACTGGATTTTGTGTTTGTTGTTTATTTATTAAGTCTTCAAGGTCATTATAAAGAGTAATTAATTCATTATTTTGGAGTTGTATTTCCCTATCTAAAGAATCCATATTTTCTCGTAGCTTATTATTATTTTTTTCATCATATGAATTTTTATTTTTTAAAAAAATTATATCTTCTTCTAATTTATGAATACTTTTTTGTTTATCTAAATTTGTTATCTCTAAGTTAATTATCCATTTTTCCTTATTTCTTAGAATAGTTTCTAAAGTTTCAATTCTTTCTAAAATATCTACTCCAGTTGATTCAGATACTATTTTAGGAGTATTAAAATCTTTTTTTATGTCAACAAAAATATCTTTAATTGTAGGAGGGGTGTTGCTAACTACATTCATAACAGTATCATTGTAGGTTAATGTTCCTTTGGCTTTAAAACTATTTCTAAGATTATTACGAGCTTTAGGAGCCATTTGAGTATCAGGTACAAAGAAAGGATCATTTATACCTAAAGGATCATTTATATCTTTTGTTATAATACCCTTTTCCAAAAAATTGATATATCCTTGTAAGTAACTTTGACTGTTTATTGTAATTACAGCTTTATCTTTATCCACAATATTTTTGGCTTCTCTTAAACCTAAATCTGGGTTATATTTTAAATATAAACTACGATATATTTTAATGGCTTTAATTTTAAGGTCTTTTAAAAGGTACAACCAATACTCTTTAGTTCTTATATCTTTTCCAGCAGTAACAGTATAATGATCATAATGAATAAGTCTAAGATCTCTATATAGAATTCCAGGTACTACAAGATTTGTCATATCCTTTCCAGGAAATATAATTTTACCGTTAGGAGTTTTAGACAAAATTCTATTACCACCACTAATGCCTTTATTGTATTGTTTACTATTGAAAAAGATTATAGGAACAGGCTTATTTACTCCATAAATTCCTGTTGAGGAACTTAATTCATTTTTATAATTATCCACTCCTAAAGTAGAAAAAATATTTACCCAAGTTTTTCTGAAAGCTTGTTCATCAAAGAGGTTCATTTTACTATCTCCGTTTTATTATGTTTTTCATGTAATTTTCCAATGTAAATTATTTTAGAGGCTTCTGCTTTTAATTGTTTTAGTAGATTAATTTTAAACATAGTTAAAAACCAAGGACTAATCTTAGGTATTTTCTTTGGTTCTGGAAGTAAAGTATCCATTTTAAATTGTATTCTACTTACTTCATTCCAATCCTCTGCATCTATAAAAAGGGACTGTAATTTTTTTAAGTCTTTGATATTCATTTTACTTTCTCCTTGTAAATATCACAAACTTCTTTAGGGTTCTCAATATCCCATCGATTTTCTTCATAGTCATAAGGACATTTTTTCTTTTTCAAATACTTACAAATTTTACAAATTTTTTCTGTTTTCTTTTTCTTGCTTGCTTTTATTTTTGCCCTTCCTTCTTTACCTTTCTTGCCTTCAAGTACTTTGATTACTATTTTATTATAGCCTTTGAAAGTTTCTGGGGATAAGTAAATAGTTCCTACTGCTGGTAAAACTGTACCGGCATTTCTTATACCCTTCAAATCCTTTATTTCTGTTCCTTCATCTGGTACTATTTGAAGTACTCTATAGTTAGAAGTTTTTTTTGAGTCCTTACAAAACAATACTATTTTGTTACTTTTTTTCTTAGGCATTTAATTCCCCTTTCTCATTATTTAATTGCATTATAGCATATATCTAATATTTTGTCAAGTCGGTTTTTATTACTTTTACTTCTTTATTCTAAAATTAAGGTCTAAAGAAATTATATTTTTCATCTACTGATAGAATGTCATCTAATGCTACTGTACTTATTATTCCAGTATTTTTCCAAACTACAGTTCCAATTTGTATAAAATCATCTCCACTTATTTGAGTATCTATCTGTATTAAAGTTCCTTTTTCAATTGTGTTTACTTCCTGTATTTTTATTTTCATAATAAATTCTCCTGTGTTAAAAGATTATTGCTAAATTTTCATACACTATAACATATTTTGTAATTTTTATCAATTTACATGTAAGTTTTAATTAGGACATACCAAGCATCTGCAATGTCGTTAAATGCTTTCTTTTTTTCTTCTATAGGAACATTTAGGGTATCAATTTTATTAATTATTAATTGTTTATATTTATTAGCTACTTGGATATGTTCTTCAAGGACACAAGATTTAAAAAGTCTTTGACATTTATTTACTAATATTTGAAGATCCATTTACTACTTCCTCCTTATTGGTTGATAAATAGGTAGACTACCAGTATAATAAATTCCAAAAATAATAAAATTATCAAGTAATACTAAATTATCTCCTATTGCTATTCTATCATTAATAGCTATTCTAATCTTACCATAAGCTATATCTGACCAAATTGTTATTATTTTATTTTTGAAAGTCTTACAATATTCCTTTATCCACATATAAGGTTTTCCAATAGCTACCCAAGTTTTTGAATTTGGAGCTTCTGCTATGGAATTAAAAAATAAATCTTTAATCATTTAAATTTCTCCTTTCTATTATTATTTTATAAGCTTCAAGTAACTTTTGTAAAAACATTAGTTCCTTTTGAGCTAATCTTCTACATTCTGGACATTCAACTATTATTTTTTTACTAAGTTTATGTTCTTTTTTATGATGCTGTTCCCATTCTTCATAAGGAGTACCTTTACACCCTATAATTCCATTATTAAGTTCTACAATAATACAACCTCTACAAATATCAAATGAATTATTATATATACGTTTTGAATTATTAATCTTCTTCGTAGTCATATTAAAAGATAATTGACATAAGGAACAATCTTTTCTTCCTTTATCTTCACCTCTCATATGAACGACAAAACTCCATTTTTTAATACCCCCTCTTATAGCTTTGAGTATTTCTTTTTTATCTGGCATAGTCTTAATCCTCTTTAAAAGTTTTATTAATTTATTTTAATTATTATTAAAAGATTTATACTTTAAAGATTTATTGGATGTAATTTTCGATTCTTCCAATTACAATCTGTACTTAAAAAAGGTTTATGAGTATACCTCAAATCTTTACTAAGATGTCTTGTTACAACAGTAACCGAACGTCCTTTTATTTCTTCTAATCTTTCTTTTCTAAAATCTTCGAAAGATCTGGATATAGGATCATTTAAAGGGTCATCTTCAATTGTTACTTTCATACCTAATTTCATAAGTGTTTCTGAAATTATTTCAGCAACAGTAGTTTTTCCTTCTCCTACTTTACCTATAATTAATATTTCCATTACTTATACTTACTCCTTTTATTTTCTCAATTGTAATTTTATTACCCGATTTAAGATTAATAAGCATTTCATCAAAATTATCTTGAGTCCACTTATCAAATTTTCCTGATTGAATATGGGCTGGTTGGAACTCAGTAATAGATATTTTTTTAGGTTCTTTACCCTCAACTATTTCTAATTCTTCTATTCTAATAAACATAATAACCTCCTTTTAATCCATAATAATAAAGTTTCTTTTTATAATCTTCCGATTTGCTTTACTTCTACGGCCAATTTATTCTACTTGCTATTTGTTTTAGAGTTTGTTTAGTTGATGTTGTAAATAAATAGTTCTGACTTAAATATTTATTAAAGTCTACAATATTCTTGTCAATAGTATTGTGTGAGGAACCAATATGTTGTTTTTCTAATACTTCATCAATTACTTCTTCAATGTTATCAATTATTTTATCAGTTTCATTAGGTTCTTTCGCTTCTACTTTAATTTTTTGGAGTGCCGATAAAAAACCTTTAATCATCCCCATTTGAACACCTGTTACCAGATAACGAGATCCCATGTTATTTCTCCTACTATTTTTTAGTTGGTTCTTTTGAAGTTAACGTTAGAGAGAAATTTTTCTTTACCTGCGTAACAAATTTATTTCGTAAATCATCCCATACATCATCTAATAATTCATCCATGTGTAATAAAAGATCACTCTCTACTGCATTAATAAAAGATTTTTTGAATTTATTACTAAATTCAGTAGATTTAACAATTGACAATATTTGTTCTTTAAGTTCTTCTACAACTTCTTTATCCAATAAAAGTTCTCTTATTAAGTCTTCCATTTTTTCTCCTTTTATATCCTTTTTATTTATAAATTAATATTCCGTCTTCTTTTAATTTTCCTATAATATTTGCTTTCTTCTTTTTAGGAGTTATAATTTTTAAGATTTTAATCTCTTTCTTGTTAGCTCCAATAACTACATCTCCAACAACTAATTTTTTTATTTCTTTATAATCT
>Ga0307928_10004398_pt1 | contig 10687 bp, 11 predicted proteins | sample AceLakmetagen232_FD_201815 | JGI IMG/M metagenome (GOLD analysis project Ga0307928, IMG submission 201815) | Saline water microbial communities from Ace Lake, Antarctica - #232 | ecosystem: Environmental > Aquatic > Non-marine Saline and Alkaline > Saline | place: Antarctica: Ace Lake...
ATTAGTTGTTTTAATGTTTGTATCATTGTATTGTGTTAAGTAACACTAGCGAACGATAGACAATAGGCCAACGATAGACAATAGGCCAACATAGCCTAACCAATCTATTCAAGCATAGCATAGCGTACTTAAACTATCTCTTGCAGTACCTTACTTATCTCTTGTTCTTTATCTTGGATACTCTTTTCTATCCATTGTAAGGTAGTATAGTTATTGTTGATATGATCTAACACATAGTTGTACCTATCACTTGTTAAAGTAATAGTCTTTATCTCTTGTGTTATACCTACTTGTCTTATACCCTCTTGTAATGTTATCACTTCCATAGTATATACTAGTGAATAGAGTATATATACTTATCTATATTATATATCACATAGGACATATATACCATAGCATAGTAATGTATATATACTCATATATTAAAGATATTCGGTATTAATTCACGAACTCGATTCCTAGATATGTATATAGTCATCTCACTCGATCTAGACCCTAGTATAGCTGTTTATGATAGTATATATAATAAATAGGCTTTCTAAAAAATATTTACTAAAAAAATATTAGCGTTTTTCTAAAAATTTATAAAAATTTTCTAAAATTTTCTAGAAAAGTTGTTGAGGTTGTCGGGCTTGTCGGCGCGAACGCGAGCGAAGCGAATAAGCGAGTATTTATATATTAGTTAGATTGTTAAGCTAGCGCGCGAGCGAGAAATATATCGCGCATGCCTGATTCGAACAGGTCTATAAGCTCATGAGGCTTATGTGCTACCATTACACTACAGCGCGTAAGCCCTCGGCAGGAATCGAACCCGCAACCTACAGTTCTTTTGAAAAGGCATTAAGATGGTTTGTCCAGAAACCCCTTATAAGGAGGTTCATTCCATACGCTGACACGCCCTTTTTACAAAACTGTTGCTCTACCGTTGAGCTACGAGAGCATGTCAATAAAGGATGAATGAATTCCTTCGTGGGAGTTATGATCTCCTTCAAGCGCATGACGCTTTCTCTTCACTAACGAATTGTTTTATTGACTATTTATTAAGGTCTTTCATATTTATATACTTTTCTATAAGGATAAGTTTATATAGTTTAAACCCCCTTGAATAGTATGAAAATAACAGATATGCCTAAGCTTAAAAGTCCTTTTAAGAGGATATTGAAAGAGAATGGTGACTATGTAGTAACCCCTGAGATAGAGGAAGGTTATGAATGGGTTTTTGAAGATGAGAAAGTAATGGCTATAGAAAAGTTACATGGAACTAATGTTAGTATAGTAATCCTGGAGGGTACGGTGACCCAAGTTTATAATAGGTCTGAGAGAATTCCTTTTATTACAAAAGGAAAGAAATGGATTATAGAAGGCTTACTTAATTCCAAAGAAAGAGGTTATTTAGAATTCCTTGGTGATGGCCAATTTTTTGGAGAATTGATTGGCCCTAAAGTAAATGGTAATCCTTATAAATTAGAAGAGCATCTATGGGTTCCTTTTAGTGGATTTTGTCAGAAACATTTAAAGTATAAATGCTGGGGGAAATATCCCAAGACCTTTGAATCTATCTCAGAGTGGTTTAAAGAACTAATGCCATTATACACTTCAATGAAAGGTGATAGAAAAGGGTATGTTGAAGGGATTGTATTCACACACCTTGATGGAAGGATGGCTAAATTAAGGGTAGATATGTTTGATTGGTTTAAGGGGAGAAGACATGGCGAGTAGAACTTATGATAAAGTTTTAGAATGTGGTTGTATGATTAGCGCGGACGGCGGGGGAGGAGTAATTGGTTGTTATGCTGAATATGGAGATATGAAAAAGAAGAAAAGTAGGGAAGCTTTAGAGTTACATGACCTTTGTTGGGATGTATGGTTTAAAAGCAAAGAACATAAAGAATATATGAAAGAAGTTAGGAGAAGAAATGGATAAGCCCAAAGTTGATATTTTAATGGCTACTCAGCAGAAAAAAAAATCCACTATCTGTGCGATTAAATCTGCCTTGAATCAAACTTTTCAAGATATAAGGGTTACTGTTATTTTAGATGAATCTGATAATCCTTCTGAAGAATTAAAAAGATTAGAAAGGAATGATAAAAGGCTAAGGGTTCTTTTCTGTCCATGGAAGGGAAAAGGTGGCCCTGGAATGGCTTATAGATGGGCTTTAGAAAATTTAGACATGGCAGAATGGTTTACAATGTATGGTGATGATGATATGTGGACTTACTGGGCGATTGAGGAATTATATAAAAATACTGAAAAAGATATTGGGATGGTAATAGGAAAATGTTATGCTTTTGCTCCGAAAGATCATAGACACATTACAATGTATGGCCTGCACATCAAGAAGGCTTTGATTACAGGGGCTAATTGTCTTTATAATATGAGATTGCTTGAGAAACTTCCAAAACCCTGGTATGATTCCGAAGTTTATGAAGGGGATTGGGAATTGATTAATAAAATGTGTGCCTATCCTTTTAAACAAATTAATGCGATGGTTCATCTCCTGTCGATGTGGCAATTTGATAATCTAAAGAAGGCCGATGATATAAAATGCAAATAACTAGAAAGGTATTTGAGTGTGAAGAATTTGTTATAGGGTATTATGGTGCCAGGCACTTCTTAACCATAACAAAGAATAAAAAGCCTAGTGCTGAAGAAAAGATAGAAGCCATAATTAAATTGCTGGCACTCATTGATGTAAAGACAGAGAATATTCCAAGAGTCAAAGAAATTAAAAAGGATGGATGGAAAATTATTGCAAGATGGTAGTAATGAATGAAGAAAAGTATTTAGAGAGAAAAGTCACTAAAAATGGTATGAGGGACTGGTGGTTCCCAGTATATAATGCAAAGGGCCAGCTAACTATTACACTCAATCAAGTTGTTTTATCTAAAGAGTTTGAGGGCAAGAAATTAAGATTTAGATTAGAAGTTCTTGATGAAGAGGAACAAAAATTAATATTCGTCAAAGATGGAAAAAAAGACCAAGAAACAATTAAAGAAAGAGGCCAAATCTAAATTAAATAAATTAGATAAAGAATGGTCTTTGAATATAAGGAAGAAGTTTGGGAACAAGTGTGTTTATTGTTGTGGGGATAAATATCTAAATGCCCACCATATTCTTCCCAGAGAGATAAGAGAATTTAGGCACGATATGGATAACGGAATTGCTTTATGTCCAAAGCATCATAAATTCAATTTTGAATTTTCTGCACATAAAAATCCTCTGGCCTTTTTTAAATTTATGTCAGAAAATTATCCTAAACAGATGAGTCATCTTATGAAAAAATATGAAAAGTACGCGGAGAAAGTAAAATGAGGAGCAAAGAAGAGATATTAAATGGGGAAGACCCAACTGTCTTTCTTACTAAATGTGCTATTAACTTTAAATTCTTTTGTGAAAATTGTGTAAGTGAAATGAATGGACAAAAGATTGTTGTTGCAGACTTCCATTTAGAATGGTTCTCCGCATTACAAAAGAATAAGAGAATTGCGATTCAGGCCCCGACTGGTTTTGGAAAGACAGGGATTCTAGCAATTTGTTATCCGATTTGGCTTATGATGTTTAAGAGAGATTTTAAGATTCTTGTTGTATCAGGGACATTACCGCAAGCTAGGAAAATAATTGAGGAAGTCAAGCATACAATAGAACAAAATGAACTACTTGCCGATCTGATCCCTAGTAAGGATATCTGGACAAAAGAAGAAATCAACACAAATACCAATTGCAAAATGGTTTGTAAACCCTATAATATTAATATTAAGGGGTATCATGTAGACTTCCTTCTTTGTGATGAGGCTGCCAGCTTTGCAGATACTAGAATTTATTATGATTATGTTGTAACAAGAGCAACAAGTAGGAATGGGACAATTTGTTGTATTTCAACCCCAGAAAGTATAAACGACTTGATGACTCAATTAAATAATTCTACAGAATATTGGAGCAAGATTTATCAAGCAGAAAAAGATGGAAAAGCCTTATGGCCCGAAAGATTCCCACTTGAATGGCTTATGAAAAGAAAAAAAGAAATGAGTGGTGAGCCTGGAGCCTATGAAAGAGAATATCTTTGTGACCCTAGTGTCTCTTCTGGAAATAATTTATATCCCCCTTACATTATAGAAAATACCTTTGATTATAACCTAAAGTTTACCAGGAATCTAGAGGAAGGTACTGTAATAGGTGGATTTGATTTTGCTATTGCTACAGGCCCAACCGCAGATTTTGATGCTTATGTTATCCTTGAAAGAACTGGTTCTGGGATATTTTTAAGATATGGAGAATTCCACAAAGGGCTTACAATCGAAGCAAAGGCAAGAAGGATTAAAGCATTAAGGGAGGATTATAAAATAGATAAATTAATTATTGATCCAAACAATGTTGGGCAAGGGGTAAAGTCTGATTTATTGAAAATGGGGATAACTGTCTATGAAGCTAGTTTTCAGAGTATGGCAAGAAGCAAAATGTTAGTAAATCTTAGAAGGCTCATGGGGGACCCAAAAGATAATATCCCTCCACAGTTAATAATTCCTAGAAGTAAGCTTGATCCTCAGACTATGGCTTTTACTAATCGATTAATTGATGAATTACTTGGTTTCCAGGCAGTACAGACAAAATTGGGTACGGATACTTATCAAAGTAAGGCAAGGCATGATGATACTGTAATGGCCTTAGCTATGGCCTGTAGTTTAATTTCTGAACAGAGGGATTGTTTGGATTTTGTAGCTGTAGGATAATATAGTAATGTTTATATATCTGATAACCTTCTTTTAATAAGTAATCACATGGAAAACAAGACTTTGGAGAGGTTGTACAAGTTCTTACATAGGAAATTCCTTGTTGTGAATGTTTTGTACGGGTCTGTAATAAAGTTATGTAAGTCTGAGAAAGATTTAGGTAAGGTTTTATTGGACTTCTTAGGGTATTGTTTTCTATATGGGATTGTAATTAACTTTACTGTTTGGAGATTATTGGGATATAAATTTTCTTTACTGAATTTATTTGCCTGGGGGGCACTTGTTTACCTCCTAAGAGAAGAGTTTCCAATTTGGGTTAATAAATTAATGAAATTTAAAATTGAAAGATGAAATTATTATCAGAAGCATTTGGACTTGAAGAAAAAAAGGTTAAGAAATTAATTTTTAATACAGGGATAGTAACATCTAATTCTACCACTAAGGGGACTCCTGAGTCAAGGAAGACAACCCCTGATATAGAAAGAGTTGGCTTAGATACTCTTGAAAGGCTCTATATGATTAATCCAACAATATTTAATGGAATCAATAAAATAGTTCAGACAATTATTTCTGCAGGATATGAACTTAAATCCACTAATTCAAGAACAAAAAAATCATATCAAGACTTCTTAGATAATCTAGGAAATAGTGGAAATGATATCACTTGGGAAGAAATGCTTACCTTGATATTCAAACACCAAGTTCTTTATGGTAATGCTTGGGTTGAACTTATTTATAACAAACAAGGAAACCGTATTGTTGATTTAGATATGATAGATCCAAAGAAGATGGATTTTGCTAAAAAGTCTGATGGTTCTTATGCTTTAGATATATATGGAAAGCCGGTTGGTTATGTTGAAACATTGCCCTATGGTAACAATGTGGCTGGTTTGGGAGATAAACCTCCTGAAGGTGTTTCAAGTGGGGCAAATCAAATTTTCTTTTTACCAAAGAGAATTGCTCATTTTAAACTATTTACTGTTGGGGATGGATTTAAAGGAATTGGACTTGTTGAACCAGCATTCCAACAATCTAAATGGAAATTAAATGTAGAGAAAGCATTAGCCAACTCCATACATAATAGTGGATTTCCTATGAAAAAGATTAAAGTAGGGGACACAACTCATGAACCAAATCCTGAACAAATACAAAGTATTTTAGAAAAGATTAAATCAGCCTCATTTGATAAGATTCTGGGTCTTCCTTTTTATGTGGATGTGGATTATTTGCAGGCCAAAGGCGCAGAAAATATGGAACACCATTTAGATTATTTCCAGAATCAAGAGATTACTGCCCTTGGAGTCCCTAAACCATTTATAACAGGTGGTGGCGAAGAAACAAATAGGGCAACATTAAATAACCAGGAAAGAATGTTCAGACAAACATCAAAAGATCTAATTAGGAGGACTATTACTTCAATTGAAAAGTATATCTTTGGTAGAATGGCTAAAATAGACAACAGATATTCCCCTATTCCAGAGATAGTTTGGTATGATATAGAAGAAACTGCAGAAATAGAAAGAGCAGAACTTCTTCTTCAAGCCGTAAAGGAAGGGATATTAAAACCTGAAGAAATAAAAGATGAAATTCTGAAGATTAAAATGCATGGTAATGAAAAGGCCGTGTGAGGGGAGCATGGAAAGAACAGAATATTTGAATGAAAAGTTAGAAGGAGTTTGTTTATCTAATAATTATGCTGAATCTGTTTGGGTTGGTTCTACGGAAATAATAGCTAGTTCAACAGAATTTAAAGATTTAACAGACAAGCCAGTTTATTTGATTTCTGAAGATAAATGCTACGGTGTAATCTCCCTTAAAGCCCCAGAGCAAAAGCCCTTTAAGGAGCTTGGATTAAAAAGAGAATTCCTTGAAGCAGAAGATGAAGATTCCTTATATGTTTACAATTTTAATATATTAAAGATGTTTGATAACCCTGTTCCGATCAAGATTCTTTTTAGAGAGGGGAATTATGTGGAGAAGATGGAATTCTTATCTATTGGTCAGACTGGACAAAAGGCTGTTTCTGGAACCCCCTCTACCTTTGATCCACTTGGTCCGGTAAAGATTATTGGGAAAAAGAAGAAAAAGAAAGAAGGAGAGGCTCTTACTGAGAAAGAACTTTCTGTGGTGAAGAGGGATGATAAATGGTGTGTGGTTCATGGACATCCACAAAAGCCTGGAAGTAAAACAGATAAACCAGAAGGAAGTGTGATTAAATGCTTTCCTACAAAAGAACAGGCGGAAGCCATGCATAAAGCAATTATCATAAGTCAAATCAAAAAAGAGAAAGGTGGAAAGCTTGCAGAATTATTAAATGAATTTGACTTAGATGAACTAGGGGAGATAGTTTCTTCCTTTAAAAAGTTATATGTATCTGATGAAATAAAACAATTAATAGAAATGTATTCAAAAGAAAAAATAGATATTATTTATCGAGACATTGATAAAGCAATAGGGGCTGTCAAATGAAAAAATTAATAAATCTTGGAATAGCAATAGCAATTTTTATGCTTTTAGCAATTGGTTTGGTTTCCGCAATTACTTGGGAAAACCCTAATTATTACATTAAACTTTCTAGTGAAGCTAATTTAAACGTAAATAGTTCAGATTATTGGGATAATCTTAATACCCCCTCAGACATTACTGGAAGTGAATTTTGGTATAATCACACTATTCCATCAGTCGCGTATACTGATGGAATAATCACCCTTTATAATGGGACCTGGAGTACAACTTATAATGCGAGTTATCAAAATGGAGTAGTCTGGCAATATAATCAAACAGTTCCTGCTGAAGATTATGTTGATACAATAGTTACTAACAATAATGGAAGTTGGAGTGCTACTTACAATTCTTCTTATGATTCAGGAATAATCTGGCAATACAATCAGACAACACCTGCTGAAGTATATGGAGATGCTACCTTCTCTCCAATAGTCTGGGCATATAATCAGACCACAGCAGTGTTTAATTCTTGGGGAGAATGGTTCTATAATATGACTACCCCTTCAGTAACTTACACAGATGTTCATATAGATAACTTCACAGCACATAATAGCACTTTTTGGTATAATCAAACTGAACCAGCTATTGATTATAGTGATTCAACTTTCTACAATAAATCAGCAAACATAGATGGAGATGCTTATAATGTAACTGCCGATTATTTCAAAGGAGATGTTCAAGTGGGTTATTTAGATGAAGAAAGTTATACAACATTACAAGATTGGATAGATACAACTCAAAGTGCAGGGCTATTGAGCGGAGGGAACATTTCTGGAGATGTAGAATCTGGAACAATAAATGTAACAGCAGGAACTGGATTTGTTAAAACTTCTGATGATATCTTCGCAGATACTATATTCTTTGAGTGGGATGCTACAGATAATATTGCGGTAAACACAGATAATAATACTAAATTCACGGTTTATGTAGATTATAATAGTGGAACACCAATTGTTTCAGCTAAGACTGGAAGTTTAACCTTTACTACTCAATTTTCAATAGGAAGTGTAGTTTGGGAAGTAAAACAGAATACCACAGATGATGAGCATAGACATCTACATATTTTAAATAATGCTGGAACAAGAGTTTATAATTTAGCAAGAAGAACACAACAGGCATTAAGAGAACCAGGGTTTAGTTATACAAGTGGAGCAATCTTAGGAAGCTCAGGATTAAACATTACTTTAACTGAAGGAGTATTCTATGCCGGACTTGATAGGATTACCACTAGTTCTTTTGATTCTTCATCTACTGATTATGAAAGTTATTATTATAATGGTTCTAACTGGATACAAGGTTGCGCTAACCAAATAGACAATACTTATTATAATGATATTACAAGTGGTTTAACTGAATTAACAGCAAATAGATATGGTGTTCATTGGATTTATATAGAAGTAGAAGGAGATGTAAATGTTCTATATGGTCAAGATGATTATACTTTAGCAGGAGCAGAAGCAAGTAGTCCTCCAAGTAGTGTTCCTGGATTTTTAAATTATTATGGAATACTCGCAGGAAGAATAGTAGTTCAAAAGAGTGCCACTTCTCTTACAGAAACATCTTCTGCTTTTGATACTATATTTTCGGCAACGGCTACTTCTGACCACGGAGAATTAGCAGGATTATCTGATGATGACCATACTCAATACTTATTAGCGGATGGAACAAGAGAATTAAGTGCTAATTGGAATGTAGGAACTTGGAATATAACAGCAAGTTGGTTTAAAGGATTTTTGAACTGGTCTAATGTAGTTAATTTTCCTTATGAAGAATGGATGTATAATATGACAACTCCAGCAATAAGTTATGTAGATGGATTAGGTTGGCAAAGCACTTATAATGTGACTTATGCTGGATTAATCAAATGGGGTTACAATCAAACTACTCCAGCAATAGCTTATGTAGGCTCTCGGGGGTGGAACAGTACTTATAACTCAACATATGCTATTTGGGCTTATAATGAAACTACTATTGCCGAGGCCTATGCTGATTTAACTTTTGCAGATTTTAATTATAATATGACCCCTCCAGCCATCCTTTATGCTAATGCACAAGGTTGGAATAGTACTTATAATTCAAGTTATGCCCTTTGGGCCTATAACCAAACAGTTATTGGAGACACTACATGGGATTATAACCAAACAACACCCGCAGAAACTTATTCAGATGGTAAATTAGCAGAAGTTAACACAACCGCCAACATTCAAGGATTATTAAATGCAACAGATATTTATTCAACTTATAATGTAAGTTATCTTTCAATTTATAATGCCACTTATACAATCTGGGGTTATAACATGACTACTGAGGCAAATTCCTATGCAGATACAACTTATGCAGACTTTAATTATAACATGACAACTCCAGCAATTGCTTATTCTGCACCAGTAGTGTGGGGTTATAATCAGACTACTCCTGCAGAGAGTTATGCTGATGCTACTTTCTTGCCTTTAGATGGAACAGGTGCTATGACTGGAAACCTTGATGTTAATGAAAATAACCTAACAGATGTTAGTTATATCAAATTCAAGAAGATAGCAGGGTCTTGTGATTTAACAATCAATGGGAGTATATGTTCTAATGCAAGCGGAACATATATAGTTGGATAATGGGAGCAAAACCAATCATAGCAGGAATGCTTATTCTTTTAGCAATCGGTGGCTCTTTTTTTTATATAACTAATTTGGAGGAGACTTATTATTGTGAAACCAGGGAGGTTGTATCTATGTGTTTTAAGTTAAGTAATGCAAATTCAAATGGTCTTTCAAGTAGATGTTATCATACTGAAGAAACTCCAACTAGATATTATAATTGTAAGAGTGGATGGAAACCTATTGCAGACTTTCCAGACATAATAGATAACCTGACTATTCAAGGAAATGAGATCACAATAAAGAGTTATGATTCTTCAATAGAGAAGATTATATTTTCTAATAGTAAAACTTCTCAAATTTATGGTAATGCTGAATTAAAAGTTGACTATATTAATCACATCTATCCTGGGAGGAATACTCCTTTTACAAGAATAAAGGTTAATTCTTCAGTAGATTTCGATGATGCAATAAATTCTACCATGGAGTTAATTGATTTGAATACAAATAAGACTATAGTGAGGCCAATAATCGCTAAAGAGTTGATAATTACTCCTAGGATAACAGATGATTTTGAATTAGTCTGTAAGAATTTGATGGCAGATAATTTAACAACTTATGAATTCTGTGAAGATGTAAAGAATGGAACCAAAGTAGTTTATGATGAATCTTGGATAGACGCAACTTATGATTTAAAAGAAGGGGAAATAAAAGAATTAGAATTCTTCATGCCAACTTATGCAGGAGATTACATAGAGTATATCCCAAATATTTATTCAGTAGATGTAACTGAATGGGCAATAATAATTGTCCACCCTAATCTTCTTCACCAATATGTGTTCAATGAAGTTGGTGGTTCTACT
>Ga0307928_10004400_pt1 | contig 10686 bp, 6 predicted proteins | sample AceLakmetagen232_FD_201815 | JGI IMG/M metagenome (GOLD analysis project Ga0307928, IMG submission 201815) | Saline water microbial communities from Ace Lake, Antarctica - #232 | ecosystem: Environmental > Aquatic > Non-marine Saline and Alkaline > Saline | place: Antarctica: Ace Lake...
GAATAGGTCATATAGCGGGATTGGTTAGAGATGATTATGAGACTGTTAGTTATTATTCTCTTAATACCAGCGACAATTATAAACCGATCAATAATATTACAGCAACTTTGACTCCGGGAAATATTATTTACACCGGCGATAATAATAATAACGGATTTTTCTTTTTTGATTCATTAGCTCTGGGAACTTATCAAGTCAAAATTGAAGCAACAGGTTATCATACCGATTCTGCAACTGTAGTTGTCGGGAGTAACTTTTTTAACTTTAAAGATTTCAAACTTTCTTCAAGTATTCCACCAACTTTGTTATCAAGTATTCCAGCAAACGGTGATTCTTGCGTACCAGCTTGGGATCCGATCGAATTGACTTTCAACAAACCAATAGATACTTCATCTGTAAGTTCTGCTATCACAATTTCACCGAGTATTCCTTTAATATTCACTTATGAAAATGATAACAGAAAAATAAACATCACTTCCGACAGTTTAAAATTCGTTTATTCATATACTTTGACAATTTCTGATTCACTAAAAGATAGATGGGGATATTCATTCGATGCAGATGGAGATGGCGTTAGTGGCGACAGTATTGTTATAAATTTTACAACAGGAAAAGAAGACATGACCGCACCATCAATTTCCTCTATTTATCCCGGTGTAAGTTCAAGTGGCATACAATTACATCCAATTTTTAAATATATTTTTGATGAAGAATTAAATGACACGTCGGTAACTTCAGACAAATTTTATTTGGAAAAATATTCAAATCACTCTTCTGTTCCATTAGATGTTGTCCATAATGTTGTTAATGGAAAAAGTATAATTCACTTATTTCCAAAAGAAAAATTACAACACGATGAAATTTATAAGAGAATAATTTATAAGGGATTAGAAGATCTTTTTGGAAATCCAATGCCGTCAAATTTGCAATTTACATTTATGACTGGTTCAAATAAATATGAAATTACGGAAATTGATGATTTCGAATCCGGCTTGACTTCTAATTGGTGGTCGCCTTCATTAAGTAATAGCACCATTGGAATATTAGATACTTCTGCAATTAGAACAAATTATAATTATCTAAATCTGCTGACCAAAAGTCAAAAATCAATGGAATTAGAATACGGTTTCGACACTACAAAAAATGAATGGTTATTGAGAGAATATCTATGCGGTGGAACACCAAAATCAGTAAATTTTAATGATTCTTATATTTTACAGGTATATATTTTTGGTGATGGAAGCGGAAATAAATTCAGATTCTGTGTAGATGACAATGGCGGAACAGAAGTTAGTCTATGGTATGAAATCACTTGGGTTGGTTGGAAACTCGTCTCTTGGGATTTTAGTAGCACAGGCACATGGCCTACAGTTTCCGATGGTAATTTAGATGGAAATCTTATTTTTGACAGTATACATTTGACTTATAATGATAATGGAACTTCTCCAAATATTGGTACAATATATTTCGACGATCTGCGAGTTGTAAAATCAGTTCCAGCCGACATCAATGATGAACCAACAATTCCAAATAATTATACACTATATCAAAATTATCCAAATCCATTTAATCCTGTGACTACAATAAAATATAATATTCTAAAAAATACACATGTAAAAATTAATATTTTCGATTTGGCAGGGAAAAAAGTTACAACCTTGATCAATAAAAATCAAAATAGCGGAATACATTCCATTCAATTTGATGGAAATAATTTTGCAAGTGGAATATATTATTATCAATTATTGACACCGGAATATTCGGAAGTTAAGAAAATAGTGTTGATAAAGTAAATTATTTGGTTGTTAAACTAATCAATTATTCAAACTTTTCTTTCGTCCGTCAAATTTTTCATTGTTTAATTTATTAAATTCTAAATTAAAAGATTAATTTCATTTTTTCTTTTTAATATACTCAGTAACACTATTTTTAGTATAAATATTTTAAAACAAAATATAAAATGTTTATTTTATTAATCCATTTTAACTGAACTTGTTTTTACATCAGTAATTTTATATTGATATATTTTAACAGCTTTTAATCTTTTATCGTCAAAAATCACATAATTATTTCCATCTGCAATTGAACTTTTATAAATAATTCCATGAAAACCAATATGTTTTAATAATTCTGAAAGATATTGACTTGGAAGATATTCTAAATTTGTTTCTCTTGGAATTATTGGTTTGGATAATTCATTTCCCAATAGTGTTAAAAATGGCATGTTTTTATAAATTATTTCCAATTCGTTTTCTTCAAATGGACTAATAGTACTTTGAGGATTTCGTAAATCAGCTAATTCCAATCTCCTTTTAATCCCAAATTCAGCAACAGTAAGTGTTTCTCCTTTATGAGCTCTAACTTCTGCTATAGCTGTTTCAATTGATGAAGCCACATATAAGTAGGGAATGCCAACTGGATTAGCTCGCCCATTAAAAACAAGTATTTTGGATGGTTTGCCCATTTTTGTAATATTGAAAGGTTTTCTGGTAGAATTGATTCTTGCTCTGTAGAATTTTTGCTCACCCTTTTTAAGAATTACTCCTATATATTTTGCAAATGGTTCCAATTGCTCAATATTCAAAGCATTATTTGGAAGGAATCTATTTCTGTGTTTTAGTTCTTCCCTAAATTTTTCCCATTGTTCAATATTTTTTTGCTCTTTTGAAAAAACAGGTTTATACTTAGTTTTAAATAAATCTTCATTATTAGAAATATCTTTTAATAACTTTTGTTGAACTTTATTTGATTTGATTGTAAAAACATTCCAATCATATTGTAAAAGTTCATTAAGATAATTTCCATTTATTTCAGGTTCATAAAGGTCAATAAGAGGCTCAAACCGGTCGAATAATTCAACCGGTTTTATTAATGTGATATTTTCTGTTTTGCAATAAGAACATTTACCTTTTCTATTACTAATAGCATTAATATGCTTTTTTAAAAAATTATCTGAGAAGCAATTTGGACAACAATACATATCAATTTTCTCGTTTAATAAAATCTGCCATTAATTCAATGTGGTGTTGCATAGATAGTTTTTTCACATAGCCAAGTCCAGGATAATGTTTCTTTTTATAAAGCTCCAAATATTCTAAGCAAGCTTTTGATTTAAAAATAAGAGAATTAGTTTTTCGAACTTCCTTAACTAATTTGCCAAGAGCTTCAAAAAATTTACCTCCAGGATCCGTTGGGGAATCTGTTCGGTCAGAAACAAAGTGATAAATAAACATATCATCATCACTATAAAGATAAGTTAAATGAATGGCAACTGCATAAGCAGGACCACCAGTTTCAGTAAAATCATCACCCACAATCAAATAATCACCAAATTTGTCCATTCCTTCATCAGGGTAAGTAATATGCAAATCCGAAAAATGTTCACTCTGGGGGTAAAGCGAATTTTTTTTCTGCAGTTTAAATCCATCTCTTACAAGTATTCTAGAAATACCATCTTTCTTTAAATGTCTTTGATATAATTTGCCGGCAAAACCATCAATAAAGATATGTCTTTTTATATTATTGAAATTGTCAATTGCTTCTGCTATTTCTTTCCCTTGTGCAAATCCATAATGAATAAGAGAAAAATTAAAATTGGGATAATTTTTTAATAAAGTAATAAAATCAACAATTTTGACTCCAGCATAAAGTATATACCCAATTGATATATTTTTATATTCTTTAAAATTATTGTTGATAAGTTCTTCTAAAATATGAGGTTCTTTTACAGGTTCTGTTCCGGCTTGAGGATTAACAATAAGAGTACAATTAACATTTTCTTGATTTAAGATTTTAAATGCTCTAATTAATGCTTTGAAATCATTCTTCACAGGTTCAATAATCGGGTGAATATTATTTTCTGCAAGGAATTTTGCATTATCTCGAAGTAATATTAATTCAAATTGTTTTCCTCTAAAATATGGATAATACATTTTTTTGCCTTTTTAAGTTAAATTTGGAATGATGAATTCATGAATCTCTTTGTTAAAAATTGTAATTAATTTTCCCATTTGTTTTTCTTGGTTGTCAATGCTGAGTATGTAAGCAATTATAGAAGATGGAGCTTGTTCAACAAAATTTCTTAATATCTTTGTATTATTACGTTTTTTAAAAACATCTATAGTTATATTTTGGGCATCAGAAATTGGTATTTTACAAAATAATTCTTTACAGATTCTATAAATTTGTGTGTTGGGTACATCAGGAATTGAACCATAATATTGTTTAACTATATAAGTGTATTCGTCCTTTCTAAGAGAATCAAATAATATTGCAAGATTAATATTTTTCTTATTAGATTTTGGCTCACGAATGGTTGAGATAGTATTCTTATTAGTAAGAACAAGTATCCCAATTTTATCAGGCAAGAAAGAACTAATTTTATTTGCTTGTCTGTTAGTAGTTATTACATTTATATAATCAAAAACATTACAATAAGACTGAATTTGTTTTTCAAGTCGGACAAAAGAATCGTATTCAGACTTTATTTCATAAACAGTAGATGTTCCGTTCAATAATACTACATCAGCTTTACTTCTTCCTACTCTGAACTCCATAAGCATTTGTGAAGTATTTAATGAGTGCTTCCCAAGTAGAATTTTATTCGCAAGAACATTTTTATATATATATTCGTTTTTGTAATTTTTAAAAAGGAAATTATAAACAAAATCAAAAAAATTCCCAAGAGTCATTGATAAATCAAGCTTATTTAGTAACCCACTATTTGCACATACTTCTGCCAAATAAGGGGAATAGTTTTTCTGAACAAGGTTATTTATAACAATGGGTGTAAATAGTTTTCCTAAAGCAGGAAAATATTTGTTGTCAATATTATTAATTATAGCTTCCATATTTACAAATATACCTTAAAGATAAATATTAATGAAATATAAAGATTATTTTGGAATAAACAAATCAATTATTCAAACTTTTCTTTCGTCCGTCAAATTTTTCTTTATTTGGAATTTCAGCTACTGAATTAAAAAAATCAAATACCGACTCCATTAATTGATCACGGCTTTTTTCATTAATTATTGTTTCAAATGGAAAACCTAAAATAACGGTATTGTAATTTCCTTTATAACCAACTCCAGCACTTACATTATTTTGTGAATATCTAAAAATTGTTTTTGCTGTTGAGCTATCTGCCGGTTCAATTCCACCAGGTGATTCAACTTTGTATATCTTGTCATTAAGTTTAGAATTAAATTCAATATTTCCTACAGAATTAAATGAACTATCTACAGAATGAACAGCTCCATTATTAACTGCATGATCGGTACGCCATTTATATTTTAGTACTTTATTTGCAAATAGATTTGTTAAAGAATCATTCAAATCAGATCCTATATATGCACCTGAAATAAAAATATTTCCACCATTTTTTAGATATTTATAAATTTGCTTCATCATGTTTTTTTGATAAATAGAAAATTGAACTTCTCCTTCCCCATTTGGATTACGAGATGATTTTTCTTCTCCATAAATTAAATCTACAAACTTGTAATTATTTAAATTTACACTCCCATCTCTTACGGATTCATCACTAACAGAGGCAAAAGAATAACCGATTCTTTTAAGTGATTCGCCGTGAATAATTGGAAAATCAAAAGTATTTCCTGCAATAACTTTATCGTCAAAATCTGAATAACTTGCACCAAATCCCGGTGAATCGTCATCAATCCAAGATGATTTAGGATCAAAATCATACTGTCGTCCAATAAAATTAATATCATATTTATCCGGCACACCTTCATCCCACAAATTAACAAAGCCCAAATATTTTTTCGTTTCTATTGTAGCCGGTGCATCAATACGATCAAATCCATTTATTATCAACACTGTATCTTTTGAATCTTCAGTTCTGCAAACAGATAAAATCTCGGAAGGAAAACTTTCTCCACCTTTATTTACAGCCGTAACTTTGAAACTATAAATTACATTTTTCTCCAAATCATCAATCACAATTTCAGATTTTTCAGAAATAATTCCGTTATCAAATCCACCGTTATTTTTTCTTGTGTAAATAAAATATTTCTCGGGATTTGCAGTTTTTTCCAAAGGATCTAATTTGGGTTTCCATTTCAGTTTTATACTATTTTCACCAACAAATTCTGTCGAAAAATAATCAACTGGTAATGGTTGAACGGTATAATCAAATCCATTTTGAGTAGCGATGAATTTCAACATAGATTTGTATATTGCTCGGCTTACATTAAAACGAAATTGTGGATCATTCCCATATTTCATATTCCAAAAGTTGTCATGAACAAGCATTTCCAAAAGAGCAGCCGGAACATTCGGTCTATAAGCTTCACTATATCCTCTATCCCAAATTCCTCGTCTTGCCCATTCAATATTATAAATTTTACTCATATCATTTACAATTTCTGTTTGGAGTATATCGGCAAAATCACGATTAGCAAGACGAGATACTGAGTCAGGAAAAACTCGCTTCTCTTCTGCATCTTCAGAAGAAAAAATAGTTAATGTTTTTGGTGTTTTGATACTCTTATCGTATCCTGCATCGGTATGAAAAGCCATTGACAGATCAATTGGAATATTCAATCCATCGATATCTCTATTTCTATTTGGACCAAAAGGATCACCAACGAGATAATTTACCCACTCTCCACGACATTGATAATCGTCATTATAATCAATTGAATCATTATTCAAATTATATACCAGTGTATCCGGCATTCCAGCATATTGTAAATAATATCTTGCACCTTCAACAAATCGTGGCATTTTACTGACTTTACCATTTCGAGAAATATTGCCCATTCCTCCACCAAATCGAACAGCATCAGCAGTTACAAATTTACCGATTTCAGAACTTTCATTCGTTAAAACAACTTTTCCAAATTCAGAATTAATTCCCTTTTCAAATAAAAATTTTCCTAAAAATATCCATGTTGCTCCACCCTTTTGTTGATTCACAAGAAAATCAGTTTTCCCACCGCTATGATAGACCGAATAATGAGCATCGGTAACATTTTTCGGATTTTGAGAATATGAAATATATACAGCATATTTTCCTTTTTCTGGAATATTCGGGATCCAGTCAATTGTTGAATTTCCGCTATCGTTACTTTCTATATACTTGAATGTTCCTTTTTTAAATGGATTCTCTCCTGATATATAAGGGGGATTTCCGATAGCAAAACCGGTATCAGCTCCAACTTTCCAATCAAGATTATTTTCAATATATTTGTTATTTTCCAAAGTATCATTATCAACAATAACTTCATTTTTTTGTACATCTCTTTCCCGCGGAACGAAAACATTCGCACCTGCGTTTTCAAGCATCGGAATAATATATGGAATTGTAAATGCCATTGGAAAAATATCTTCTACTGTCTGAAAATTCCTCGCTCTTTGAAATTCCCATCTATCTAATGAATTCTCGTAATACCAGCCGTGACTATGCCACAGAGCAATATTTCTATCATTCAAACCGCTTTGGGGTTTATTCAACGAACTAATATTTCTTACAACTGGGATTCTCTTTTCATTTTCTTTTGGCATACGAGACCTGTCATAAGATCTTTTATTTTTTCTATAATAATTTGGAATTAATTCTTCAATTAAATAATCATCGGAATAAATTTTAACTGAATAATGATCGTATTTCCTTCCTGATATTTCACTAATACTTTTATAAATTATTTTTACATTTTTTTCTCTAAATGGTATAAAAGCAAATCTATCGTTAAAATATATCTTTAAACTTTTTGCTTTTTCATTAATAACTATCGTATCAATTGCACTATTTATTTTAAGTTCTGTCGGGTCAGAATTATTAATGCATCCATCTAGAAATTGTTGAACATTTAAATAAACTTTTTTTGTTTGTCTATCAAGTTTTTCAATCTTGTATTTTTTTTCAATGTTTTTGATTCCAATCGTTGCACAACCATAAAATGCAAAAATTGAGAACAAGATCAATAATAAATATTTTTTCATTAATTTAACTCCTATTTTTCGTATAATATAAAAATATATTTTGCAATATGGAATTAATAAATTGATTTTTCTTTTGCAACAAATGACACAAATTACTCGAATAGTATGAAAAAATATCAAAAAGGTCTTAAGATTTTTTAATACTTATTTTTCACTTTTCACTTATTCGTTTACTCACTTTTTATTTTGGTGTGGTTTCGACCCTTCGATAGTTAATTTATCTTCATTCTACTATTTCTAAATTTATTACTAAAATATTTGCTAATATTAAAAATAATTAATACTTTATATAATATTTAACAAGGAGAATAAAATGAAATCAAAAATAGCAGTTAATTTTTTTTCAAAATTTATTTTAATGTCAATGCTGATCTTATTGGTAAATAATTCTTTCGCACAAGATGCTTTTGAACAGTACAAGAAAGCTCAAAATGATCAATTCAAAAAATTTGTCATAGCCGATAAAAAAGCGTATGAAGATTATGTTAAAGCAGATAAAGAGGCATTTGAGAATTTCAAAAAAGATATGGAAAAAAAGTGGGGTAATTTTGTTACTTCAACTAAAAAAGATTGGGTAGAATATAGTAATGATAATAATACCAGAACTGCCGTTGATTTTGAAAATGGAAATGCAAAAGTAGAAATTCTTATTCCTATAAAAAATGCTAATGACAATAAGCTGGTCAAAGAAAAATTAATTGAAGCGGTAAAAGAATTAGCGTTAACGAAAGGTAAAACCAAGGATTATGATATACCAAACGAAAAGGCAATTTTACTCTCAGAAAAACCTATATTAACCGATCAATTGCAAATGAAAAATGGAGAAACTGTAAATAGAAATAATGTTGAAAAATACACAAAAGAGCTAATTAATACTTCAGAAATCAAGAAGACAAAAGTAAGGACCAATGAGATAAAGAACACTAAAAAGAAAGGAGACGCCTTTTTTGAAAATGAGCGACCGGAATTTCTAAAATATTCAATATCGTTGGAATTAGCTCCCGATAACATTCAAAAAAGAGCAGAACAATATTTACCAATTATAAAAAAATATGCGACTTATTATGACTTGCCACTTGATCTTGTTTTTGCTGTGATCCATACGGAATCATTTTATAATCCAAAAGCTCGTTCTTACATCCCTGCATACGGTTTAATGCAATTGGTTCCTCACACAGCCGCTCGTGAAGCTTATAAATATATTTACAAAAAAGAAAAAATGCTTCCTGCAAACTACTTATATAATCCCAAAAATAATATAGAATTGGGAACCGCATATTTATATAAATTAAAAACACACTACTTCAAAAATATTCGAAATAATGAAAGTAAAAATTACTGCATCATCGCCGCATATAATACCGGATCGGGAAATGTCAATAAAACATTTGGAAGTTTAAATCTACAAGATACTGCAGAAAAAATAAACACTATGGAACCGGAAGAAGTTTATCAAAAACTTAGAACTAATTTGCCTTTTGAAGAGACAAGAAACTATATGAAAAAAGTTACCAATAGAAGGGAAAAGTATCGTTCTTGGGGAATGTAAGAGAAGAAATGCCACGAATTCACAAATAATAATTAAGGTTCCGAAAAAGAAGGAATGCCACGAATTCACAAATAATAATTAAGGTTTATGTGTGAAATAAAATGACTGAAATATTATATAAAGAAGAAAGTTACAATATCATCGGAAAGTGTTTTGAGGTTTATAATAATCTCGGAGGCAATTTTTCGGAAATTGTATATAAAGATGCATTAGAATATGAATTTAAGAATACAAAAATACACTTCGAGAGAGAAAAGAAATATTCCGTAAACTATAAAGGAATAATTCTACCTCATGAATTTTATGCAGATTTTGTAGTATTCGATAAAATAATTCTTGAAGTAAAAGCAGTTTCAATATTAGTTGATAAATTTACTGCACAAGCATTGAATTATTTAAAAGTTTCAAATAATAAGCTTGCCTTAATCGTTAATTTTGCTCCATTGAAGTTGAATTATAAAAGAATTGTATTGTAAAAGCTACAAAAGTCATAAAAAATATTCGTGCATTCGTGGCGAGTTATCTACTCTCGATTTCAAAGTATTATTCGTGAATTCGTGGCGAGTTATCTACTTTTCAATTTAATAAACGGATAAAGTAAAAATACTATACAGGAAATTATTGCAATTCCATTTCCAACTCCATAAGCATCCACCAAAATGCCTAACAAAGGAGCTAAAATCACTTGAATTATATTTTTCAAAAATGATTCTGTTGACAAACCGGATGATAAGACCTTATAAGAAATATTATCACTTATTATTCTAACATTTACTGGACGACGAAAATTCTGAAAGGCATATAAGAAAATAAATATTAATATTGCAACGACTTTATAATTGAACAGATAAAATACTCCAACAGCAATTGATAAAAACACCCCTAATAAATAACTAATATTTACAGCAGAAATAATTGAAGTGAATTTTTTTGAAATCGTTGCCGAATGTTTTGAAGCAACAGAAGTAAGTAAATAAAGGATGAAATATACTACCGAAATTACAATAATTCCCTGCTTTTCTTTTGTAAAAAATATCACCGGCAAAGTCAATGCATACATCTTCAACATCGGTTGAATATAGTCCTTTATAGTTTTGAATAATCCATCATAAAGTGATGAATTGAAGATAGATTTAACAAGATGAATATTATTAAAAGTTTTTATAAAA
>Ga0307928_10004401_pt1 | contig 10684 bp, 11 predicted proteins | sample AceLakmetagen232_FD_201815 | JGI IMG/M metagenome (GOLD analysis project Ga0307928, IMG submission 201815) | Saline water microbial communities from Ace Lake, Antarctica - #232 | ecosystem: Environmental > Aquatic > Non-marine Saline and Alkaline > Saline | place: Antarctica: Ace Lake...
TGGAAAGATTTTAGGGATGCTACAGTTAAGCATTTATGGGAATCTCGTATGCCTGTGTATGATCCTACTAAATCTGCCTTCAATACTTTTGTGTTTAATCACGTTAATAATATGTGGAAGAATTGGATAAAGACTAAATCAACTAAGCCATTGGATCAAGGTCCGAGCTTAGACGAACCTCTTGGACCGGATGGCGGTACGGGTGCAGATTTATTGAAAGATCCCCTTGCCCTCGATTTCAAGTCTGAAGTAGAAGCAGAGATTATTGAAACAGCGCTTTTAGAGAATATACGAAATCCTAAACATCAGGAAATTCTCGGATTATGGTTAGGTGAAGATCCGCGTATGGGCCCCAAGGAACGTGCAAAAGAAGTAGCTGAGAAATATAATAAGGCTCATCCTGAAGACCCTCCTATACAAGATTATCGGATGTATCGTATTATGCGCGACTTAATTTTTCCTACAGTTCTTGATCAGTTCCCTGAACTGGCGCGTAGCGTAGACTTTATGCCGAATCCCGATACAAGTCCAGGGATGGATAAATGGATAAGAAAACCTAAACCTGAAGAACCTGCTGCAGTTGCTGTAGAGGATCTTGATAATGAAGACGATGAGTTGTATGTACCCCGCGCAGATCAGCCTGCTCCTGTGTATAGGATTGATCCAGAGACGGGTGAGCGTACTCAGATAAGTTTAAATATGAGAAGACGCCAGATCACTGCTACGCAAGAAGCGTGGTGCCACAATTTGATGACATTTTTAAGTATAGAGCGGCATGGCAAATCTAGACGGACTATTAAAAGTAGCGCGACAAGATAGAAAGAAAACATTATCGAGAGAAGAAGAAGTATCGTTAGGGGAGATAATACAGTCTCCTACCTCTACTGAACATTCCCGCCAAGATGCTGTTAGGCGCCTCGTTTTCAAAAACATCTTCCTAGTACTCAAAATTTGTCACGGCTATAAGCGAAAGGAATTCGAATTCGAAGACTTAGTAGGTTATGGTATTTTGGGTCTCTTTACTGCTGCCCGAAAGTTTGATCCTACACGTGAGAATCGCTTCGCATCATATGCCCGCCATTGGATTAAAGAATCTATCATGAAGGCAATTCGTGAGTATAGCGGGATGCCGAAAATTCCGGTATACCTGGTCAAGAATTTATGGAAGGTTGCCCGCATTTTAGCTAAGGATGATTCGATAAGTGATGACGTGTTAGCAGATCTCGCATGTTTAGAAGTAAAAGATGCGATGTATTTACGTTCGTTAATGTTTAAATTCGTGCAATTTGACGCATCGTATGTAGAGGGGAGTCTGGTAACTCCTGAAGCTATTTATGAATTAAAAGAACGTGATAGATTGATACATAAAGTTTTGGGTGAGCAGTTAACTTCTGATGAATTTACTGTATTGGCCCATACCCATGAGTTATGTGGGTATCCTAAGATGACGTTTGCGAGGATTGAAGAGGAATTGGCCATTAAAAATCCGCGTAGGCTCAAAGCAGAAGCCTTGAAAAGGTTAAGTAACGATCCCACTATACGTAGTTTACATAAAGAAGGATGGTAAAGTGTCTGGAAAGAGCTTCAAAGATATGTTAAACGATGCGGAAGGCGTCAAAGAGGGCGTAGTTATACCCGTAGTGACCGGGGTTGAAAATGTTAGTACTCCATGTATTGATGCTACTTTGGTAGAAGCCGAGGAAATTTGGGCAAATCTTGAAGCATCGCTCGACACTACCGTAGGATTCGGCTTAACAGCTAATCAGATTGGTGTAAATAAGAGGGTATGCTTCATTAATTACGCAGACAAGACGTATCGATTGTTGAATACTCGCATCGTAGAATACGGGCCATTGATTGTAATACATAATGAAGGGTGTTTGAGTATACCCGGGAAGACGATGCATACTGAAAGAGCTCATACTATCACGATAGAAGACGAAATTCAAGGTAGAGTCCAGTTTACTATGTCAAAAGATGGCCTTTTACCAGTCATTATTCAACACGAAGTTGATCATATGGATGGATTGACCATTTTTGATCGGAAAAGGAAGCCTATTCGGCGAGATACTCCGAAAATCGGTCGAAATCAACTATGTCCTTGTGGTTCGGGCAAGAAATATAAGAAATGTTGCATAAATGTTGAGTAAATTGTATAATGGACATAAATATTGGCGAAATTCGTATACAAATTGCGTTAGGCACGTTCAATATTGAAGATTATACTGCTCTTTATCATCTAGATGATAAAGATCTTCTTATCGCTCTTGCTACTCACGAAGATGTTACTATACGTCGCGCGGTTGCCGCGAATAAACACACCCCTTTTCGTGTTCTCCAGAAGCTATATCGTGAAGATACAGACCTGTTGGTAAAGGAATGTGCGTGGGAATGTGTTAAATTGCGGTATACCCGCAGGTTCTATATAGATCCCCCTCCCCCTCCCTGGCAGAAAATTATTGATCCTTACGATATCCCTGAGTGACCATCCGCCATTAAAGGGACTATGTTATTAACGTACCGAAGTGGTACTTTATATAGTAAGGAAGGTTATGGCCAGTAAGCGTGTGGCTGCTGCTAGTGGGCAACCATTTAACATACCTCAGAATAAACTTGCGAGCAGTGTCTCGGGGTCTTGGCAGACTATCGCAGATGCTGTACCTGGCAGAGCTGTACGCGTTCAAGGTATTTATTGGTCTACTGAAGTTGCAGGCGCGAATTTAAAGATTAGAGACGTGATGACAGATGCTAGCAACAAAAGAACTGGTGGCGCTGTTTGGTATGAGGCGGATTGTTTAGGACCTTGTCCTGCTGTCGATCTTTTTCCTGCGCACCTTACTTTATTTACCCCATTCGAGTATTTTGCCACCGACTCTGACGGTGACCAAATTATAATTTATGGCGAGTTTGTTTAACTATGGCAGTATGCAGGAAGTCTCCTCGGACTCATTTTGGTACTCCAGTATATGCTGGAGGATTGCATCTTGATAATTCTTCAGCAATCAGTACCATTTCTGCAGGTCCTAGTGGCTCAGCCTGTTCGGGTACGTCACCGGGATTACGTTATCGAGAAAATGTTGCGTTGTGGGAATACTCCAATGATGGAGTTAATTGGTATGCAATTTCAGGAAGTGGAGGTAGCACTGGATCTGTAGATGGTACTATTCCATTAGGTATTCCTCCGGATGGGGATTACAGTGATGGATATTTTAACTTTCTAACGACGACACAAGTTAATGATGCGATTGATCGAATAAATGAATTATTATTGAGTGTAACTGGGAGTGGTAGTGCTGAATATAAGACGAGTGAGTTTCTTGTCGCAAATATACCTGCGGACACTGCCCACACTCTTCCCGCAAGCGAGACCTTCTCATTGGGATCGGGATCGTATTTGGATATTTTTGTGAATGGTCAATTATTGACACACACGAACACTACACGGACCTTTGATTATGAAGAAGTTACGACATCTACCGTGAAGTTTACTGAAATTGTACCTGTAAGTAGTTTGATGACTTATGTAGTAAGGAGACGCCCATAATAATTGATGGGTTATAAATAATATGGCAACTTTTCGTTCGTTATTAAGACAGTTCCAGCAAATTAGTGGATCAGCGACGTATGATGATACGTTTGCTATGGCCGGTGCTGAAACTTATATCGCCAAGAATATAGAGAGCGACCTTAACTACATTCGTTCACAGTTAAAGGTAATCACGGGTGAAACTAATTGGTATGATGCACCCAATACCGATCTTTCGGAACTTCCTACTGAACAAGCCATATCTGGATCATTATTAAACATCTTCTCTTTCACAGGGATGGATGATAGAAATGATTCTACTCCTACATATTCAACTACCAACTATGTTACCGGCGATTTAGAAAATGCAATTGGTGATTTAGACGCACAAGTAAAAGCTAACTATGATGGCTACACTGGGTTGGATCTTGATGCAGTCTGTGATGTCGGTGCTATTACTGATCAAGCTATTACTGTTACTAGTTCTGGTTCATCTTTTATCACCTTACTCACCAAAGGCGATATAGATGTTTGGGGTAACATTACAGTTGATGGGACAGTAGATGGTGTAGACCTCTCTGTATTTGCAGCTGCTGCACAGACATTCACAGGAATGGATGACGAAACTGATTCTACTCCGTCTTATACATCTACCATCTACGTTGCTAACTCTGACAGTTTAGAAACCGCTATCGGTAAGTTGGATGCTGCTATTTCTACTGCAGATGCTGCGAAGGAAGCTGAAAGGATTCTCGCCGAAGTTACTTCAGGATCTGCGCACACCGTACCTGGAAGTAACAGTCATGCTGCTGGAGATGGTTCGACTATGGATGTTTTCCTTAATGGTCAAATGTTACTGGCTAATACCGGTTCAGAAGCCCGAGATTATTGGGAATCCGATACTGATCAGATCTCATTTACTTTTGATGTGCCTACCAACTCTTTCTTGACTTATATTATCCGGGCATAATTGACGTAGCTCTTATTCTTCTCCCCGAAGAATCGAACTATGTTATAATCGAATGATTATTATAGTTAAGTCAAGTGGAGCTTTAAGATGTCAGACAAAATATGTATCGGAGCGTTATTGGAAATTCTGGTAGCTGAAGAACAGCAATTGCGCGATCAGCGTGTACATTTGACAGGGCAGTTGGCGCATAATCAACGGATGCAAGAGGTTCTTAAAGAACAACTTCAAAAGATTGAAGATGCTCCCAAGCCTAAAACCTCTAGGAAGCCCAAGAAATAAATGGCCAGTTATCGTTCTAAGCTATTTGATACGCAGCTACATTTTGGTTCCGGTTCAAAGATAGATGCAGATGATATCCCGGATTCTGAGACACGTACCTGGATTACTAAGTCTCTTCAATGGATTTCAGGGTCAAAGATTCTTGCGGATGAGCTTAATCTAGGCACTAACAAGATTATCAATGTAGTTGATCCTACTAATCCTCAAGATGCAGTGACATTGAAGTATCTCGACACTGCTTTATCCGGTAGTACATATACTCTTCAAACAGTTACTGAAGCGGGCCCTTATACTAATCATGGTATTCAAGTTGATGCTTCTGGTTCGCAATTTTACAATCTTGGAATCACTTCTGGTTCCATTGATATGTTTAATCATAATATTATTCATCTTGCAAATCCTACAGCCGACTATGACGCAGTTAATAAGTTTTATGTAGATACTATAAGTGGAAGTCTGGAAGTATTAGGAATCCCCGCGGATGGTACATATAGTGATGGACTGTTATCTTTTACTCCCGTTACTCAAGTACGTAATGCGATAGATGATTTGAACGAAGTTCTGTCATATTTAGCCCCTTCACCACCTGCCGCGTTATCGGGTACTTTGACAGATAACATCACTACGTATTCTGGAAAGATTTCTGTCAATACTCTAAATTTGATTGATTATAGTGCGGGAGATACTGCAGTAGTTTCATATAATGCTGCATTAACCTTAACTGCTCCGAACAGTACGAAATTTGATGAGGCCGATATAGGGACGCTTGCTTGTTATATGGATGATGCCCTCGTAGAGTCCTATGATTTAGCTGCTGCATTTGTTGAAGGTGAACGTGCTGGCGCTCAAAGTTATCCTCCAGATGAGAGTGCGACTGGTTATGTTGATGTATTGACTGCTGGATGGTATAATGACTTTCCGATGTGGCAGAAAGGTACTGCAAGATTGCAAATCGGTGCTACCTACGGTAATAGTGATATGGCGGGCGGCGAGCATAACTTCACAATGAAGCACGGATCGGATGCCACTAACGAAACCCAATTATATTATGATCCTGAATCTGGCCGACCTTATAGTGTAGAGACGCCTACTATTGCAGAAAATTCTAAAGTTGTTCGATATCTTTCAGGGGTACAATTCTATACTACCGATGCCACATTTGACGTATCTGGTTCGTGTGATAGGGTATTTGAATATACATACATTGATAGTCCAATACGTTTTACTATGACAGGTATAAACACTTTAGATATGGCGTGGGTAGATGCATCAGTTGATAATGTACATTCACCCATACCTTACTGGGATGATGTTCTCGGATTTTTTAGCAAGACTATAACCATAAATGATGCAAATGAAATAAGTCTGGACGCTAGACTTACCGTAAATCCACGTGATCCTAAAGGAAGTGGTACTACTATACAGACTGCGTCGGCAAATCGTCTTATAGATACATATGGTACAAATTCTACTACTGTTAGAGATTATTTTAACGATGAAAATCGTAGACAGCCTTCTGGATCTTTTGATACTGTCCCCGCCGGGGTAACAGGACAATGGGATTCAACTGCGGTATTAACTGATGGCAACGCACAAGTAGTTAGTGGTCAAGTGATATACCCCGTTACTAATTGGTCATCTGGGTATTTACCGGCTCAAGGAGGATCTACTGATTATTCAGGTTTTGTTGAAGAGCAAGTCTATTTTAGAACTATGTACGAAAGTGGTGCACCCCATTTTGCAGGTTCATTGAAGATCACTGGAATTGTATGGGCCGATTTGGGAGTAGATGTTGATTTAGAATTACGCTTACCTACTGAAACTGGTTGGTTAGATATGAGCGTTGCATATAATGCCGGATCATTTACGGGCGCTCATGGTGATGGCGTAATGACGAGTTATTCTCAATTAGGAGATGTACTTACTATTAATTGGACGGTAGGTTCGAAGACCACTGCAAATAGTGGTTATATGTATATCGTACGTATCCTTATGAAGAATATGAATGAACCTATAACTGAACTTTATGAGGCGGGCTGGTAATGTCTTCAGACGCTAATATGAGATCATACTCATTCAAGAAGCTTGCGGGCTTCCGAATGACTGATGCTGATAAACAGTGGTACAATGAAAATCCTGGTCGATTAGCATTTTTCCATGATACTGAAGTCTGGACAGATGCTATTCCTGCTACTCCTCCAGTTGCGGATACTACGGTAGTTAAAGTATATGACACGTTGACGTTGACTGAAGATTTATCTGTAAGTGATCATCGTGGTTGGGCCGCAATAAGTGGAACACAATTAACTGGGTTTATTCCGCCTAGATTTGGTTCCAGTTATTTTGTAGCCGTATATGATAATAACGATGATGAGATAGTTTCGTCAGATGCCAGTGTATGGACGTTTGACTATGACAATGGCTTCTTGTGGTTCGAAGGGGATCCTACCGCTGAAGGTTGGACCACCCCCATAAAGATACGGATCTATCATTATATAGGTACCGTTCTCGATGACGCTTCCTTTGGTAGTACGTCTCTGACACTTCAACAAGTTACTACCAGTGGTTCTTATACTAATCACGGTATTCAGGTGGATGCGTCCGGATCTTATATGTATAATCTTGGTATTACCTCTGGTTCATTGGAGATGTTTAATCATAATATTATTCATCTTGCCACCCCTACTGCGGACTATGACGCTGCCACCAAAAAGTACGTAGATGATAATAGTGGGGCAAGTACTGATACTCTCGACGATGTAGTTGAACGGGGATCATTTACTGATCATGGTATTCAGATAGATGCGTCCGGTTCAATGTTCTATAATCTTGGAATCACTTCAGGGTCTATAGATATGTTTAGTAACCAGAAGATTATTCATCTTGCTATTCCTACAGCAGATGGTGATGCTGCTAATAAGCTTTATGTTGATACGGTATCAGGTTCAATTGGGGATGATCTTAATAATCAAATCTCTAACACTAGAGAATACGTAGATACAGTATCAGGAAGTATTGGTGTAGATATTGCGGCTAATTACGCATTCAAAGATTCAGTTATAGATGACCATGGCAATTTAGCCGGTTTAGATGGTGATGACCATACACAATACTCTTTAGTAGATGGTACTCGGGATTATACTGGTACTCTCCAAATATCTGGATCATTAAGTGTTGATGGTAGTATTCGTAGTAATTCGAACACCGCATTCTATAACTTTAACGGTGGCGAAGGTGATGTATACTGGTATGTTTATGAAGGTGGAAGTTCTACCGGTGCGTCGTTAAAATGGTCAGATGCGTCAGTAAAATTTGAGTTTTCTGAAGATCTCACAGTCCGGGGATATACCTCGATGACCGGTAACTGTATTGTTGGTGGAAACCTTAACATCAATAATGAAGGTCCTGAAGGGGACTCACAGGTAAGTTTCTATGAAGCTGGCGCAAATGCCGGTGCCTATTTAAAGTGGGATGATGCTCCAGGTACTTTTGTATTAAGTCATACATTAAGTATGAGCAGTACAAAGATTACTTCTGTGGTTGATCCTACAGACGATCAAGATGCCGCTACTAAAAAGTACGTAGATACGGTATCCGGATCGATCGGTGATGATCTTAACAATCAAATCTCTAACACTAGAGAGTACGTAGATACAGTATCAGGTAGTATTGGGTATAATCTTGAATTAAACTATGCTGCTAAAACGTACGTAGATGACGTATCAGGTAGTTGCGCACAAAGTCTTCAAGGAGTCACTAGTGTAGGTGATGTAACTACTAATGTTATTACTGCTACGGGATTTATAAGTACTGGGGATAATAGTACCGTAGATGTTGCTTATACTCCGATGGTGCTTTACAATACAGATGCTACACCTCCTGCAGCCTCGGGTTTTCCAATAGGGACAGTTTACATTCAGTACACTGCATAAGATGGAAAAAGGGCAATTTAAAAAGGCAAAAATGGTGTACACGAAAGAAGGTCTCTTCTTAAATGACGTTGCGATTATGCATGTTTTCGAAAGACGGTACATACAAAAGCTTGTTGCAAAAATGATCGATGAACTAAACGTAAAATCTGTCATTGAAGTAGGTTTTGGATTAGGATATACCGCAGAGATATTTGAATGTATGTGTGATGAACATATTTTAATAGAGGCAAATGATGGAATTTTTGAAAAGGCAGAAGAATGGGCAAAAGGAAAAAAGACTAAATTAATCCACGGCTTTGTTCAGGATATTAAAATAGAAAGAAAAGTCGATTTACTTTTTGATGACCGACAAGAATTGGTCTATCCCGAGAAATTCCCAAAAGAAAATTATAGATTTGGACATTATTATAGATATGTTATTCCAATTATCCCGACTGAAAAAGTTAGGTCGCCCGCATCATGAGAATAAGTCTTATAAGTCTCATAAGCATCATCATGAGCACCATCATAAGCACCATCATAGGATATGTAAAATGAGAGAAACTGAAATCATATTAACTGACGAACAGGTGATCAATGGAATTGATATCAATCATATTTTTTGGGAAATGATGAATGGTTATGGAATGGCTTATAGAATGGTGGGATCTCGGAATATAGTCCATGTTTATTTTCCCGATGATACGACAGATTTGCGAATTAGTAAAGTTAGACAATTTATTGAAGGACTAGTTGAAAAATATGCTGATATGAATTTCGACGAAGAAAGAAGTATTTTGATTGAAACTATTAATTGTTATGACCGAAAAGCCGCAATCGTTCAAGTAATCGTAGATAATGATCTTGATTTGAACATTAGATACTTTCCAACCGCAACTGGACATTTAGAAGATGGAACTTACATAAATAAACAAAGGTGGTTTTTCTCCCGGGTGCTGACCGAAGAAGAAAGATCGCTTATGGAAGAAGCGATCAAAACTCCGTTAACTTGGAGAACTTCCGAACCTGCCGCGTCAATTAGTCATGTCTAAGATTACCACATTTATTCCTGGACTTCAAAGTCAAAGATCTGTTGCCGGCGCCGCTTACGGCCCCGACGATGGTTCAGGAGGTTATTTTGAATGGGATCCAACTAAATATGATAATGTTACTGAAGTTTATGCGGAGATTGTTGCATATACTGATCCTACAGGATGTACGCCTAACCAAATTCCTGGAGTTAAATGGGAATTATATGATGTAACGAATAGCACTCAAATCGATGAATGGCAAGATACAGGGACTTCTTACGAAGTTAGAAGAAGTACGGATGTATTAGGAAGTATGCCTGCAAGTAAAGCAACAATGCGAATTAGTTGGAAAAAGAAGTGTGGGACAAGTGCTACTGCCAGCGCTACAAGATTAATTATTGTTCAAGAAAATCCAACAAAAACAAGGTCATTTATTTCGATAGGCGGCTCCACATTTACCACTAGTACAATATATGCGAATTTAGGCCGCGACGATAAACAATGGTTATGGGATGCGAGCAAATTCGCGACCATAGATGAAGTTCATTGTCATATAACTTTTAAAAGTGGTACTGCCGGTATCCAGGCGGCCGTTAAAGTAGATAACTTAGGTGAAACGGACTCGCTGACGAATTTTAGTTCGACTATTACTTCATACTATTTTTACAAAAGTTTAGATGTTTCGGGTACGATTACTGATGGCGAGACATATCGAACTTACATTAAAATTAGTAATGCTGCAGCAGCCGCCTACATTGCTAATTGTTATATCGTAGTTGATTTAGTCGATGTAAGTAAATTCGTTACGAACTTGGACATCCAGTGTGGAGGATTTTTTGATGGTGCTGCGGCTTACTCAGAAGAAGCACCCTATATAGCAACTTTTGATGCTTCTACAGATTATTGGGATGGGGTTACTAAATCTATATATCATCAAGCGTGTTTATATAGGGTCAGGGCAACAAGT
>Ga0307928_10004403_pt1 | contig 10681 bp, 23 predicted proteins | sample AceLakmetagen232_FD_201815 | JGI IMG/M metagenome (GOLD analysis project Ga0307928, IMG submission 201815) | Saline water microbial communities from Ace Lake, Antarctica - #232 | ecosystem: Environmental > Aquatic > Non-marine Saline and Alkaline > Saline | place: Antarctica: Ace Lake...
GGAAACATAACGAAAGCTATTGAATAGTAGTACTTATCATAGCTTTTTGATTCGCATCGATCCTTACAGTTTTAAAGATGGTGGTGATATCGATCTAGTAGATTATATATTAGTTTGTGGTCACCTTAAAAAAAATGATAGGTTCTGGCACGATTCCAAAATGTCAGAGGATTTTTGGGAACGCCTGGAAGAAGAATGGTATCATGATCAGGGATCTAATCCTGATTCATTTAATTCATATAATTTAAAGTATCACGATGGAAACGGTGGCGTTTTTCCTGTAGAAATAATTTTAGAAAAAGCTGATAAAGAAAGAAATATATAAATAAGATAAATCGCGCGATCGAGAAGCCTGGTCATCTCGCCGCCCTCATAAGGCGGTGTCCTTAACGGACCGGAGGTTCGAATCCTTCTCGCGCTACTTTCTTTTTCCTACTGAAAGATTAAAATGGATAACATAATTCAATGGCCAATCAAATTTGACCATCAGCACGAACACAAAAGGTTGTTCGATACTTTCACAGAAACGCTAATAGATTATCAAAGATATATTATAGAAAATCAAATCGATACAGAAATGATTGAGCCCGGCCAAGTTGATTTCTCAAAAATATCTGTTGCCGATTTACATAAGTGGGTTCTTATAAACGCATCACAAGTTTCTCATAACCATAACTAATAATTGGTACCAAAGGGAATAGTATAATGCCCACTAAATTGAATTTTAAAGAAGTGATCAAAAACAAAAAAGCTATCAATATTGTTATTCACGATTTCCCAGACCCAGACGCAATCTCTTCTGCTATAGGAATGACATATATATTAAAACATGCCGGGGCCACAGTCGGAAATATATATTACACAGGAGAGATATCACACCCACAGAACAAAGCGATGTTAACATTACTTAATTTGTCTCTTGTCAATTACGAAACAGATCCTTTTAAAAAGGGGAGTAGTATTGTACTAGTCGATACAAATAATGTTGGTCAAGATAGTAACCAACAAAAAATTAGGCCTGACTGTGTGAATGTGCTAGCTATAATAGACCACCACAAAGGCCATGCATCTACATCCCCTAATGATATTCGTGCCGTTGGTGCCTGTGCATCTATCGTCTGGCAGTATTTAAAAGATATGGATTACAATTATAGTACAGACGAAGGAATATTATTGGCAACTAGTTTAGTAACTGGAATTTTTACTGATACTAATTCTCTCATGTCAGATAATATAACTCAGCTTGACTTCGACGCCTATCAAGATTTAATTAAAAGAGTTGACAAACAGAAACTTTCAAACATAATGAACTATCCTTTGCCTTTATATTTGTTTGAGCTGAGACAACAGGCTTTCCAAGATAGTAATAAGAACGTTGTAGATTCAACTATTATTTCTGGTGTCGGTAAGATATCACCAAGCAAACGAGATGCCCTTCCAATCATTGCCGACGAGTTCTTGCGCATGACAGGAATAACAACATCAATTGTATTTGCTATCATCGATGATTATATAGATGTCTCAGTAAGATCTAATGATATTACTTTAGATGTCGGTAGTTTTGTACATCAAGTCTTTGGAACTGGAGGCGGCAAACAGGGGGCCGGAAGAGCAAAAATACATTTGGGGTTTTTTACTCCCGACGCTAATAAAGAAATCAATAACGAAACTTGGAACCTTGTAAAAAATATTGTACATAGTAAAGTTCACGATTCGATCAAGGGTCAATGACATTTGCATTTCTTATACTTCTTGCCACTGCCACACGGACACAAATCATTTCTGCCTATCTTAGTAATGTTAACTGGCTCTGCTATACTAATCGAATCGATGTGAGGAGTATCATTATTACAATACCATTTTAATAACTTACTAAATTCGGGATCGCTTTCTTCGATCGGCCTTACTGTTTCATTCACAATAATCTCCTTTCTTTTAATATAATATAATTTAAAAGAAAAAGCAAGAGAAACCTTGACAAATGTGTTAACATAAACTATATTATACTATACTATTTAGCTAAAGGAATTTTATGAACATCTTCTTATGGATTGTTATGGGTATATCACTGCTTGTGATCATTGGGGGCATTCAATATGTTGTGGATTAACAATGATGTTTATCATTTTAGGTCTAATGTAATATCGTATGAATTACAATACAATCTAAAACTTATTGAGAAGGGCGAATATGATAAAAGAAAAAGAATAATGGAAACAATAACAGGCTATGGAAAAATGACGTACCTATATAATACTATTTGTCCAACATCTGCCTGAAGACGTTCGAGATGATTTTGTTCTGTGGGAGATTGAACAAGAAACTCAAAGAAGAGATTACAGTGGGTTATTGTCTCCTCAAACTATTAAAAGAAAATGGCAACAAGTTATAATAGAAGACTATATTATTGATCAATTTCATATACCCGAAATGATATGGGAGACCGGTATTGTTTGGGATCGCATATTAGAAATAAAGAAATTATATAAGATATCTGATCAAGAAGAACCAGAAACATATAAAGTACCATATATTTTAAAGCATGGCAGAGAATTTTATATGAAAGATATTTACATAGAGAGCTGGGAAAATGAAATCTAAAGAAATAGAAGTTGAAAAGCTTGGTGAAACTCTTAAGAAAAATGGCGCCATTTATAATCTAGTGAAACGATCTGAAACAATAGCTATCTATTCTCTTGAATATAAAGGCCAACCAATATCTTTCGAAGTCTTTAAAATAACAATACAAAAACCAACCACACTAGTAGATCAAAAATCAGGAAAGGTTTACGATTATGCCCGCAAAGAAATATTTCCTGGTAACAGAGATTTTGGTAAAACTGCTTGGGCTGTTAGTAATATAAAGTCTGCGAATAAATTGTTTAAGGAATTGACAAATGAATAAAATAAAAGATATATTCCGATCTGCTACTCCGAAAGTAAAAGCATATTGCGATTATATATCTTCTCTTTCTAAAGCCAATAGAAAAATTAAACAAGAAGACTTTGCCAATATACACGCAACTGTTAAAATTTCTAGAGAGATAGCGTCGGGACTTGAAACTGAAGTACTAAACAATTGTAAACATGTACCAGATTCTGCGTCAAGAGATATTCAAACCTGTAAACAGTGCGGGGCAATTAGATTAGCCAAACCAAATTTAGATATCTATGGATTTCCAACTCCAGATGATCAGTGGGAAGCTTGGAAGTTTTAAATTTAACTAATAAGCAAAGGGTTGACAAATGAAGATCCAAAGTCTATCGATCGCAGTGCCAGCAGGATGTCTTAACAATTGTAAGTTCTGTGTTTCTCGTTTACATCCGAACCCATACAAAAATCGTATCGACAACATAGACGAATATACAGTAAAAGATTTTCAAAACAGATTGCAATACGCCTCTGCACAAAATATCGATACTGTTATCTTCACTGGCACTGGAGAGCCAACACAGAATATGGAATTTATTGATTCCATAATGCAATATTGTCATAAAGAAGATCTATTCTACAGATTTGAAATACAAACATCTGGCGTATCATTGGAAGAGAAACTATCCGACATAAGAAAGATGGGAATAAATGTTATATCCCTTTCACTATCTAATATATTTCATTCCCAAACAAATGCTTTACATAACGGCACACCAAAGGATCTGCAAGTAGATATTGACGATCTCTGTAAAAAAATTGTGGGTGAAAACTTTACATTGAGATTGGTTCTTAATATGACATCTGATTACGACGACCAGAAGCCACAGGATGTTATTGATAGAGCTTCTTCTTTAGGGGCAAACCAATTGACAATAAGAAGCCTATACGATTCAAATGATGATAGCAAACAAAGCAAATGGATTCAAAAAAATAGATGCGACGAAACTAAACTAATACAAATCTCACAACACATTAGATCATTCGGCAGACCATTACATCAACTTCCGTTCGGTGCTATGGTTAGGTCAATCAATGATATCAGTACAATTGTAGATGATGATTGTATGCATACAATAAATACAACTGAACATCTGAAGTACTTTATACTCAGGGAAGATTGCCATTTGTACAGTAGATGGGATGATAAGGGAAGTATAATTTACTAGGAGAGAATTGAGATGCAACAAGTTAAAAAATTTATTACTGCCGACGGTACAGAATTTACAAATAAACAAGAGGCACTAATACACGAAGCGAAAATTATACTACAAGAAAATCTGTTCACTATTTTTAAGGCCGTGTTTATACAAGAAGCAGCCGCCAGAAATGAACAATTAGATCTTGAATATATAACTCATATAGTAAATGATATCGCTAATAATGCCCAAACCATCCACAAATCCCTTGACGAGTTTATGGGAAACATAAACAGCAAGAAGAAACGTTCAAAGAAGGCTCCTGAGGTCACTGGTCAGCCGCCAGTAGCCAATCAACAGCGACCCTTACCCACGGCACCTATGACGATTCAAGCGCAAAATCCCGGGGCCATTCCCGACAACATTCTGCCGCCTGGTATCACACGAGATCAACTAGAGGGAAATTAAGATATGTCATGGTATGTTAAAAAACTAATGGATAATCTACCTGGAATTACATACACCGCTGAGTATTGTCTAACAGCAAGCGAATGGCACCAAAAAACCAGCACCAAATTTATCAACACCGGCCAACTGTTTGATTTTCCGTCACTATATGCAGATCTTTATAAAAATGTGAGGCCATCAAAGTGGAAAAATTTATATAAGTGGTTTACTATTCAAACATGAAAAAATATATTAAACAAATCTTCAGACGTTATAGCTGCTGGTATCATACAAGAAAAATGAACAAAACCGTCCAGGTCGTGAAAAAAGATCTTAAAGAAATTAAAAACAGTATATTAAATTGTATTCCCCAAGACAGCCATTTGATTTATATGAAACAAATGGATACCACTAAATGGAACACAGACTGTTTTTTCTGTGCCAATATAATGATACCCAGTAGATCCAGAATTATACACTATGACTGAAAACTTAACTAGATTGATTGTGGTTCATAGTTCCTTAATAGTTACATGGAACGAAGTAATAATATATACTCCTCATATGTACTCTCTTACTAATTATTTAGAATGTTCTTGGTTCGAAGAGTTTCTATCTAACATCCTGTAAGCGTCACCAGCAGACTTTAAACCGGCATGATAGAAGAGGCAGGGATAACTACTATAGAGTCGTCAGTAGTCTTAGGGGCTAGTTGTGATTGAGATTCTAGTTGTTCGGGAGTGAGCTCAATTGCGGTTATGTTTCCACAATGCCCACACTTAACATTTATAGTATCTTCTACTCGATGGTTCTTTTTGATTTCATTACCACGTTCAACATAGGCAGTAATAATAATATCTGTCAAGTCCCTCATACATCTGCATTCTCTTTGAATTTTCGACATCTTAGCTCCCTTTTGTTAGTAATGTTTATTCTTTAATATAGTTTATGTAACTAAGATTGTCAAGGCTTTATGATGTTTATATTTTGCCAATCCTGATGCCATTCTGTGAAATAGATTCTAGATATAATAATTGTGATGATTCTTTTTTCTCTTCTAAACTTACATAGATGATGACAAATATCCGGCCGGGGGTATCCACATTTATTAGAATCTGCCCATATACCACAAAACATATTTTCAACTAAACATTGGGCCATAATATTTCTCTCAAATAAACCATTGCCCGGATTGAAATGTTACTTTTCCTTTTCTATTTAACCAGCATCTTAATTTCCAATCTTGTAACCAAATGTGATAACTAAGATCGGAAAGGGCCACGGTGTGAGTGTTATTATCAGCTCTATGATCTAATAATTCTCGACAGTACATACTATTTAATATGCAATAATCCTTCGTGCCATATTTAACACATTGCATTGCTGGCTCAAAAAAGCATCTCATATGTATTTACCAATCTCAGTAAATAACCCACTAACATAATCTATCATGGGATTGAAATATCTGATACCAAAATAAATTATTGTTGCAACGATTATTATAGGAACTAACTTTTCTATGAGCTGTATCAAGAATCTAGCTAGTAACAATACAATAACGATTAGTGTTATTCCTAAGATTGGTGTTAACATATTACCTTCCCTGTTAAAAAAAGGGGAGAAATCAATCTCCCCATTTTAAGTGGAATGTTTTTTACTTCTTGATGTTTGCTTTCTTTGCTTTTGCTCTGCGAGTGCGCCTGGCCTTATTCTTCGCTTCGCGCTTCTTGGCTTTGATATCCTTCTCAGCCTTTGCGTTATCATTATCCAAAACCCGCTTGACAGTCTGAGGAGCCATGCAAACCTCTCTGGCGATATCACAGTGACGCATCCCGGCCTTCATAAGGATACGAGCGGCGATTGAACGAGAGTCATATACCTTGCCATTCTCAAGGTTTGGATTGTCACCGATGTAAGTATGAGCATCCCGACCCGAAGCAGGAGTTTTGATCATCGTCGCAACCTTCTGCTCGACTTTAGTTGTCTCAACGGCCTGCTGCTTTGAATCAACCTTCTTACCGACAAGAGCCTTCTTTGCGGCGTTTGCTTTGCGTGTAACGGCTGCCTTCTTTGCTGCTGCTGATCTTGCTGCTGCCTTCTGCTCGTCTGTCATTTTTGAAGTCTTGTTAGCCATTTAAGGCCTCCTTTTGTTTAATGTGTTTGTTGTCTCAATTTCCATACTAATAATATATGTTACGCCACAGTACTTGTCAAGGTCTTTTTCTAATTAAATCTCTCATTGCATTACAAACAGGAATCCTATATGCATCATTGATATCGAGATTTTTAACATCATCTACTCCACATCCTAGATTTAATAATTCAACGGCGGCTCTTTCCTCGGGAGGATTATTAAACTCTTCGTTTATTATATCGATCAAAATTTGGTTGTCTTTCATTTGTCACTTCCTTTCTATACTTTAATATATATTATGGAAAGATCTGTGTCAAGGGATTTTTTACAATATCTTTTTTGGTTACTTCAAGTGGAGGATTGATAATAGGCAGGCCGTAGATGTTCGGGGCAATCTCTATACGAATTTTTCTTTTTGATTTCTTAGTGGCTTTCTTCGTGACTTTCTTAGGGGATTTCTTTGTGACTTTATTTTGAGTACTACCTTTAATATACTTGGTGAGAGTAGCATGTACTGTCTGTACTGTCATTCCCAATAACTCTGCTACAGACTTCTTTGAATCAGGAGCCATAGTAAGCTCTCCTGCATCATACATTTCTCTTACTACTTCAGCTTTTGAACTGTATTCTTTCTTATCAAATATAAACATGTTATTAGATCTTTCAGATGTCTTATAAAATGACACAATTTAATTAAAACAAAACAAACCAAAAACAAAACATACCTTAATAGAATAGCTATCAAAGTACCCAACAAAATATAAAATACAGCTCCCCCGATCGCATATACAAAATAACAAATTATAATTAACAGGGAATCAATCATCAGTTTCCTTTTAATCTAAATAATTTTTAATCACAATAGGAGAAGTGATTGTTAATTGAACCTTCTCAGCTTTGTCAATAACAGTACCAGAAATATAATAACTACCAAAAAACGGCTGTACTATCATATCAACAATATTAGGTTCTTGTGGGAATTTTTTCTTAGCGTTCTCTCGGGCCTGTATTAAATTTCTTGTTTTCAAACTCCAATGGTGCCAATTATAATACTTTATTTCATTTCCTTTAATCTGTACAACCCCATCTATAATCTTACAACCCTTAGGATCGTAATCGACTTCATAATAAATACCACTGGACCAGAGCACGCCACGATCCTTTGCTATATGAATTGTTTTATGGGGCTGATGTGATCTGTCGAACTGACCAGTGTAAATAGTAATATACATTTTCTTCTTTGGATTTGCCTGTGCTTGCATCATTGTTGTGACCTTTCTACTGTAATTAAAGACACTTTCTGTCGTTTGCTGCATCTAAAATATACATCATGGCATCTGGTTTGTCAAGGCATTTGTTTTCTTTGTGTATAGAACAAAACTTTTCATACTGACTTTGCCGTTTGAATCTTCTCCCGCACTCTCGACAAATCGTTTTACCATATCTATTTTTGATTTTGTTCTTTTTCTTTCTGGGGATGTTATATAAAGTATCGGCAGAATCCATCTTCTCATAATGATCATCTAACCTCTGATAGCCAGCTTCAGCGATTCTATTAACCCGACCCATCACAATTTTTAAAGACATCGTTTGATCTTTCTTGAAGTTACTCAGATTGCCAGCGTTTGAATCTGCGCCGATTGTATTTTGTTTTATCTTTAATTCTTTGCGTAACTCTCCCACCTCGCATCTTTAGTACTGCTATACGCCTCTCTCCGATATCAACTATTTTTGATCTTGCTTGTCTCATTTGTCCCTTCCCCTTTGTCAATATTTATAAAGGAGATATATTATTCGTAACCAATATCTTTGTCATATTTCCACCCAGCACTTATAAGATGGTTTATGATATCATCACAACTATCAATTATTATTATACACCAGTCCTTAGAAATCCCCTCGTACTTTTGTTCAATCTTGACCGGCTTTGCGAGCCAAGAGGATAGCCTTGTACGGTTCTGATACAAGGTAAGTGCCAACAAGATGACCTCTAACAATACTATGGCATATAAAATATCTTTTCTCATTTGTCAATCCTTTTTTTAAGAAACAGGAACCCAATCCATTATCGTTTCGTCGTATTCAACTTCAACACAATCGTCAATACTCTCACCGAGCGCTTGCAAGATATCAGCAGAATAAACCTCTCCCGACGTCAGCTCAAGATACATTGTCTCGTTAACCACCTCGTTTGTCTTATTCACTGCTTACTTCCTTTGTAAAGATTGAAGGTTGTTTCAAACTCTAATTAAAATATACATCAATATACAACAAGGCTCTTATACATGAATCCATTCTAAATGTTCCTCAAACTGTGCCACTGACATTCCTAAACAATGCTCACGAACAATTCTTTTGGTCGCCGGTATCCTGTAAAATTTCTCGTCAACCCATTCGTCACGTTCTATTTTAGTTATAAAAACCTTCTCTGTGCTGGCTATACTCATTCGACCTGTACGTGAGTTCGGCTCTCCAATTGTACAGGCCCTTTTGCTATAATGATCTAAATACTCAATGCCGTAAAATAGTTTCATTTCACTATCTCCTATTTAAGATTTGAAAAATGGGCGGGGGACTTTAAAGTCCCCACTCCGAGCAATAATATGAATTAAGAAACTCGTTTTCCTCTTCTTTGTCATCGTTTTCTTGAGGCTGGACCATATTAAAAGGATGATAGGCTTCCTCAATAGGCTCAAGAAAATCTCCTGTTTCATCTTCCCACTTGACGTCGGTACTATCTGCTGTAAACTGCTGAGACAAACATTCAAGTGTCTCGCTGTCAAATTCCTGTGTTATCTATGCCAAAAGCATCTAAATCGTCTGCTAATTTAACCAAATCTTTTTCTGATGTAGAATTATAAGTTGTTTTCTTTCCTTCCTTCGATTGTGAATCCAGGCATGAGTGCCTCCTATTTTTTCTTCCTAAATATTTCTTTTATCTAAAAATCCATTTTTTCTTATCAAAATTCCACCAAGCAGTTAATAAACTATGACCATTACTACTACCGTCATTGAATTTCCAACTGAGCTGAACAGGGAAAACATATGTACCATCGGGAGCGAATCCATCACCAAAATCATCAACTACTAATTCATTATATATAGAGCTCATCACACCGGCCTTGTTTGCTAAATTTTGGGATTCTATTTCTACCCTTGGCCCATAGCGCCCCGCAACCATTTTAGTTTTTAATTTGATTGAAGTTCCCAGTTTGCTTTTTAATTGTTTTTCTAACCCAGAAAAATCAATTGAATCCATCTTTTCTTTAGTTAATTCTTCTTCTCCACCTTTAGCTTCATCTAATTTATTCTTTTCTAAATATTCTTTGAATCCCATCTTCTCCTCCTTCTTGAAGTTTCGTTTTCTATACTACTAATATATATTGTGCCATCAGAGCTGTCAAGACTTATTTTCTTCGTCAAGTTTGTTGTTTATGAGAATGGTTCTTTCAACTGACTCACCAAAAGTTCGGCACATATCATCTATTGTATATCTGTCGTCTTTCCCTATCTTGTCGTTGTATGCCTTCAGTTTCTTTTTTGGAAAATCACCCATCGTATCATATCTACCAAGAACTGACATAGTTATTTTATTAACAGAAGCCCCATATGTTTGTATCTCAGGCATTACCCATTTACCATTTTTTAATACTCGCACAGCCTGTCGATCGTAACAACTAATTAGCCAAGGGTTCCCGGTTAATATTGGAATGTGATGAGGGATATATGATACCATGTCATTAAATGTCATAGAAAATTCTGGGAAGTTTCTTATATCACCACAGGAATCTTTTTCGCACGGATGATCTATAGCTCTTAACTGTTCTGTAGTTACATAACAAATCATTTGTTTCTCCTTACTAATAAATATATGTTATGCCACTAGGGCTGTCAAGACTTAATCAACTATTTTCCACCAGCCTGGAGCCTCAGGGGAGCCTCCTATATACAACGCGCCCTCATTAGTGCCACCACAGATCAGATTTTCAACACGCTGATAATCATTTATTGGTAATGGTTTTGAATCAT
>Ga0307928_10004404_pt1 | contig 10680 bp, 10 predicted proteins | sample AceLakmetagen232_FD_201815 | JGI IMG/M metagenome (GOLD analysis project Ga0307928, IMG submission 201815) | Saline water microbial communities from Ace Lake, Antarctica - #232 | ecosystem: Environmental > Aquatic > Non-marine Saline and Alkaline > Saline | place: Antarctica: Ace Lake...
TACTGTATTAAAAATATTAGCATACCTCATATCACAATATGATCTTATCTCTTTATAATCATTATCTTTAGCAAATATTTTCATCTGTTTAAATATTTTACCTATTCCACCTATAACAGATACATTTATTAATGTACAAAATCTTTTAAACTCTATAGTAGTTGGTTGTGAAGTATGTTTTCTTAAAATCTTACCTAAACTACCAACACACACTAATTCATCATTAAAAAATAAACCATATCTTACTAGTGCTGTAGAACTTCCCTGTGTATGATTATCTTTAAAAAATAAATTAGCTGTTTTAGAATCTATTTCTACCAACTTACATTTTCTAGCAAAAATACGCTTTTTTTGTACACCTAAAGCTTGACATATTCTGGATAAAATGATATCTTTATTGTTAATCAACTCATCTTCAAATATAGTTATTAGTCTAACATTTTTTTCTAAACATGATTTCATTTTATCATAATGATATGTCCTACTTCTACCAGAAGACAATTCACCATGCCAATATAAACCACATACTTCTACAGCTAAATTATTATCTGGAAAATAAAAATCCAATTCTTTTGGTTTTATTAAAAACCTATCATTATACACAACTTTTATATCTGGTAACTCTTCTTCTAAAAAATCTCTAATTAACTGTTCTGGTCTAGAAACATAATTATTTTGAGCATAGCATACAGCACATCTATTACCTGTTTTATTTTTATTATCCATAAAACTATGAAAATTAGTTTTCCATATATGCCCTTCTGGGCATTTCAATGTAAGTTTGGAATTACTATTTATATATTCAGTAGATAATAAAATATAACCACGTTTTTGTACATAATTTCTAATATATTCTATGGAATGTTTGTAAACTCTACCAAAAACGTATGGTTTTGCATCTTTATGATTAATTCTGTAACTAACTCCTTTTGATTCTAAACATTTTTTCCTATTATTTTTATAATAAAGCTTACTTTTTAATAAAAGGTCCTTCTTATCACGATTCTTATGACTAATTTTATTTTTCAATAACACTCTTGCTTTTTCACATTCTTCTGAACCACAAGTTACCTGTTTTTTATAATATGTAGAAAATTCTTTTCCACAGAATTTACACTTCTTAGTAATCTCAGTATAATTATTTCTCTTTCTACTCTGATTTCTCCATTGTATTTTTTCTCTAATTTGTTTAGCTTTACCTTTACAACTATCACAATACTTTTGGCTTCCAGATGTTGGAGTAAAAATATTAGTGCACCCTTCCATTTTACACATTTTATCCTTATACATGATTCCTCCGTATATTTATATTTATTAACTGTCACAATAAATATAATACACAAAACCAGAATGTCAAGCAAAAAGTAGTATTCTTCGGCTAAAAATATAACCGAAGAATACACATTTATTACTATAATAGTATTACACATATATTATGTTACATTAATATATATAGTACCATTATTAATACATTTTACAGACTTCTATCAATAATACCCATACCTAACATACGTGGGTCTAAACAAGCAAAACCCAACTCAGCCCATCCAAAAAAGCCCTGTTTCTGTTGTCTTAGAAGAGTAGGATCTTCATATGCCTCATATTCTTTTCTAATAGGCATAACTAAAGAATCATTAGTCCCCATATCAAACCCAATAATCTGAGTTTCTCCTAAAGTAACAATGGTACCATCAGCAGCAGTTTTATTAGTATTCTCTAAAACATAAGCATTATACTCATCTGAACCGGCATTGTCGGTTGCAATGAATTTACCATAGGATGAATCATTACTGTTAATGTTATAAAGACCAGTAGCTCCAAGATGTTGAACTTCATGGAGTGTGACATTCCAAATAGAACCCATACCAGAAGCTTGAAAAATTTCTCGTCTGGTTACAGGATCAATATCTGTATCTGACCACTCTCTAATATCAGCGGCATCTTCAGGACTTAAATAAATATCAGTTAAAGTTCTACCAATACGTTTAAACCCTACAATCATCTTATTCATAAGCTCTTTAGAGAAATATCCTGCGCCAGTAGATGAAGGTTGAATTTCATAAATTGGGGCAGGTCTAGACCCAAGAAGCCCTTTACCTGTAAAACTAGATGTAGCAGCGGGTATAATCACCCTCCATCCACCGTTCTGTTACTTATAAAGACCTCAGCTTTACCTGTTAGGCGAGTAATTATTTCTAATTACTTCTCTATGTCTCCATAGAAGTCCAGAACATACCATCTACTCATTGAGTAGCCACTTGGTGTTCGTTGAGAACTGGAGAAACTTTATGATGCATACATTTAGGTAATATATTAATACTATTAGTAAGTAATTCTTTATTAATAGAAACATTATTTAAGTATAATCTATAAGAAACAGGAGATTTACTGTGCTTAATAACACTTGTAAATTTAACTCCTAAATTATTTATACATTTTTCTAATAACAATATTTCTGTGTAAGAAAAACTTTCTAAACATAGAACTATATAATTTCTTTCTTTATTGTGATATCCATCATCACCTATTAAAACAGCTAATGATATTAAATCAAAATTATCAGTAATAAAACTATTTGGTAAAATTTTTACTCTATCTTTATAAAACAAATTATGTAATTTTGTTAAATATGGGTGAACACCTGTTGACATAGCACATACATTTTGTATGTTATAATATTTTTTTCCGCCTTTTCCATCTGGCATTAAAGCCTTAGTTCCCCTATCCCTAATCCACATATTAGCAGTAGTGAATGGTTTTAAATTACTATGTTTCCATTTTAACCACTCAACCTGGTCTATAGCATGCTCTTCTCTAAATGAAGCATTTTTTAAGTGTGATCTTTTTTCAAGATGCCCATCACCAAGAATGCTACCTATCAGTATACTTTTTTGGAAATCAGAAAAATCTGTCCTTTTCAAATCTCCATATATATGTTTTGGTTTTTCAAAATTTATTTTATACTTTTTTAATGATGCCATAATAGTTTGTATTGATACTCTAAATTTTACAGCCGTTTCAAATATATTACCATTATATATTTTTTCTATTATATCTTTTTCTATTATCATAAATTCTCCATTTCTGCTGATTGTCTCTATTTATAGAATTTTTACTGTCTATCGACTAGTATCTATAACTTAACGAGAGTTTCCAGCATATTCGTGGTTTGCTTAACACATCACTGTGCTAAGGAGCATGTATATTTACTCTTCTTCATAGTTTGCTAAATCTTTGGCCGCACGTGCAGCCGCTCTCTGAGGAATATCAATCCTAGAGTCTCTAGCGTACGTAATTTTCCAATCCGCAGCAGTATCTATAGTAAATGTAGGAACAAAAACCTCTTCTCCTATACCTTCTATAAAGTTCTGAGCAATGTAACCAAGCCCAGGTAAAACCCAAACCGGAATCTCGAAGTCTTCCATTCTGTTACTTAAATGACCTGAAAACTTTATTCAGGCGGGAAGGCTCTTCATCCTTCCTCTACATGTCTCCATGTAGTTCAGACTATATCATCACCCTCATAAAGGGGAAGAACGTGTAGTCGTTGAGGCTCCTTGTTTAAAGTTGCCTGCTGATTATCTCTACTCTCATAATTATCACTATATCAGTATATGAGATTTAACAAGAATTTCCAGCATATAGTTCTTTTTATTGTTTCTACATTACTGTAGAGGTGGCCAAAAATTTAGCCACCGGATAAACCGCTTGTGCCATTCTGTTACTTTTATAACCTACATAGAATGTAGGCGGGTTACTGCGAAGTAACCTCTATATGTTACCATATAGTTCGGACTCTATCTTCATCTTTTAAAGATGTCTAGCATGTTAGTCTCTGAGATGTCTTCGTATCAATGATTAAATAGTGTTATTTCTTCACATAAATCAAAACATTCTTTACAATAGGCTTTTTTCCCAAACTCCCTAAGATTTAAATACCTATCTAAAATAGTTAATTGCCTTGATTTTGCAAATATTCTATCAGACAATTTATTTACTAATATACGTAAACTCTTCTGATTTTTAACAGCAAGATTGTAATAAAACTTACTTTTATTACTATCTTTACGTTTAGTTTTACACTTTAATATACTAACTGTATAAGTAATATTATCTCTATTAAACATTTCTTTTATATTATTAAAAATTGTTGTAGATTCACCAGAAAAACTTATTGTTGGCTCCATACGAATATCTGTTCTAGGGAAACCTTGTTTATGTGATGATATAAAAATAGAACCATCACCATCTAAAAAGCCCCCCAACCAAGAATAAGTATAATTACGGTTACCAGTGTCTATATTATAATTATAATTAGATTCTATCAATAAATCAGCTAAATTTATTTGTTTATTAGTATAAGGTGTCGTTGAAAACTTCCAACCCATATCCTCAACATAAACACTCCTATCTCTACAAAACTCTTCTATCAATAAAAGTTGTTTTTTTCTTCCTATTACTGTATCTTTTAATATATTAGCAAGCTCCATACACTTACTTATCCTACTAATTTCTACTGATTTTTCTACTTTATAAACAGTTTTTCTATCTCTAGTACCAACATAATGATTTATATCATTATTATGTAGAAAAGAAGAAACTATCTCAATTAAACCAAAATTAGTATTAGTAAATGTTATTTTTGGCCCAATTCTTAATTTATTACCCTTAACTAAACGTTTAACTGCATACACACTACCATCTGAGTCTATTAACCCAGATATATAATTTATATTTGATACAAAGTTATCTGCATGATTGCCCATATCTACCTCCTTATTATCACCATATCAGTAAAAAACGGAAAATGGGGTTTCCAGCATATAGCTAGATTTTCATTATAACCTTACGGCTATACGGGGCACACATTTTTACCCGGTGCCAAGCGTTCTACCGAAAACATACTTCTCATTATTGATTCCAGTTCAATCTTCTGCAAGATTGGAGTTGTTAATGCCGCAGCAAAGGCTCTATAAGCAGCCATACCCTCTGGCGTTTGAACATCTGCGGTTTCTTTAAACAATTTTTGCATTTCTTTTAAATCCATAGTAACAACTCCTCCTTTATTAATATTGGAAGCACTGTACAAGTGCCTTAATCCAAAAAAGCTTTTTTTATATCAAAAGTTTGATTCTGATCGGATACAATGTAGTATTAGCAATATTAGCAGTCGCTTTAGCTACACTGGCACCTTTCATTACTCTAGCTACGGTTGTGTCGGCACAATATTCTCCATTATAATCAGTACCACCAGCAGCATTAGAAACATCATTAGTCACTTTACCTTCATCAGCAGCAGCACGTAAAGGCTGGCCGGGCAAAATACCGGCAGAAGGCACAGTAGGTGTACTAGCGTTTCCATCAGTTCCTTCAGCTGTATAATGTACAGTATCATAGATACCTAAATGGGCTACACCAGCGGGTACTGATTTAGTACCTTCAATGGCTCCAGTAGCTCCATACTTAGACTGTGCAATAGCATCACTAGATCCTAAATCACCAGGCATAACAAAACCATTAGGATGTACTTGATGATACCCGGTTTTTACTTTCTGCATAAGAAACCCAAATGGTGTATACGTTGGATCATTAAACTTCATTTTAAAAACAATAGGTTCCTGATTAGTAGCAGTTGAATCCAAATACACAACAGCACCGGCATAAGCTACAACACCACCAACACCAGTAGTCGTATCTGTTTCACCATAACTACAAAATTGATCTTCTACAACAGGATGTCTTGGAATAAACATGTCCTTGTTCCTCCTTTAAATCAGTTATTATTCAGATTTTGTCCATCTATCGGCCATAGCCTTTCCTAAATCAGCATACTTAGCCAATATAGACGCATCTGGTCTGTTTTCTAAATTTAAAGACGCCATAACAGCCTGTCCAGGAGTTATCTTTGCTGGAGGGGTAACTTCACCGTCTTTATTGTCACTATTTTCTTCAAGATCTTTGTCTTCTTTTTTAGCAGCTTCTTTGTCAACTTCTTTGTCAGCTTCTTTTTTAGCAGCTTCTGCAAGTTTAGCAGCATCTTCCTCGGCCTTTGCGTCAGTTTTAGCATCTTCGCCTGCCTTAGCTAATTCAGCGATTACAGCTTCTCTGATGGAAACCAAGTCACTTCTATAAGATGCAAAATCTTCATCTGTCATTTCCCTTACTTTAACCGACTGGCCCTCCTTATCAGAATTAACTACGCCAGCATCCTCAAGATCACCCATACGGGTCTCTTGTAACCTATCCTTCTTCATACCCTGTATTTCTGTTTCTACTTTACCTATTTTTTCGTTAGATGCTTCAAGATCTTTTCTGGCTACCTCAAGCTCAGATGTAAGTTCTTGACCACGAGTTTCTTCTTCAGTAAGTTTGCTCTGGAGATCAGCAACCTCTCCATTTTTAGTCTCTAATTCTGTAGTCAAATCAGAAATAGATGAAGCAGCTTTCCGAAGCTCTATCTCGGTACTCTTACGAATTTCGGTTTCTTCTTTCTTATCGAACAGCTCTGCTACTACTGCAGCAACCTGTTTCTCTAACTCTTTCTTTTCCATATTTTAAGTTTCCTCCTTGCTTTTATGTTCACACAAGATACAAACAACAACTTAAACGACCTGAATGTCGTATTACTAAACCCTTCTCCTACGAACTTATAATCTTATTTATCATGGAAGACTTTGAGCAGCACCACTATTACCTCTACAATACAACCCATCCGCTATCATGTCCCCACCAAGCATAAACAACATATCCACTTCAACATCCGTTCCGGGTGCTGAGCTACAGGTAAGTATAATAGTATTATCTGTAGTATTAGCAGTAGTATAAAAATATCCTAAATCTCCTTTAGGTGTTGCTACCACTGTAGCATATGTTGCTAAATCGTACCCATGCCATTTAATACCAGAAGCCACAACCGCAGTTGTTGCACCACTAACTACAGTACTGGTTCCGGCCCATACAAAAGGATAAGCATGGTTATTACCCATATTACGATAAATAACTTTGTTATGATCGTCACCGTTAATTTTCGTAAGTTTAGGTGTACTTTTCAAACTACCTTGTTGACCAATGTTTATTTGTCCCATTTAATATTACCTCCGTGATCCAATTTTTACTGCCTCACGCAAAACAGCCTTTAATTCATCTAAAAGCTCTTCTCGTTTGTCATCAACAACATTACTTTCCATAATTGCTTCAGCGTATGCCTTAGCATACTCCCGGATCGCTTTATTACGTAAACAATCAGGATCGGTAGTATCCCTAGAAAAAGAAGTGCAGCTCCCTTCAAAAAGACTACACCAATCTTCAGCTATTATTTTCTCATCTTTATCATACACTCTTTTTTTGTAATTTACACACACACCTAATGTATCATCCAACATACCATTACGTGCCTCTTCTTTTATAACATTGTCTTCTGTATTTACAATGGTTACATTATTAATACCTGATTTTTCATCCAATTTTTCAATATTATCATAATCCAATACTATAATTTCATCGGATTCTTTATGAGTAATATCTTTATTTGCAGCTGTTTCTAAAATAACAGATGCTGGATTGGCGGGATTTTTTACAATACCACAACCAAAAAAAGAAATATTTCTCAACACCCTTGTTAGAGCACCAGCAGCTATTTCTTTGCCACCCTTTAAAACTTTTGCCATCTTACCTAACATACTATTATCTAAAGAAGCCAAACCTAACATTTCAGCTTCTTTACGTGTTATTGTAAGATCACCTATCTTAACATCATAATCTTCATAATAACATTCCATTGAAACAGCTGGCCATTCACCCTCTTCTATTTCTTTAGCTAATTCTGGAAATCTGTTTTTATAAAGTATACCAGCTACCTGAATATGCATTTCTTGTACATCAAGGCTTGCAGTCTCACGCGCCGACAATTCAGTTATATCTAATACTTTATTATCTTTATCGGTATATACTCTTTCATACAGATGTCCAACTACAGAAGTCTCGTGATGTTCCAAGTCTAAAGCTTTATTAGTAATAGTACTTCCTGCAGCAAGTAGTTCGCTACCTAGAAAATAAGCATGGTTTAAATTTTCTCCTGAAGACACTAATATAGCAGATAAATACATTAAATCAGGCTGTTTATTTTTGTCTTCAGGTAACTTTATAACTTCAGAAGCTTTTTCTTTTAATTCAATAGTTTCCTTCTGTAATTTTAGTTCCCCTTGTAAATAAAATTTATTCTTCATATATATTAGTCTCCAGTTTTAAAAATTTCTTTATTTTAGTTTTACAATTTTATACATTTATAACCCTTATGATGTTCTCTTCTACCACATGCTGTAGACCCCATATTACCTTTATTTAAATCATGTTTCCTACAAAAATCACTTAAATTATATACAATTTTTTCTTCTCCATTAGGAAAAATTACTAACCATTCACATGCTATCTTTTTAATTAAAGCATCGAATACATGTTTTGGTGGTGTAATTCCATAACTATGGTGGTTAGACCCTTTTACACCAAACATATGATTTTTAGATCCTTTATGATTATCAGACATAAGCTTTCTAGTTTTTTCAGAATGTGATTTTCCTTTTAATGACTCACTTATTTTTCTCTTATGTTCCTCAGTATGAATATGGCCTTTATGACTTTCAGAAAGATTCTTTCTGTGCTCTTCAGTTATTACATGACCAAGCATTCCGCCACCTCCTTCAGTCATATTATACCCATTAGGTAATTTAGAATTATATTGTCTAATATAGTGGAACTCCATATCATCAAGCTCTTCTTTAGATTCACAATACTCTATAACTTTCCACTTGAAATTCTTACTACCATACTTTCCTATAGCATTATGGAAATAACAATTATCTCTGTTAGCAATACTATCATTTATATGGGCCAACTTTCTAGTTCTTAAACTTGTTATAGTTTGCCCTATATAAATCTTGCCACCAACTTCATTAACAACTTTATATATTATACCAAAATGGTTATTCTGCATATCTAATTTTCCCATAATATTCTGCAAATTCTGCATAACTACTATCATCCAACGTTACCTTAGCCCCATCTAAAAAACAAGAATATTCTATAGCTGTCATATCCTTTACTGAAGCTGCGTTTTTAACCTGTAAATTTTTCTTTTGTTGATTTGGTGATACATCTGACTTTTTAACTGTTTTTGGTTTGGTAGTTTTGGTTTTTACTTGCCCCTTTGGTGGACCTGAAGAAGGTGTATTTGCTATCCCTGTTGCTTCTTTTTGCCACGGAGAACCAACAATACCTAAAGTGCCATCTTCAACCAACGGAAGTTCTTCCTTCATATTATTAAGCTCATTAGGATAATCAAAACCTAAAGCCTCTAAAGAAGTTCTATAACTAAGCATACGTCTGTCAACGCATTGTGAGAGTGTATTCATATAAAGAATTGTATCAAGTAGTATACCTTTATCCCACCTAACTTTAGGAAACCTTTCAAAATTCATTGCAATTGCTATTTGTTGGTACTCCCTGTAAATCCACTCTGTAACTTGTCTCCTAGCATAATTAATCTCTTCTAATAAACCTTTAGTAAGCAAATCAACTTCAGAACCATTTAAATCACCACCACCGTCTATTAAAGATCTTGATATAGCTAAACCAGTTGTTAAATCTTCATTAACTTGAGTATACTTTCCTGCTCCTAAAATCTTATCTATCTCTGGAGAAACTATTTTTTCTATATTTAAAGTATGATTCCATACTACATCTATGGCCTTACTAGAAGTATTAAATAACTGAGCCACCGCTTCTAATTCACTTTGTGATACTACTGGATACTCATCATTACCTATAGTTATTTTCAACATATAATTAGTAATACCATCTAAAGTACTTAAATCAGCCTGTCTTAAAGCACGTTTATATTCTATAGAATCAAAAACTTTAGCAGACCTTGGTTTTGCATATCGTTCATAAGGTTGCTTTCTATAAGTAACTTGTCCAACCAATCTAGAATCTAGTTGGTATTCACCACCCTTTTCAGCTGCTGCCTTAAGATCAGAAGGTAATGCTTTTATTAAAGCCTTTTCTTCATCAGTCTGATCTGAAGAATTTTTCTTTAAAAGTTCCGTTAATTCAGCTGGGGGCGTTAAAGCAACAGCTACATTATCAAATAAAAGATTTCCTGTTATATTAACTAACAGAGGATTTAGAACAGTATAAGCTACTGGTAAATGTCCTTTAGACCATATATTCTTTTTAGCTGCTGAAGCCTTACCAGAAGGTTTCTTCATGTTTTGGCCTGGAATTGGTGACAAATAAGATACTCTTGGTTCATACTTAGCCAACACTTTGTATGTAGAAACATGACCTACTTTAAAAAAATCTAAAAATATCCATTCTAATATTTTGGCCAGCCCTACATCAAAAGCCCATACATCATAAAAATTCTTTATGTTGTCATCATCTATGTCATTTTCAAACCCTTTCCTTGCTAAACTTGCTAAAACATTAGTAGCTGACCCAACTAAAGGTTCTGTATAATAATATTTAATAGCACGTTTAAAAGATTCTTTTGGGTCCTCAGTATATGAATCAGCTTGAGCTAAATCTAAATTAGTTCTTTGTACATAATCTCTATTTATAGTAGCTGCCCTTTCTATGCCCCTATTAACTACACCACCACCTTTCCTTGTATCTATAAAAGCTAAA
>Ga0307928_10004405_pt1 | contig 10680 bp, 20 predicted proteins | sample AceLakmetagen232_FD_201815 | JGI IMG/M metagenome (GOLD analysis project Ga0307928, IMG submission 201815) | Saline water microbial communities from Ace Lake, Antarctica - #232 | ecosystem: Environmental > Aquatic > Non-marine Saline and Alkaline > Saline | place: Antarctica: Ace Lake...
TTGTACGATATTGTCTTTACCTGAACTAATAAACTTACTAAACCATAAGTCTCTTAGTATTTCTGTGATTAGTTCCCTCGCCCAAAGAGTTTGGGTAAGGTTTGTATTTTGAATTGTTAAAGCCATAATAAACCCTCCTTAAATAACATTTTACGTTATGAGGATTTATTACAGCCCTCCTCGCCTTAGGCGAATCTGGTATTTTTAATGCGATTAGACGAATCTCGCTGGAAGTTACCGGCTTCCCTGTTTTCCGTCTATGCAAGCCTGTGTTTTTTCTATGCGAGACTAACTCATAAGGGAAAACACCGAAAACCCTGCTTTGGTCTCAATTAGTGTGTATTATACAGTAATATAACTTTTTGTCAAGTCTTTTTTATATACCACCCATAATTCTTTCTCTTACTGATTCAGGTAACTTTGAAAAAGCATCTGGATTATCTCTCTGTAATTTCTCTGCTGCTGCCATATCTATATTGCTTAAATCATCTTTGCTAGAACCTGAAACCTTAGCTGATGTAACTATCTTAGGATTAGTGATTTTCTTTAATGTGTCAGCACTACCCTTTGTTGTGATGTATTTAATATATTCAGGATGTGTTTTACCTAAAATATATCTAGCCTCTCCGGGGTCTGCGGCTAAATTAACAGCAGCTTGCAATAATGGCTGTGCTTTTAAAACCTCATCCGCCCAAGCTGATACTTTATCAAAGTCCTCATGGTTCTTTTTAGCATTTGCTATTGATGTGCTTTCCATTAAAGGTCTGGTGCTTTGGCTTATTTTCTTTTCAAGTTTATCGCTAAAAGCTAACAATTCTTTACGGGTAGGATAGTCGTTTAAATATTCTTCCTGTTCCTCTGGTGTCATTGCTGGCTTTGCTGGTGCAGAACTCTCTAATGTTCTTCTTCTCTCTCTTTCCTCTCTTAAATCATCTTTAATGCCGTTAGCTGCTCTATTTGCCTCGTCTAATTTTTCTTTCAATGTAGCGATGTCTTCAGGTGGTGGCTCTACTACTGGTGGGTCAGGTGGTGGCTCTACTACTGGTGGGTCAGGTGTAAAGATAGTAGCTTTTAAAACCTCTCCTGTCTCTGTGTCCATTGTTGGATTGCCGTCATCATCAAGAATGTTGTTATCATCATCATGGCTTATCTGTATTTCGTTACCTTCTTCGTCTTTTACTCTTTCGTTATCCTCTCCCAACTGAAAACCCTCTCCATCTATGATTGTTTCTTCCATTATTATCTCCTATTTGGTTGTTTTTGTGTTATTTGCCCTATTGGTAACTGCTGTTGTGGCTGTTCTGCTTGTTTTTTGATTCTTGCTAGTATCTTGGCTTTATTCGGTAGGTCTGAAGCTTCGATCAAGTCCTCCTCTGTTATTGTCTCGAATCCTTTTTCTTTCATTTCCATCATTGTAAGGAATGTAGCTGCTCTCATAGTAGGTGAAGAACTAATCTCGTCAATAGCGATATCGTATCTTGTCATGTCTATATTCTTGAGAATCTCGCCTGCTCTTTGAAGTGCAGTATCGCTTACATTTATAGCTTCTGGATTTTCTGCAATTTGTTGCTTTTCCTCTTCTGTTATAAATGCGTCCTCTCCACAAACCCTCACTACCTTTTCAGGAGAATAAGAAGTTAATATCAACCCAATTAGAACCCTTGCCTCTATATGCCTTGTGAATCTTAGGTTATCAAATATCTCCTGTATTGTTATTATACCCTGTTGTTGTCTAATAGATAGAGCTTTACCTGACATTGACTTTACATCTTGCTGTCCTAGTAAATCAGCATTAGCTCCACTAATTCTCTTTATCATATCTGAACCTTTATCAGATAGAATAAATGTTGATAATGTTCCGGGTACTGGTGTCTCTCTTCTTAGTTCTGTGCCATGCTTCTTTTTAATATAAACACCGGGTCTTGAACCAAACTGCTTTAAATGGGCTTCTCCATCTTCGTCTAAAGCATCTTCATCCCCAACCCATGGTGCATTAGCTGAAGTGTTTACAATATGTAATCCCATAGATATTTGCTTATTAATGAACTTCTGCGGGTCTTTTAGAGCCGTTGTTACACCTTGACACCTCTGCTCATGCTTAGTAGCAGAAGGAGACCAATCAGCTATATATGGTATAAATGGAAATGTCTTTAGATGTGGATAATATGGAGAATCATCATCCTGTAAAAGAACTTCATTCACAACTGAAGCTATCTTGATTTTAGGAATACGTCTTTCGTGAAGCTTTAAGTTTGGCGTTATTTTTAACATTTGCTTTATTTCTGCCTTACTCTCTTTGCCTGATAATTCCTCTATATCACCGGATTGAGTATCAACAAGAAACTTAACCTTAGTATATTTCTTGTACCAGCATTCAACTAATGTCCATCTATTCTTGTCTGAATCGGGGTCTGGCTTTCCTGTTGCTTCGTTTATTTTATCCTCTTGGTCTGGAAATCGTGATAGTAAAGAATCTTTTGTTAGATTAGATATCTCCCTTATTACATATTCTGCATCGCTTAAATCATACTCAACAGAATAAGGATCAACCTTTATCTCAAAAGGACTTCTATGATGAAAGGTTATTATCCCATTCAAGATATCTTCTTCATAGTCTATTTCTATCTCAAGAAACCCACGAGAACATTTCACCCCATCAGAGAAACAATCACTAAACTTGTATTCTGCGTTCTGCTTACTAACTATGTTTTTAATAAGCAATGTCATTATCTCTGCTGTTAAATCATCCCCACCCTCTACGCCTACAATCTTAATATCCTGCCTATTTTGTCTCTGATATCCAACAATCAGCTTTATAACTCCTCTTATCTCGTTAAATGTATAAGCTGGTCTGCCCTCTGATTCTACCTGTGCTTTAGTCTCTACTTTCCATTGTTCCCCTTGTGCAAAGGCAAAGTCCTCCTCTGACTGTACCTTCCACTTACTCCACTTACTTGTGGCTTCTTTATGCCAATCTTTAATCTTAGCTAATGTAGTTGCCATATTATCCCCCTATTTCTTTGGCTTTGGATGTCTGCATGTATCTGTTTTATTTCTACCCCTACCGCCTGACTTGAATCCTCTCTGTGAACCATCTTTCTGACCGTAACTTGTTCCTTTACCGCTTTTCTTTGTTGCCATTACTTTTTCTCCTTTTTGTTTGTTTTATGACTTCTCATGTGAGCCTTTAATCCTGCTTTGCTTTTACATACTTTTCCACATACTTTGCATAATGACCTTGTATCTTCTGGGGAATTATCTAATATAACCTCTTTTACCGCTATAACACTTTTAAGAGTTATCCCACTAGGAAACAACACATCTAATATCTGATTGACTATCTTCTCTGGGTCTTTAATAATATCGTCATTCTGAAACACTATCTTGCAATATGGCTTTAAAATATTCTTATTCTCTATCTCAAGTCCTTTCCCTCCTCCTATTACTTCCCAGCGATAATGAATTCCGTTCAGTATTAGTAGTCTCATGCTTCCTCCTTATTATATTTATTAAATTCAACTTCAAGTTCATTTACAGCTTTCGTAAACATAGTTACGTAATCTGTATCTACCATCCATTTACTTTTCAACTCTAATATTTTCAATCTTATCTTAAATTCATCAAGCTTTTGCTGTCTTTCTATTGTTCCCATATTTGGGTAATACTTCTTTTTAAATTTTTTTTCTAATACTAAATCATCTTTACAACTTTGACAAATATTCCTTATAATACCTTTTTTGTTATTAGTTGGAATTTCATAAACACCTAAACACCTTTCACATACTTGAGTCATAATTTTACCCCCCTTTGTTATTCACCACTTACTCTTTTTTCTTCTATTCCATGTAATTCTATAAACATATAATCCCATTGATGTTCTTTTCTAAAAGTCTTACATCTACGCCAATTTAAAACCATTCTTTTTATAACTAAAAATGGCATCTTCACAAAATCATTTATTACAAGACAACCACATAAAAGAAATAGTAAAATATTTCTAATCATACTCCCTCCTTTGTTATTTATGCCATCATTGGGTCATAATTGCTTACATATTGCCTTTTAACCGTCTTTCTCATTCTAGGTTCACTCATCTGATCATAACGTACCACATCAGGAAAATGTTTATGTACTTCTGTCAATTTCCCCTTAGTATCTCTTGCGTATCTGCTCATTGACTTAATTGTGCGTGTTAGGCTCTTATCAAATAGTATCTTTGGATAATTACCAAATCCTACTTCTTTGTCAGGGTCATACTTCAACCCTTGCCTTACTTTCATGTGTCCTAGTTCCACATCATCAATAGCATCTACAAAATAAAGCTTATGTTTAGCAAACTCCTCTTTTACCGTTAGCTTAGTGTTTCCATACGTCTTATTTCCAAAGTTAGGGTCAATTACTCTCTGGTCTATTGTGAAGCCTGTTTCCTGTGCCTTAATGAACTTTGATATATCTTCTATGTCTCCATCTACCCATCCCTCCCTATAATAGTAAAACGTGCCTGTTATATCCACTGCCCTCCATATAAAAGCATGAGGCTGTGCATCGTGCGGGTCAAGTGTTAATCCAATAGAGTATTTATATCTATTCTTAAAATCAAGCTTGTGCATATCTATTACATGTATTTCAGGCTGGAATAATCCTCTACGATTATATATCATACCTACAAGGTGTCTTGGTCTACCATGTAGCCTCACTTCTTTTTCATCCTCATCTAAAGACGAAGCATAGTCCTCTATATCTTTCATTGTCAACATGCCACCGTTCTCTTTGAGATTATCCTCAATATCCATTACAAAATATTGCTTGTCGGGGTCTGTTGAATCCACAAACTCATCCCAAACCCAAACCTCCTTGAGAAGCGTAGCTGTTATTATAAGCCTACCTTGAGATACCATAAATCCTTTAATCAATGCTAAATATCTATCTCTCTGTATTGGCTCATTTACCCATACAAAGTCAGCGACAACTGTCTCAAATGCCATAGGGTCTTGCTCACAACTCATAATCGTGAATGTATTACCATTCCTCAATCCCCACTTAGTAGTTATGCCAGATTGATTCTTATGGCACTTCTTGGGGTCTATCATGTCCTTAGGTATCATCTTGCGTAAATAAGGCTCTAACTCTACACCTGCACCCTCATTGAAGTTAGGCACTACAATAACACAATGTATAATCTTATTATCTAATCTCTTCTCTTTTGGAAACCAATCAGGATAATACTTTGTTACATGATAGCAAAACAAATGCCCTCCACACTCAGTCTTGCCGCTCTTATTACCTCCTGCAACAAGTATCTTCTGTGCTTTCGATTGAAAGATAGGCTTCTGTCCTCTATTCGGAAGGAAGTTGCGAAGCGGAGACGATAAGAAGTCTAATACCTCTGTCCGTTTATTTTGAGGTAAACTCTTCAATATCTGCTCATTAGACGCCATAGCATGTATATCGTGATATGATGTGTTTGCGTATATGTCTGATATGCTCATTTATATCTAAATTCCTAAATCGGTATGCCTCATAAAAAGTTAATTTTCTTGTGCTTAATCCTATATGTTGTGTCAAGAACTTTCTCAACCACAAGATGTAGTATGAAGTAAATCTCACACACTATATGTTGTGGTATCTTCTTTATGTAACCACTATATGTTGTGGTGTGTAATTTCTTAAATACTAGTTTTAAAAACATGTTGTATAATACGCATATACATTCTTTATGTTGCTTTTGTTTTTTCCCTTTACTTTTCTCTTACTTACAATAAACCACAAGATGTTTATTACACATAGTGGACTAAATAGTCTTAATCTTTTAATCATTAGTAGCCCATTCTCTTCTTGCATTCAGGACATCTATTCTCTTGTATTATATTTCGTAATCCCTCTACAAGTTCTTTATCTGTAATAATCAATCTATCTTTCCAGTATATATCGCCGGATTTTAATTTAACCTCCATAACACCCCCAAATTTGCAAAGTTATTGCCTTACCTATACTCTACATTCAGCTATTTGTGCTTAGCAAGTTTTAAAATATTTACAATAGTCTCTTCATCTGTCATGGTTGGCGCAATATCAAAATCCGCTGTAATTAAGTCCGGTACAAGCTTTCTTAATAATGCAATACTCATTGCTCCGTCTTGATATGACCTGCGAATGTAATTTACCAGAAATGATGTGCCTTTTTCTGCCTTAACTTGCTCCAGTGCCGCTCTTAACTCAGCAATCTCTGGCTTTGCTGGTCTGCCTGCCGGATTCCCCGATTCCCCTTTTTTCCAATGATGTCCAGTATTCTTTGTTTTTCTTTGTTTTGCATTGCTCATTTTTTCACCTCAAAAATTAATATCTCATCAGCCTTAACATCTGCTAATTGCTTCATTAATTCAATCTGTTCTTTTTCGTTGCCAACTGCGTCAATAGTAAGCCTTATTTGATTATCAAGGCTCTTTAATGCTCGCCTGTTAAAGTCTTTCAAATGCCCCTCAAATTTAATCTTCATTACTAACCATCCATATATATATATAAGCTAAACTGATCTTATCATTCCATCCATTGTCTATTGAACATCCATCTTCTAACTGTTTATTATCTAGCATTTCGTCAAGAGAGAGGAAGTTTGCCTCAAACTCTTGTTGTTTATTCATTTCCTTTTTCTCCCCTAATTAATATATAACACACTACCCATTGTATGTCAACACTTATTTTGTCTATATGTAGTAATTAGCCGAAATTTAAGAAGTGTTGGGCGTTGAGTAATTTACAGCCATTAAAAGCCTCAGAGAATAGAAGAAAAGAAAATATAATTTTTACCCTAGTTTGTGACAAAACATGTTTTGTATGTCAAATTTATTTTCATGCTCTACGCATAGCGATTAATAAATAAAAGATTGCGTTAAAAGATTGCTTATGCTATACTAATGACATGATAAAGATTAATAACAAAACAGGAGGGGTGAAGATGAGAGGGATTATTTGTGGTGATTGTGGGCATAGCATAAAAAGACATAACATAAATGGGTGTAATCATGGAAACTCTAATTATGTATTTTGTCATTGTAAATTAAATCCTATAGAAATAAGAAAGATGTATTTTAATAAGAAAAGAAAGAAATTTAACAAAACAGGAGGGGCGAAGATGAGAACAGATAAATTGATAGTTGAAGCAGATTTACGAAAAGACTTTCAGGCGTTGTTAAAAAGATTGAAGGATTATATTGAGCCAAATAGTAAGGAAAATTTTAAAATCTTATTAGATGATGTTATTTATAAGTTAAGTTTTGAAGATATGGGTAATTTAATTACAAAAGAAGTAAAATAGATATGAAATATGATATAACAAAGGATGGTCAATGGATACAGCCCTTCCGAAAAGATTTTAAAATAAAATGTTGCGATTGTGGTTTAGTCCATAATATAAATTTTAGAATAAGAAAGGGGCGTGTTCAATTTCAGGCGTTTAGAAATAAAAGGTCAACCGCCCAAGTTAGAAGAAATATGTCTAATATTAAAGTAAATAATGTAATTGGAAGGGAAAAAAGGAGATAGTTAGATGAAAGCTGGCGATAGAGTAAAACATAAGTATCTAGGTAAGGGGACTTTTATAAAAAGAATACCTGCCTGTTTTGGCTTAGTTTTAGTTAAATGGGATAAAACGCCTTCTGCTAGATATAATATGGGCGAAAAACTTTGTTCTATTTTCCCAGATGAATTAACAAATATAAAGGAATAAAACTATGAGGGAAATTAAATTCCGTGCGTGGGATAAAGATAGAGAGTTTATGTTTAATGTGGGGAAAATGGATTTTGAAAGAATTTATGTAACTCGTAATGGTGGTTATGATTTAGTCTATTATTTTACTCAAATAGAACTCATGCAATACACAGGACTAAAAGATAAGAACGGCAAAGAGATTTATGAAGGGGATATATTGAGACTTTATATTCCTGCCGATGATAAAATTGCAGAAGTGAAAGTTTTTTGGAATGAATTACACTTAAAATGGAATGTAAAATATATAGAATTGCCAGCAATAATAGACAGTAGAGAATCTTATACATTACCACTATGTGCATTTATACATAAAAAAGCAGAAATAATCGGCAATATATACGAAAATCCTAATCTAATAAAACAAAGGGGGACAAGATGAGCAACGAAAGCGTATTAAATGAGTTAGCCCCATTTATTCCTAATCCTATTCAAAAAAAGATTATATCTAAAATAAAGGATATGGCATCGCATAGACCAATAACTATGGCTATAATACTAAAATATAGAAGGTATAATAACAAAACAGGAGGGGTGAAGATGAGATGTAAAGTAGATATGAGAACTAGGCAGGGTTATATTATGTATGGGCTAGACGCTGATATATATGAGGATGGAGATATTTATTTTCGCAGAAATAAGGATGGGGTTGGTGCTTGGCATTGTGGCAGAGTTAATAAAAATGATTATAATGTTATAAGAATACAGGAGGAGGAGGATTAAATGAAATCTAAAAAAGAAATAGTAAGTGAGTTAATAATGATCCTGCTTGAATGGGGAATTAAACGTAAAGATATCGCAGAGGAATTAGATATTGCTGAATCTACATTATGGAGATATGAACAGGGGAAGATTGGGAATATACACCGTAGTAAAATAAATGGATTAAATAAAATGATAAGGAGGATTAAATGAACATACTAAAAGCAATAGGCATATTATTACTAGCAGAAGCAGAGAAAGAATAATGGGTATTATAATTTTAGGTATGAACATTGCTACATTTTGTCTTGTTTGTCTGATTTTTAAAATGATGCACAATAGTGAGCCGGTAGGGGGGAAGAAATGAAGAATAAAAAAGTATTTTTAGAAAGTAGAATAGCGTATCATGAAAATAAAATAGAGATAAATAAAGAACAAATACTTATATCGAGAGTAAGTATAGCGAACTGTGAGCAAGAGATTAAAGAATTAAAAAGTAGCTTAATAAAACATAAGGAGAAGTGATTATGGGACTACCAAAGTTACTAGACGAATCAATAAACAACTTTAACATAGCATATCGTACAGGCATGCAAGAATCGGACAAGATACTATCTAGACATATTGATAGAGTTGAAACGGAAAATGAGCGGTTAAAAAAGGAATTGAAATTAAAGAATGCTCAATTAGCAAGGTTTGGCAAGATATTTGATAATAATAACAAAAAAGGAGAATGAGATGGGTAACGAAGTAGTAGTAAAATCAGCGATGGATAGCATGGCGGGAAGATTACAGGTCAGTAGACCAGTTTTAGAACAAACACTCAAAGCAACTGTATGCAGAGGAACATCAAATAAAGACGGATCATACACGCCTATGACAAACTCAGAATTCGTAGCATTCGTAGTAGTATCGAACAACTATAAGCTGAATCCTCTTATAAAGGAGATTTATGCCTATCCGGACACCAAGTCAGCCGGCATCATTCCGATTGTATCAACAGACGGCTGGAACAAGCTAATGACCACACATCCAAAGTATAAAACACACTCTTATATACAATCAGAAAAAATGGTTAAAATAGGTAACTCGAAAAACTGTCCAGAGTGGATGGAAATTCATATCGTAAAGACAGATGGTAGTGTAGTGAAAATAAGAGAATATCTTGACGAATGCTACAATGGTGGAAAGAAATATAAAAGCGGAGATTATATTAAATCCCCGTGGGATACTCATACCAAACGATTGCTAAGGCATAAAACTAAAATACAGGGAGTAAGAGAGGCATTCGGATTCGGCGGAATCTATGATCAAGATGAGGGAGATAGAATTATTGAGGCGCATATAGTAAGAGAAGAAACAGCCGGAAAGCCTGAAGTAGAACAGCCGAAAGCATTATCCGATGAAAATCCGCTTGACCATTCTAAAATACAAAAATTAGAGGAGCCTGAACCGGAGAACACAACTGAGCCGGAGAAGAAAGATAAACCAGCCAAAAAGACATCAGGCGCGCCGGAGATTGTAAAAGAAGAAGCTATGACAGAGAAGAAAACAAAGAAAGAAAAGGAAGTAGAAAAAAAACAGGAAGTTGGGAATGACGGATACTTTGACTTGCTGGCAAAAGCAAGAAAACTCAAAAAGGAAGTAGGCGAGGATGTATATTATAAAACTTTAGGCGCGGCAGGGTTCGAGAAATCCAATCAGATGAAAGCTTCTGACCTTAAACAATTCATCGGAGTGCTTGAGGATATGAAATCAGGTCTGAAGAAAGAAACTAAAGGGAAAGATACTGACCTGTTATTTCAAGAAGAAGAAAGAGAACCTGGACAGGAAGGATAGTGGAAACCATGCAAAAAATATCATTCGACCCTAAAACTCATATTTATAGAAATACGGAAACTGGGCTAATAATCCCGAATGTAACATCTATTCTTGAGAAAGCAGGGTTGAGTGATTTTAGCAAAGCCAATCCCGATGTATTAAGGAGGGCGCAGGAGTTCGGAAAGGCTGTTCACTTAGCTTGTCATCTTTACGATGCTAATAACTTGAACATGAGCAGCCTTAGTCCGGCGCTTGAGCCATATCTCGAAGCTTGGATTTTGTTTGAGAAAGATACTGGGTTCAAAGTTGAAAGTTCAGAACAAATTGTATATTCTAAAAAATGGAACTATGCTGGAACTTATGACGATGTTGGTTCATGGGATAATATGAAAA
>Ga0307928_10004406_pt1 | contig 10679 bp, 10 predicted proteins | sample AceLakmetagen232_FD_201815 | JGI IMG/M metagenome (GOLD analysis project Ga0307928, IMG submission 201815) | Saline water microbial communities from Ace Lake, Antarctica - #232 | ecosystem: Environmental > Aquatic > Non-marine Saline and Alkaline > Saline | place: Antarctica: Ace Lake...
GGAGCGCAGCGTGCGCACTGAGGCTGGCTTTACCAAGGACGATGGGGCGTATGATGCTGAGATTGGCGGCGTAGTGGGCACAGCAGTTATCATCGACCCCGATTATGCCGAGAAGACGCGCAACCTCCGTGACGCTGGCAGATTGGACATGCAGCACGACTCTATCTACGGCTATGGCACCAGCGAGTCGGGCGATGTGGACGGAGAGACATACAACGTGGTCACGGAGCTAACCAGCCTCGAGGCGATTGATTGGGTCTCTCGTGCTGGCGCTGGCGGGCGGGCTTTGCAAGCGCAAGACCTGGCCGAGACATATAAGAAGGCGTATGGGGAAACTGAGGCAGCTGCCGAGGTTACAAACAATGAAGAGGAGGAGTCTGTGGTAGAACGTGGACGGGTGGATGCGGTCCTGGCTGAATTCCGTGGATTGCCGGAGTCCGTTGTGGGGTTGCTGGCAGAGCGCCAGTACATCTCGGACGAGTCGGTACGGATAGCGGCCACCGACATGGTGACGGCGTTGGAGGCCGAACTAGGGGCGGCACGGATCGACAATCCAGCCGTTGGCCAAGCCACGGACGAGCCGTGGACCCAAGAAGATGCGGACAAAGCGATCCGCGAGGCGAATAAGCGGCACTTGCCTAATTGTAAATAAAGGAGCTTGAGATGACAGAAGAAGTTCGCGAGGAATATGAAGTCAGTTCGGAGGGCGCGGTAAGGCACTGGCCAGTAAGCTACGCGCGGATGTTTGACATCACGCCGACGCCTACCCAACCTGCGGCTCTGACGTCGCTTGTGTTTGGTAAAGAGGTTTGCGGCACCGTCTTGAGCATCGACGCAGATGTGGATCGGGCCATTGTGGACTTTACGTCCAGCATGGTGTATCTGCATAGCGTGCGTGACGTGCGCACCTATGCCGGCAATGTCGAGAACACATGGGGCGCTATCAACGAAGGCGACGTGATCTATTACGACCGGGATGCTAACGCGACTATGCCCGTGGGTACCAAGTTGAGCACGAGTCCGCTTGATTCTGGCGGCGTAGTGAACCCGGTGTTTGGGTGGGCAGTCTACAGCGGGCGAGTAACATACCCGCTTGGTTCTGTAGCTGCTGCCACGGTTGATGTAGCTGTTATGCAGTCTGGTTCTGGCGGCGGGGCCTAATAGGTAGAATAAGGAGAATACAAGATGCGAAAAATTACGCAATGGCTGCTGGACGTAGCCGAGGCCGACGCTGGCCCTAACCCAACAGACAAGCAAGCGGCCAGCATTGTGGCGCTGGGCGAGATTAGCAAAAACTTTGGCACCATGACAGTCGGGCGATTCAAAGAGACGATGACCACGGCTATGTTTAGTTCGTATTTCTCTAGGGCGCTCAGTGTAGCGTTCCGTGATCATTACGAGCGCCAGCTTGGCCAGTGGCGAGACTATGTGTATATGGATACCGCCCCCGACTTCCGAGACGTGCAGCGGTTCCGCCAAGGCATGGGCGGCGGGCTGTACCGACGCGGCGAGAAAGGCGAGGCAGAGGCCACCTATCTTGAGCAAGAGTATATCGCCTATGGCGTAGAACCATTTTCGCGCCAGTTCGATATTTCCTGGCAGGTAATCCAGAACGATGACCTTGGGGCGCTTCAGCAAGTCCCGCAGTTGATGGCAGAGAATGCCGGGCTGTGGCTAGATGCGTGGGTGTCGAATCTGTACGACAACGCAACCTTCCAGGCGACAGTTGCGGCTCTGGGCTATCCGTGGGCGGGCACTGGCCGCCTCACCATCCCGAACCTGTCGCTGGGCATCAACGCTATGATGCAGCGCACCGACACGCAGGGCAAACGCATTGCGTTCCCCCGTGTGTGGCTTGTGATTCCGCCTATCTATCAACTTCAGGCTCAGACGTTCTTGGAGAATGTGCTGGCCTTTGGTGGTGCGGGCGGTAACGTGTTGAATAGCTGGATTGCGGGCGTGCGGGTTGATCCCTACATCGCATTCGCCGGGGCTAACGTGCCCTGGTATCTGGTAGCAGAACCGTCCAGCCGAGCGGCCGCTATTACTGTGGCGCGTATGGAAAGCATGACTGGGCCCGTAGTGTTTAAGAAGAGTTCTGACATCGAGACGATGATCGGTAGTGCGCCGAGTGCCATGATGATGGGTTCGTTCGCTACCGGCGACATCGAGTACATGGTAGAAGACATTATCGGCGGATGGGATGATGCCAGCTATGCGGGCGTCACCGATGTGCGCGCGATTTATTACAGCTCGGGCACGACTCCGTAACCAAGCCGAGGCCGGGGGTAGCGGGCTCCCGGCCTAGATAACAAAAGAAGGGGCAAAAATGCCAACATATACGAGCATACAATCTCAGAAGCTCAAGTCAGTAGCAGATGTAGGCGGGGACATTAAGCTGAGCGCTGCGGAGAAGAAGACTGGCTTGGTAGTGAAACATGTCAAGGGGCACGAACGGCCCATGCTTTGTATCGCGCCAGATAGCGAGTCCATGGCGCAGGCGCTTGAGGCGGCTTACGGCATGACTCTTGAAGAGGCTAACACGATTATCAAGGAGCGCCCAGCGCATCCCGTGCTGTGGCCTTACGCGGCATTCCGCAAAGCGCAGGCCATGCTGGCTGCGTACACGGCGACACCGGAGGCCATTTCCACAACGCCACATTATCAGCGGATGCATGGATAAAGGAGCATAGACAATGCCTTTGGGAATCCCAGTAGCGAATAAGTACCAAGCGGGGTGGCCCTACATCCCCGGTATCCCCGGCACGGGCGGGCTCATGGCTATGCCTGGCATCGGGAATATCATGCAGCCAGGCGGCGGCAATGTGTTCTATGTCTGGGGAAGAAACAACTCGATTGGGTTGGATACGAACGACGGCCTGAGCATGCAGTCGCCATTCCTGACCATCACTCACGCGCTGGCTCAGTGCGTGGACGACGAACAGAACTACATCGTAGTGCTTTCGTACTCGGCACCGACTGGCGAGACTTGGCCGATCAACGTTGACAAGGAAACGGTGCATATCATCGGCGCTCCTGGTGGCGGGTACAACGTTCCCTACATCACGCCTCCTGGCGATACTGCGGCGTTCTACATCGCCAATGACAAGATCGAGATTGCTAACCTTTCAATCAATGCCGGAGCTACGCATGCCGGTATCGAGAACAACCCGGCTGCCGCGCGGTGGGGCTTGAAAGTCCGTGACTGCTTCTTCGGTGTTGTGGGCGCTGGCCAGGACGGCATCAAGAACGTAGCCGCTGGCGATATGCCTTATATGGAAGTCATACGATGCAGATTCGGCTATGGGCTGACCCGTGATGGCATCCGTATCGAGCACAACGCGACCCGTTCTATGATCGGTACGCCTTGGGGCAACGGAAATGTATTTAACCGCGTCGGCGGAATAGGCGTCAATGCGGTCGGTGCAGTTTATGACATTGGGGTTCATAACAACACGTTCATCTGTGCAAGCGATGCGCAGGGGCTAGCTGTCACGCTAGGCGCTGGGGCTAGTGAGTGCGTCGTTACGGACAACCGCGCCAACTTCGGCAACGCTGCAATGGCGGCCAACCCGTATGACGATGGCGCGGCTGGCGACGTGAATCATTGGCTAACCAACTGGCAAAACATCACCATGGTTGACCCGGCATAGGAGTAGCACATGGCCAAGCGCTACATGACTTTGACTATTTTCAAACAAAAAGCTGCCGAGGCCACCGACCTGCGCGTATTGCGTGGGGACGTGGCCCGGCTCAGGCCGAGCGTGCGCGATACGGACGAGGTCAACCAGATTCTATTTGATGCGACCGAACGCATTGTGCATGGAAGGATCGGGTAATGGCTTGCACTGGGTCATACGCACATCCTTTCGATTACGGCGTGATCTTTATGTGCGAGACTATAGAGTCCGGCATAGTCACGGCGGGGGCAGCTAGCTCAGACCTAGTTGATGCTGCGAAGGACTTTGGTGTGCTGGGCGTCGAGGTGGGCGCGCCAGTCTACAATCCCACAACAGGTATCTACGGATATGTAACGGTTGTGGCAGGGGACACGATCACTACCAGCACGGCTCTTTGGACGCTAGGCGATGCCTACCAAATTGTGTATATGAACGCCGAACAGGTGGCTACGGTGCAAACCTATCTACGCATAGGGGCAGGGGATATCACGGTGGCTTTGATGGCCGTCGGGGCACAGAATTGCTCTATCAGTTGCGCGGATGCGTTCGTTAGGAATCTAAACGTGGTACTCGCGGCTGTCAAGCACGCCTGCCCCTGCGAACGGCCTAACCTAACTGAGAACGCTCGAATGCAATTCTTGCAATGGTCCACTGAGGTATTGCGTAACATCTGGACTGGCGAGCTAGAGCTTTGTGACGGCGAAACGGGATCCAACTTCCCGGCGGTCGGGATTGCTCAGCAAGCGTGGACAGCCTGGCGTGCGGCTGAAATTGTGCTCGATTCATTGTTGGATGATACGGTCTAATGGCTTGAGGGGATAGAACTAGGCAGCCTGGACAGGTTGCGCGGCCGTCGGTCCCTAGAGTCCGGTTAGGTGAGAAAGGGCTAGTAATGGTGGCATACGTCGGGAACGGCACCCGTATCCAGATTGGTTTGGCCACATGCGCTAGCTACCGATTCTTGCCAGGCGAGATCAAATATGTTGATTCGCGCGATGCCAGCTCATTGCTAGATGCGTTGACGCAGGACGGTGAACCTGCGTTCGTGGAGAGATAGCATGCTTGTATTCAAGACAATCAAGCCGTCAAAGCTCAGAGTCAAGAATATGCGGCTCACGTTGCTAAACGGCATGCGCAAGGTAGGCAGAGCGGCCAAAAAGGACTTTGAACTAACTACCAAAACGTGGGAGCACGACGTTGACTTTGAGATGGTTATCTCGCTCGCGGGTCCTGGGCCCGAAATGATGATTGCAACGGACAATCCTATTTATCGGTACGTCAATGATGGCACCAAGCCACACCCGATTTTCGCAGGAATCTATACAGGCAAAAGCACAAAAAAGGCGCTATCGTTTTTATCAGGATACAAAGCCAAGACGACACCGAATGTCATCGGGTCAGGTTCCGGGGGGCCGTTTGGTAAAAAGGTGGCGGTCGCCTACGTGAACCACCCGGGTACTGAGGGCAGAAACTTTGACGCAATCCTGACGAAGAAATGGTCGCCGAAGTTCAAGCGGGCTATGGAGCAAATCATGATCGAGATAGGAAAGGAGTCCGGGCATGGAATCTGAGAAGAAAGCTAGGCGCAAGCTGACCCCTGTACAGGTACTTTCGCAAAGCGGCGAAGCTGCGCTGGTTGAATATGAGGCGGGGGGTATTCCTGAGCGAGTCACCATCCCTGCCGAGGCAGTAGAGGATGGCAAGGCGGACAAGAGCGCGCTGATTGCAGGCGTTGCATATGGCGAGGATTGGTCCGCACTAATGCCTACGCCTACGGATTATTTGCTAGCGCTGCGTAAGGCGGGAATCTGGACCGAAGAAGATTTGCGCAAGGATCCAAACCGGGCAGCTTCAATATTGAGCGGAGTCGCACCACGAGTCAACCGAATAATCAGAGACCTAGAGGAGGCTGGAAATGGCTAAAGAGTATATTGCTGGTGAGGCTGCGCTTTGGTTGCAGCCGGATGGGGCGAATACCAAGCCCCTTAACCTTGGATGCCACGGGGTAGAGGACATCACTGATCCGAGCAACGCAGGCGAAATCACGCTGCTATATTGCCCGGACGAGGCCGATGTGACCAAGTACAAGGTCTCGGGGTCGTTCGTGACACCAAGCACTAGCCCGGCAAGCACGTCCGTATCGACACGAGTAAGCAAAGTTATGGATGCGCTGGAAGCGTCTAGTTGCCAGGGGAACCTATTCATTCACAAGTTTAGTGGTGGGCGGCGTGACTTATTCAGCAACTATGAGCGAAGCTTTGCGCTCTATAAGTATCAGAAAGGCGAGACAACCTATTCTGCAATGGCTTCAATGGAGCCAGACAGCGAAGAGAAAAGCACCATGGCGACGGACCTACAGGCCGAACGGGTAACGCGAATCGTGCCGATTGACGGTGGGCGCGAAAGCCACGCGGCTATTGCGGCGATTACCTGCCTGGCCTCACTGTACGATTCCCGTTGTCAGGGGACGCTAGGTGCGGCTGTTAAAGATGGCGACTGGATGCTTGCGGGCACCGAAGGCGCTGCAGCCGCGGCTCCTCAAGTATGGATCAAGTCGGATGGTGTTTGGGCTCAGACGGCTGCGGACCCCGGCGCGGTGGATGATGACATTTCAGCCATTGGCAGGATTCCACTCACGTCGGCTATCACTCGCATCGTGGCAACCTGCGGTACTACAGACGCGGCGGCTCCCGCCGAGCTGTCCTACAGTGACGACCTCGGCGCTACTTGGACCAACGTGATAGTGGGCACAACCAACGCGCAGTACATCACATCTATGTGCATCATCGACCAGTACAATATCTGGGTCGGATGCGAAGACGGCGAAATCTACAAAAGCGACGATGCCGCTTTGACTTGGACAATGCAGCACGATGGCACGCTGGGCACCGATGACATTCGCGCTATCAAGTTTGTGTCGACTGACTTTGGCGTGGCCGTGGGCGATGCAAACCTCATGCTTGCCACTTATACAGGCGGTACGGCCTGGGCGCTGATCACCGGCGCAGCGGGTAAGGCCGCTGATAACATCCTGGACTTTTACCCCGTGACTGAGGATCGGTGGTTCCTTGGCTACGATGATGGTGAGATCTACTACACTGAGGACGGCGGCAGAACCTGGGCGCAGCGCCGGTTCCTTTCAGACAGCGTGGGCGCGGTCAATGCAATCGAGTTCGTATCCGATCTGGTAGGCTACGTGGTACATGATAGCGCGGCTCCAGTGGCGCGTATCTTGCGGACAATCGACGGCGGGTACTCATTTGATGCGATAACGATCCCGGCTAACACAGGGCTAGCCGATCTGGTAGCGTTTGGCCCGAACCTGGCTACAGCGGGCGGCGCACTGACCGGCGCCGTTGCGACAGTTATCCAAGTAGCCTAAAGAGAGTTACCCATGGGGGGATAGTATGGAAAGAACGTTTTTGACCAGCAACGGGACGAAGCTCGCGCTCCGTCCCGTTGCCATGCTGGCGATGCAGATGGTACGGAACGCAGCACGGAAAAGCCTGATTGATGAGGGCGTGCTGATACCTAAACCAACCTACACGTTCACAACGGATCTGGACGAGACCGAGACCCACGACCACGACAAAACCACTTTGAAGTCTAAAGAGGATTGGGCGGCATGGGCGGCCTACGAGGAAGGCGAGACCGCGCTAAAGATGCTGGTTCTCGGTAACACGATGCGCCTCTTGTTGATCAAGGGCGTCGATATTCCTCCCATGACAGAGGCCGAACGAAAAGTATGGGAGGGATTAGACATAGAATTCAGCGATGACCCCGATACGCGATTCATGGAATATGTGACGCTAGAGCACGTTCCTTCGCCAGAGGAGGCGCAAAGGCTAACCCGCGCAATCCTGATGCTCTCGCAGGCAGGGGCGCCAAAGGCGCAGGTTGACGCCGTGGATGCGCTCTTTCGCCGTAAAGTGGAGGGACAGAGCCCTAAAGTCCCTGCCGACGCGTAAAGGCGAATGGCACTATAGCTCCTATTTCGCGGCGGTAGACGCTGTGCATGATTGGGGGCGTATCCCCAGTGAGTTCGGGCTGTGCGAGGGCGACGAGGACTTGTGCGTAATGCAAGCCTACACAGATGCCAAGATGCGCATACAGTCATACGACCTACTACTCCGCGAGAAAAAGGTCAAATAAATGGCAATGGAAAAGATCGGCCTAGAAGCCGTTTTGGTTGATAAAGATTTCGTAGCTGGCATGGATACCTACCTGTCCGGCCTTGAAACCATGTCGAAATCCACCGACCGCATGGCGGACATGATGGAAGACTCTATGAAGGACGTGTCAAAGCCGCTAGAGGTCGCGGGTAAAAAAGCGGTCGGATTTGGCGACATGGTAGGGAAAGCGGCAAAGGGCCTTGCTGTATTTGGTCTGGCAGCGGGGGGTGTCAAAGCGCTAGGCGGGGCGTTTAACTTTCTCACTGAGACCGTCACCAAGAACAACGCGGAGTTTGAGACCTATCAGGTACAGATGGGCGTATTGCTGGGGTCTACGGATAAAGCCACCCAACGATTGACAGAGCTGGGCGAATTCGGACGCAGCACGCCATTCGAGCTGCCCGGCATCATGGATGCTGAGAAGATTCTAATCAGCTTTGGGTTGGTAGCCGATGATGTGCAAGACACGCTTGGTAAAGACGCTAACGAAATTCGTACCATCCTAGGCGATACGGCGGCTGGTACAGGCGTGGCCTTCGATCAGATGGCCGGATATCTAGGCAAGTTCGCTGCCGGGTCAACGGGCGAAGTGATCAGCCGCATGCAGGAATTGGGCGTCACCACCCGCGCGGAACTGACAGAGATGGGCCTAGAGTTCGCTAAATCTGGCCAGCTGCTATCGCCGCTTGAAGAATCCACGACCATTCTGCTACAGGTCATGCAGGACAAATTCGGTGGCATGATGGAAGCGCAATCTGGCACAATGGAGGGCATGGCGTCCAACATGGAGGATTGGATCTGGGAAGCCAAGCGCCAATTGTCCGAACCGATCTTTGACGTGCTCAAAGACAGCATGGGCGAATTGCTGGCATACCTAGACCGGCCTGAGACCTGGGAGATGATCACGGATTTGGCAGTAGGGCTGGGAGAAGCGATTGCATTCACCGTGAGCGCAGTCACCGAAATAGTGGGCTGGCTCCAACAGGTAGACCCTCAAGCGCTCGCGGCCGGTGCGGCTTTCGTGGCCATCGGGGTCGCGTTGCCTAGTGTTGCCGCCGGGTTGACGGCAATCAACGGGGCTATGGCGCTATTGGCGTTAAACCCTGTAGTTCTTGCGGCTGCGGCTATTGTAGGTATCGGGATCGGCATTGTCGCAGTATCCGAAAAGATCAGCGCAGTCGAGGCAGAGCGCAACGAATCGGCGGCGGCGGCTAGCGCGGCTAACATGCAGGCAGCGACAAGCTACCAAGATTATAGCAATAAGATGGTAGAATCGCTCCGCGTTTCTGAGGACGCGGCGTATGCATCTAAAGAAGCCCTCATGGATATGGGGGTAGAGCGTGGCCTTATTGCGTCACGGGAACAGTGGCAGGCTTACGCAAACACGATCAATACTGAGGTTGGCCCGGCGCTAACCGGCCTCAAGGACGGCATGCTCAACGGCCAGGGAACGATTGTGGAAACCACGGCGGCCGTCGTGGCTAGCGCGGAAGTATACGCTTCCTATGGCGCGCAATACGGCGATCTCGCCTCGTCAATCGCCTCTGACTCAGAGTCATTGATGGGCTCGATGGCGGACGTTTTCGATCCTGGCTTTTTCCAGGACAACTTTGGCGCTATTGCTGACATCACAAACGATCATAATTCGGCGATGGAGGATGCGGAGCTAGAGCATGGCGAGAAACTAGCCGATCTGCGCACCGAATATCTGGATACCAAAGCTGAAGACGAGGCAGCCTACGAACAGGAGCATCAAGCGCTGATTGATGCTGGCATGGAAGAAGAGGCCGCTAAACTAGACTCTAAACACACAGCCGAGACATCAACCAATAGCGCCAATTATGCTAAACAGATTCAATTGCAGAACATCGCTAATAGCAAGAAACAAATCGCCCAACAGCGAGCGTACATCACGGAGCTACAGAATCAAAGGAACGCCTCTGTTCTTTCATTGATTGAGCAGGTCAAAAAGGCAATGAAGGCGGGGACGATTGGCGAGAAAGAGGCGACGGACCTAATCGCAATTGCCAAGGAAGGGGCAAGCGTACAGCTCCTAAACAAGATCGCGTATGCAGACGCATCAGTTCAAATAGACGAAGCGCTGGCGACGGGTGCGGTCGGATCAGCTACAGCCGCGTATGAAGCATTGCAAGACGTGCAAGGGGGCGCGATAGAAGAGGCTCAAAGGCGATTGGCCGCGTTGTCCGCAGAGAACCAGGCGCTAGTCGAAGGCATGATTGCCGATGTCTCAACAAGCACGGGCAGCTTTGTTGGCACCGGAGGCGGATCAAGCGGGGGGGGCGGATCAAGCGGGGGGGGCGGTGGCGGCGGATCAGATAGCGGCGATGACAACGAGGAATCTGCTACGCGGGCGCTATCAGATATGGCAGACGACATCAATAATGCCATTCAGCAAATACAAGAGGCGCTAATCGCAGCGCCTGGGATTATGTGGACGGATGCGACGGAGGCAGCCTTTGACCGGCTGGGCGTCGTGGTCACGAATGCGGTGGCGCATGTATACGACTGGATGAACAACATCCCCGAGGGCGGCACTGCCACGGTAGGGGAAATGATCGAAGACCTCAAGGACTTTTTCGCTCCCTTGGGTGATATGTTTAAAATGCTCGATACCGACACGGGCGATTGGGTCAGCTCAAGCGAGACTTTCGAGACGGACGTACAGCAACTAATTGAGCATCTAACTTTTACGGCCGATCAGCTTCTTTTGTGGCTTGCTGAGTTCGCGACAACGACCGCTGAAGGCGATCTGGCCGTTGACGAATCAATCACTATAGCGGGGTTGATAGCTAAAGACCTCGCGACG
>Ga0307928_10004407_pt1 | contig 10678 bp, 11 predicted proteins | sample AceLakmetagen232_FD_201815 | JGI IMG/M metagenome (GOLD analysis project Ga0307928, IMG submission 201815) | Saline water microbial communities from Ace Lake, Antarctica - #232 | ecosystem: Environmental > Aquatic > Non-marine Saline and Alkaline > Saline | place: Antarctica: Ace Lake...
AGACTATTCTGCTGTGGGAGGATCGGTACGAAAACACTTTAAGATAATAGACACTCTATGCTTAGATAATCAACAGCACTGGTTTTATCTTGACAACCAGCTTGGCATGGCAATAGAGTATAAGCAACGAATGGATATTATAAATGAAAAATTACAATTTAAGAAATATCGAGTATTTCCTGTTTGGAAAAGGAAACGAACAGAGAGATTCCTGAATATAAGGAGATTGATAGCTGGAGGATATATGTTGAGACAAAGAGGATGTTGTCACGATACAGTATGTCAGATGGCAGCATGCAACTGGGATCCAAAAACAGATGAGCCAGAAAAGACAGACGTTCCAAAAGAAAGAGATGAAGAAGTTCCATTGGCAAGACGAGACGATTTGAGAGATGCTTGGGTCGGAGCGGTTACTGGAGCAATACGTCATTCAGCTGTAAGAAAGAAACTAAAGCTAACTAACTTAATAATAAATTAGAGGAAACATTATGTCAAAGAAAAAAAAAGGCATGCCTGGATGGCATATCATTGGATACTTAAAGAGTGTACTTTATAAACAGCAAGCTAAGTCCAGGAAAATAATTACACTTTTGGATCAGCCAGAAAGCGATGTATTAAAAAAAGACAGAGATATTATTCCAAAGTTGCGAAGTTGGAATACATTACGTACAAGAGTACAGCATATAAGGAATCAGATATTCAAGTATCCTTTTTATATCGAAGGATCTTCTTTTGTTGAAGATGAGCTGAAAAACTATTCCAACCTGAGCAGTTTATTTGAATGGATCACATGGGGATTGACTATTGGAAAAAGTTTTATATATAGAGATAATGAGAATAAATGCTTTGATGAATATCATGCTGAATATCTAACAATAGATGAGAAAGATAATTCTGGAAAATATTTCTTAAGATATTCAGAACCAGACACGGGAGCTGACAATAAAGGAAAGGAATTTTGGCTAGGAGAAAAAGAACACGCTTGCAACAGCATGCCATTTTTACTAAACAGATCTTATCGAAATAATTATCTAGGAGATTCAGCATTAAGCAGTTTAGGAAATTCTTACTTACAGTATTCTAAAGCAGATGCTGTTTTATCAAGTGGTTTAACAGTTCTTGGTAATCCCATTTTGGTATTGGAATCTGATGAGGACTTTTCAGGATTTGATATTTCGCAAGAGTTATCAAATAGCTTAACCAATTTAAAGAACAACTGGAATAAACATGGAGCTAAGCTATTACAATTACCTCCTGGACAAAAAGCAAGATTCCTCGAGTTCAATATTGAAGGGTTAAACTTTGCAAGACAATACAAGAAAGAGATCAAAGAGGATGTTGAAGAATCAGTTACAGGTACACAAATGGCAGTTGGATTATCGAATACACATGGATCATACAATGCTGTAAAAACAATGGCAAAGAATCCTCAACTTGCAGGAAGTTTTTTAAGAAAGATTGTTGCAGAATGGCTTACATCATGGCTTATAAACCCTATGTGGAAAGAGTCAGGAATGAAAACAGATGCAACTTTCAAAGGGGATGCTCCCAGATGGAAATGGAAAGTCCCTGAAAGATTTGAAGATCCTCAAATGATTGATGCTGACCTGAAAAAGTTTTTTGCAATTATTAAAAGTGAAACTCCTATTGCAGCCAAACGTAGATGGGAATTGTTACATGAAGATATTCCTAAAAATGTTAGTGATGATGATCTCTGGATTCCAGACTCTTCTTTATTGGGTGGAGGAGGTCAATCTTTCTCGTCTGAACAAACAGGGGAAAACGTAAACATGTATGTTAAAGCTGATGAGTTACGTAGAGTAATGATATGAAATGGCTGGAAAGTTTAGGAAAAGTTCTGAAAAATTTTGCCAGGAATGTTCTTTATCGATCTGATAAAAAAATTGGAATAGAAGTCCTAGCTTCAGAAGCTTATACTCATTCATTATTTGAACATCTTTCCTGGGGAGGTGTTCAATACAATAAAGTTTACGGAGAAAGAGTCTATCCATCAGCTAAAACTATACTCCCGGAACTGAGAGGGGAATCACAATCGGTTCAGAGAGAAATTATAAAAAAAGCTTACAAGGGAGTTGTAGAAGATAATATTATCCCTGCATTTAAAAATCATGGCAACCAGATAGCTCGAGATACTATAAATAAGCTTGGAAGTCGCACGATAAGAAAAATACAAGATTTGCGATTGGTCTATGGTGATGATCGGGGAGCCATAATGAATGCTGTAACTGATGAGAAATATACAGAAAGTAGAAGAAAATTAATAGTACAAAACAATCAAACTACATTAAGAAGCCATGCAACCTTAAGCATAGCACAAGAAAATCCCAAAACAGTTGGTGGTTTAAAATTTATTACACACAATGATGATAAAACCAGAACAAATCACTTTGCCGCTCATGGCACAATTGCACGTACAGGACATTATATCTGGTTTAAAATAAAACCACCGTTAGGGCACAATTGTAGATGTAAAGTCGTTATAGTTTTAGCAAAAGACTTTAAGGAATATTTCCCACCATCTTTAAATAGTGCTGGCCCGGATCCAGGTTTTTTCATAAATTAAAAAAAAAGCTTTGACAAGGTGTCTAAACTTTACGTAACTTTAGATTATTATTATTTTTATGAGGTTTTTATGTATTCTCTAGTATATGCAAAAAGAGGGAAAGAGCAAATCCCTTACTGGGTACTAAAAGGCGTGGAATTGACAAGTACAAAGTCGATTTATCCCATGGGCTGCCCCAAGAAAAAAAATATTAAAGAGATGTTTAAGCAATTGAAAGCGATGGAAAAAGATTTATATTTTCCTCCTACGCACAGAAGCCATCATTCGATACATGATCCAACAGTCGAAAACTGGACTCTTGGATTTCATGACAATGCAACAATAGTTGAAAACAAATATGGACATTGCCTTATCGCTGACTTGTGGTTTTTCTCCTTTCCTTTTTCTCTTGTTACTGGCGAGATTAGGTCGAGAAGTATGGAAGGACTCAGCACAACCTCCCAAGATGATGAAGAGGAGACTTGGTACTATAAGTCTTTAGCTCTCCTGTCAAGCAAAGCTCCCAACTGTGTCTTTCCTGCTTTTGGGCCTGATACTATTCAACTTTCTGCAGAAGCCAGAGATTATTTTCAAGATCACAAAGAGTCATTGCAATGCAAGTCAAATGTCCTTCAAATATCGAACCCAAAAAGAGAATTAGTTTATCTCAGTTTACAAGAAGGAGCTGGAATGGATAAAATAAAGATAAAAGAGATCAATTTATCTTCAGATGAAAAAAAAGTTGATGATGAAACAGCTGCATTAGCTGCTGAAGTCGAAGCTTTACAAGAAAAACTTGATCAGAAAAGCAACATGAGCAAAACAAAGGAAATTTTACAAAAACAAAAAGAAAAATTAGAACAAAAACTGGCTGAACAGGAAGGCGATAAGGATTCCGAAGATGACGATGATTCTGACGATGATTCTGAAGATGATTCCGAAGATGATTCCAGCAAAGAAAAGTCTGATAAAAAAGAACCTCCAGTCAAAAAGGATGATAAGGATGATAAGGAAGGAAAAAAAGACATGACAAAAAAGAAAGAACCTGAAAAAGGGAAAACTTTACAGCTTGCAAAAGATGTTATTGAGATTAAGAAAAGTCTTGGTGAAGCTTCTCCAAGTTCAGAAGAGTTTATTTTAAGCCTTTTAGAAAAAGGTTTTTCTGCTAAAGAAATTATTAGAAACATAAAAACTGAAATTAACTGGGAAAAGTCTGGTAAAGAAGTAAATCCTGAAATAGCTGAAGGCAAAAATGAATTTGGTGAGCATTGGGAAAAAATTCAAAAATCACTTAATCCCAAAATTTTAGAACAAATGAATGATGAAGATAAAAAAAGGCTCTGCAACTTTGTACCTAAACAGTCAAAACTGTACGAAGACAATCCTGAGCTTTTACAAGACACGAGGAGGTCATAAATGAGTGCAATAGCTGGACAGGCCAACAGATCTACTAACAAAGATTTTGTATATGGTTTTTCTGTAAAGGGAACTTCCTCCACATCAAAAGCTACATATTATAATGACGAATGGGTACAGATTGCTCAAGCTGGAGAAAGACTTGAGGATGCTTTTTCTACAGGATCTGAACCAGGACTTTTGGTTGGAAGATGTTTAAAAAATCAAAAAAATATTGACGGTGATAGTGCAGCAAGAGATGATGGAATAGCAATAAGCATTAAGCCAAACATATCTATTTTAGACATTGATGGAGATGCTGATGCTTACAGAGGCGATCCAACCTTTGCTAAAAACAATAATGATATATCAGTCGATATTTATGGAACTGATGCTTTTAATACTACTTATAATTTCACTGGTTTTTCTATGCCGATTTTCCCAAACGAAGAAAACTACAATGTTGATCCAGGTCTTTTACATAGAGCAGGAGTCTCTCTTGGTGGAGGAGTTGTTCATAAAACCAGGGAATGGATCATAGACGGAAGTAACCTTGATACAAATTGCTCTTTTGTAATTTCTCACAAAGATCAGGTACGTAGATATTATAGTATGGGGTTTGAATCAATAAATGGATTGACAGATGCAGTATCGGTAAACTTTGCAATGGATACTACATCAGGCCATTTTAATGGTACTGATCATAACTTCTCAGTTACAACTGGCAAATCTGCTGGAGATTTTATTGGTTGGAATTCTGCAACAGGAGTTAAAGTTGGAAAAGGCATTGATATTACAATAACACCGGAAACAGTAGGTACAGCTCCAGCAGCTGGAGAGATGCTTGCTTTAAGACTTGAATACGTAAATTGCGTATACTAAGGAAGGATGAATAAATGAACACAGCATTTGATCAAGCACTACATGAAGGGGTTGTTATGGCAGGCTTTGATAAAGGTCTGAGACTTGGCCCCTTTGAAGAGGTGCAAAAAATAATGGATAGAACCTGTCCAAGTATTGAGGTTCCGAGAGAAGAAACAAAATTTGGGGTAGTTTACGATGATCCCCTTCCGAGAGTCTGGGATAAGACACAGAGTGAAACCACAGGACTCAAACTAGGAGAAGTTAAATATAGAATGTCAATCTTTAGCAAAACCATCAGATGGAATGCTCTGGATGAGATCTATAGTCAGTTTAAACAGGTGAATCTATATGAGCTTGCAACACAGTATGGTCAGCACATGAAGATGATTCCTTTTTATTGCACAGCTTATCTGTTTACTTCAACTTCAGCAAATAGATTTTATACATATGTTCCAAAAGCGTATGATTCAAAAAACTTATTCTCTGATCAGGCGAGAGATGGAGCTGATGGAGCTAGTGCCGGACAACATCAAGGCAACACAGGAAGTGATTTTGTACTTTCAGCATGGTCAACACCTGGAATTTTGGATATGGTTGAAGATATCGAAAACAAATTCCCTGCCATCGCTGTGTCTGAATCTGACTTAGGATTCCATGATATCACTTACACCTCTGGAGCTAAGAAGATTCTTTTTGTCCCACCAGAGAAATTAGGCACAGTTAAAAGAGCTTTAAAAACAAAATTTTCTGGTGATGGAGAAACTTCGGCATCCACTCAGGATAATACCTGGAAAGAGGAATATGAAGTTATTTCTCTCTTTACCTTGAGAGGAGAAGATGCAGTGATTGTCCAGTTATATTCAAAGGCAGTCCCACAGCATACTCCTGCGGTTCACTTGACACCATCATTTACAAATGCTTATAGATCTAAGTATTGGAATGAAGAAAACTCAGATGAAGCTGATAGAGATCTTGAACGATGGATCAGATTTAGAGCCTGGGGCAATGTAGTTCCGAGGTTCTGGCAGGTTGTTCTTAGATATGATTTGACAGGTGATTAATAGAATTACTCTTTAAATTTAGGTTTCAGTTATCATTTGATTAGTGTATTATACTGAAGGAATTTAGAGGCATTGTGAGGGGAACTTCATGATGCCATTTTCTCAAAAACAAATGGAAGGACTTGCTATGAGTACAACCTCCGAATGGCTTAATAATAAATATCTTGCAAATTATCTCAGTACTTATTTATATGGAAAAAGTTCTGATATTGTTACTTATCAGGATACTGTTGCGGCGAATATTTCTGGAGATGCTCTTCCTGAACTTACAGCATTACTTCGTGATGTAGAAGCTAAAATAATTACACCACTTTTAGATAATGGTCAAACTTTTTTAGATTTCAACTTTTCAAGGTTACTCCAAGAATATAATCTTCCAGCCGAGAGAGGTAGTTTTGACGATACAAACTGGAGAACATTATTTGACGAAATGCACAACAATTCTGTATTTTTTAAAAGCAGAGGTTTATCTGCAACTAGAACTGATTTTTCAGGACAAGCATCGCTGTATCTAAACCATGTTGATGCTGATGGGTATAATATAGAAAGATGCCATCCTGGAGTATTTAATCTTGAATGTATACAAGATGAAAATGCTGGAGCAAGCAAAGGAAATGAAGTCATAAGGATTACTCCTGAAAATGAAGGGGATAACTTCCTTGACCAATGGACTTCTTCCAGAATAGGAGCGTTTGTTGACGTTGTTGTGGCTCAGGCTTCAGATAGTGAATTTATTGCGAATCCTTTATTTAATGGAATAAATTCAGGAGCAGACACTACAGATACTACAGATGGTTCATATCTTACGGATACAGTAATTACAACAGGAGATATGGAAAATTCACAATGGGAATTATCTGCTACTGATCATTTTAAGATAACCCAGAATACATCATATGTCCCATTGTCAAATAATGAATACTTAGGTTATGGATTAATGTATTCTAACTATAATACAACACTTGTCCCATTTACAGACACCGTAACTCAGGAATATCAAGCTGATTTTTTAACAAATGCTCCTTATTTACAAATACTTGATTTTTATGTAGAACAATGCACAGCAGGGACTCTAGATATTACTCTTTATCATGGAACTCAAAGCACATCTACTCAAATAGATAACTCTTCAACTTCTCAATGGTTAAGGTTAGAAAATCAATATAACGATTCAGCTTCCTGGTATAAAAACTTTTCACCGGGACAACCTACAGACTTAGAATACAAATTTATGTTAGAAGCTTCAGCTAACTATGATGGAACTTGTATTTTTGGAAGAGCAGTTACTTTTTCTTTTGATGAAGTAGGGCATTTGAATATTTTAGCTGTCAGAGGCAGAACTGATATGAATTATCAAGAAACTGCTGCTTATGAAATTGCTTATGGCACAACTGCCGGATTTAGACAAGAAGTGAGTGCAGTTTTACAAGACAAATATTTTCCTCATACAACAACTTCAGCTTCTTATTTATCAGAAACGTTTTAGGAGATAATTAATGGCTGTAATAGAATCTGATGTAACTGCTTGTTACACACAATTTTTGCAACAAGTTAACAATGAATGGCTGGAAGAAATATCTGATCAAGAAGCTGATGAAAGTGCCATAAACGAAATAAGAGTTAAAGTCGCGATCAGGGTTGTTTTAGAAATGTTTTCTGAAGTACTAACAGTTTTTGATAGTACTTCCTATATTCATAAATGGATTGTAGGGAGCACAACTTTAAAACTTTTAATGTCTTATGGTGATATTGGCGACATTGACATGGAAGCCATTGTGGCTGGATTGGAAAGATATAGGAAAGCCATTATGAAAAGAAAGTTTACTCCCCAGATGTTACGGGCGATCGATGGCAAAGATGGATTTTTAACTCCAAAAAGCAATGATTGGAATAAAGATTCTGACTCTGATAATGGGACTTATATAGATTTTTTAGCAGATAACTAATGATTAGATTAACACGAATTGAAGTCATACCTGGAGTTTTTGCTAATTTAGATCTGGATGAAAAGGCTGTCTTATCTTCTCTATATGACAGGGTTCCGAGAATCATAGCAAACGTAGCAAGAGTCTCAGCAAGAGAGCGTATTCGTAAAGGCGATTATGCTAACGATAATAAAGAAGCTGCAAAAGTTATGTTTTCAATTCCTCATAGTTGGGAAAAAGACGAGCATTATATTGTCGTTGATCACAAAAAGTATAAAAAAATTAAATACGGTACTCGGATTGGAATGAGAGCTTTATTTAAGTCTCAAACTTTATATAACAGTATTTTTGCAGAGACTCATCACAAGCATGTATCTGTTCATTGCATTGATTATGGGATTAAACATTTTAAGGGCGGTACTTTTTCTGTTCCGGAGAAAGAGATTAAAAGAGTTGAGAAAATTTTTGGAATAAAAGTTTTAAAAGGGAAAGTTAGAGTCGCAAAAAGAGAATTTTCTACTTGGGCGAGTTTAGAAGAAAAAAGGTTTAAACGTATGCTTGCGAGAGAAGCAAGAAAAGTTGAAAGAGATTTGAATAATTAAGGAGGTTGCATGGCAACACCGAACATAATAGAAGTCGTGAGGATTAAAAGTCCTGGGTTGCTTTATCATACTCCATCTCCGGGAGCCGCAAGCAGTAGTGATAACTGGGGAACTCAAGCGGGGCTTTTACCAGCTGGATTAAGCATATCTATTGAAAGAGTAAAAGAACAGACTTATCAGGATATTTATGGAACCCAGAACCAGGATGATAAAGAATTGGATCCTGAAGCTTTTTGTTATTTTGCACAAGCTGACTGGAATATAACTACAAAAAGTTTTGTTTTTGGATCTGATCGAGTAAACACAACAAATGAAAAAATAACATTCCCAGGCAGTACAGGAGATAACATAGGAAACAGTTCAACATTCTATAGTTTATTTTTTGTACCTTTGGCTTGGGAAGATACTACAAGTCCAGCACATCGAGACTGCATTTATATACCAAGAGTGCAGATCTCTTTACAGGGAGAAGTAAATTTAAACAAAGAATCCAGAATTTTAGAATTTGAAGGGTATTGTAGTCCTGCTCAATGGACGACCTCAACTGCATTTGCAGAAAGAATATTTTCCTGGGGTAGAGCAACAGACATAACCTTTAGAACGGTAGATAAATAATGGAAGATAAAGAAAAAGTAGAAAACAAAGAGATGAGCGATTCTGAATTATGGGCACAACTGTATCAAAAACTTTTATGCTGGCAAACAGAAGGTTACGATATAAATCCATGGCTGAATCTCATAAAAACATGGGACATATACAAAGATCATGATAAGATTATTGCTTTAGCAGTTACTATTGATGCCACTTTAGAACAAAAGATGGAATTGATTATGGAAGCTGAATCGGAAGCTGAAAGACAGTTACAGGAAGAACAAAAACAAAACAACGATATTGACTTTCAGGAAATTTTAGAAGAAAGATATCAAAACTGGGAATTGAAGAGGAAATCCAATGGGTAGTCAAACTACTGAGTTTATCAATCATTTTATTAATAACTTCCCTGGATATTCTAGTTATGTTAAGGGAGTTCGGAGAGGGATCCGGTTAAACTCTGAGAATGTTCATCACATGAAACAATTTCCAGGAATCTTGATTCACAATCCCAGCATGACAGGTTCTTCTAATGAACGATATTCTGCATTGAATGAATTTTTTGTTGAACCAATTATACAATTAAAACTTTATGTGCGAGATGGACATGATCATTTTGGGGGTTCAGCTTTAGAAAAAGTTGAGCTTATCACTTTTGAGTTATGGAAATTCCTTTGTACGTATAGTAATGAGAGTTCACTTATTCCATCAAAGTCCACATCTTTTGATGGCATAAGCTTTAACCAAACAGCGATAGATTTAGATTTTGCATCGGATGTTAAATTTTCTGATAATATAAAAAGTTTATTTATAACAGAAGCGACTTTTGAGATAACCTTAAAGAATTTGCAAATAAAAGCATCTGATATTGAGTCGCAAATAACAGAAGCTGATATTGAGTCTACTTCGTAAAGGTGACATATGGCAAAAACAAACACTGTAAATTTATCAATAGATCTACAAGAGTTGAACACGAAACTTGCTCAATTACAGTCAAAGACAGGACATTCAACAGCTGGAGCAAGAAAGCAAGCCAAAAACTCTTATAAATCTTACCAAGAACAAAAAAAGCTTTTATCTATGAAACAAGAGAGAGTTTCGAGCAGTTTAGTTGAGGGTCTTAGGGGAAAAGGTCTTAGTAAAAATTTATCTGAATCATTGACAGGATTATCAACTGAAGGTAGATATCAAAGACAACATAATTTCATAGCTTCAAAAGGGCGACAAAATTTTAATAGAATATATTCTCAAACAGTAAATGAATATAAAGAAGTTAATAGACAAAGAGAACAATCTAATGCAAGTAAACCAGCTGGAAGAAGCTTTGAAGAAATGCAGCTTCTTCCAGCTCAAGCTACAGTCAATGATTTTTCATCATCATCTGCATCCTCAAAAAGAGTAGCAAAGAAAGGGAAAAAAAAACCAAAATCAACAAGACAAGCTACTTTTTCTGGCACTGTTGGAGGAGTATCCCTAAAAAGATTAGCAGTATACGCTACAATTGGATCAGCGTTAAGGACAGGAGTTCAGGCTGCTTTACAAAGTTCTGTAGCTGCGGTATCTTCCGGATGGAAAAATGCGAGTCAGGCTTCAGCTGTAGCAGCAAGTGAAAGATTTGGAGCATCAGCTTCTTTTCAGAATTCTCAAGAAAAATTTGGAATTATTAATCAACAATTA
>Ga0307928_10004408_pt1 | contig 10675 bp, 21 predicted proteins | sample AceLakmetagen232_FD_201815 | JGI IMG/M metagenome (GOLD analysis project Ga0307928, IMG submission 201815) | Saline water microbial communities from Ace Lake, Antarctica - #232 | ecosystem: Environmental > Aquatic > Non-marine Saline and Alkaline > Saline | place: Antarctica: Ace Lake...
GCCTGGGCCTTCACCAACTAAAAGGATTTCACACGGAAGGGAGCCGCTGCCTATAATAACATTTCTGCGAGTCTTGTGTAGAGTGCAGTCTTTACATGCTAAGGCGGTCAGCAGTTTATTAGGTAGTCGAGCTATTCTGCTAAGCTCCATATCTTGTTGTCTCCTTTCAGTACACCTTGTATTGAGAAGCCTAAACCTAAAGCATCAAACGTATGCTCAACAGCATCGAACTGTTTGCCCATCGCTTTCAGCACTCGCTGCTTGACCAGCCTGTTTGGAAGTGTACCTTTCCATATCATAGGCTGGACTAGATGAGCATCAGCTTCAAGTATGAAAGCAGCTGCTAGGATTAAACCGGTTACATGGCTCAGCTTGAATAGACTGCCCTTCACCCCAGCTGTAAAGCTCTTAGTGCTTCCGCCCCATAGAGCTTGGTTTTCAACTATTATATGCTTAGGCTCAAAGTCAGAGGCCAGGTTCACAAACTCCCAGAACAAAGCCTTAGCTCTAAGCTCCCATAACCCTTCAACCGGCATGTTGATACAGCCGTATGCTGTAGGCTGAATTAGAGGCTTGTCCATGTTTGTTCTCAGGCTTGGCCAGAACGCATACCCAAGCCCACGGCCAGGGTCTATGGTGAGGACTTTATACATTGGCTATCTCCCTGCACTTCAACTTGTAGCAGAAGGCTTCTATGGTTTCGAGGAGGGTCGCATCATCCTCTGGCATCACTGCCCCCTGTCTGCGGCCAACCCTTGCGTATATCTTCCTCTGTCAACCCATTGCTTTTCAACATTCTCATCAAGTGGCTGACGACAAACGTGTTATACGCATCTGCTTCAACATGGTTGTTGATACGGTCGCAGGCATTTTGTGCGGCTTCCTCGCTCTTGTACAGGCTGTACGGGGTGGCATCTACCGGCGGCCTAAATCGGTAGCCTGACTTGTTTATCTGTACGCTTTCACCGGAGTCACTGAAGATGCTCATAAGCTCTATCACATGTGGCCCGGACACGGCATACTCTGCCTCCAGGCATCCTTTCACAGCAATCCATACCTGGCCACCTGGAACATGTTCTAACTCAACCTTTTTCTTCATGACTTTCCTCCTTTTAATGAGCGCATTAGTATTCTGTTTACCGCTGAGGCTGCCATACGCTTGTGTACTACAGCATTATATATCTCAGCATCGACTGTGTCCTGTGTGTGCAGGTCTATGTACAGCAACGGTGAGCTCTTTGACAAGTTAAGTATCCTGTCCTCTGCCTGCACCCTCTGGCTATGACTATATGGACAGCTGTAGAAAATTGCTGTGTCAGATGCAGAAAGGTCTATCCCGTACTGTCCCACAGCTACTTGCATGAGCAGTATTCGAGGACGAGGTTTTGTCTGGAAGTTATTTATGATAGCATTACGCTCAAATGGAGGGACATCTCCATTAATCACCGCATAGGACATCCCCAGCTTATCAAGCACAATGCCGGTGGTCTCGATGTCTTGGTTGAAGGTATACCATACTACAACCTTTTCTTTTCTAAGCTGCTCAGACAGCAATCCCATCAAGACAGACAACTTATGGTCTCCATAAAACTCATTGCCTAGCCAGCCATTAGCAAGCTGGCGAAGCCACATCAACTTTGTCATGGCATAGGCAGTCTGCTTGGTCTCTCCATTCAGTGTGTATTCCAAGTCAGCCTGGATTGCATCATACTGCTTCTTTGTCTTTTTATCCATTATGGCATGACGTATCTGGAATATCTTTTTACCACCCATGCCCACATCTTTTCGATTAAGTGTATATGCATGCGTTGCAAGATACTCAGCCATCTTTGTCGTTGTGCCTGCTTTTGGTGTCCACCTGTTATTCCAGCCCTGCTCAAACATCTTAAGCCTGAATGCCCAGTATGAGCCAAAGCCAAAAGGTCTCTCATACAAGAATGCAAGAGGACACCACATATCTAAACCACTCTCAGGATTGAGCAGTCCGGATAGGATATACTTATGAGGAACCTTTTTAAAGTTTCTTAAGAAGAACTTTGTGAGCAGTATCTTGGGGTTCTTTATGCGGACAGCCTCATCAAGCACAACAACATCCCAATCTATTCCCGCCATCTCTGGAACAGACCTTTGTGCTTCATAGTTGATTATGTTCCAGCGCTTAGGCTGTAGCACCATCTCTAATCGTGCCTTCTTAGTGCCAAGTATTATTTGGAAGTCAGTCTCCCCTTCTAGCAGTAACTCCTTCTTCCACTCACCGAGAACGCTTAGAGGAGCTACAATAAGAACTTTCATATCCTTACCACACTTTACCTTGATATCTCTAATAGTGGTGAGTGTCTTGCCAAGACGCATCCCCACCAAGAAGGCTGTATGCTTCTCTTTAAGCGCATAGTAAAGCATAGGTCTTTGATGTTTATATAATGGGCGTAGTTTCATAGCACCGACCTCCCAGGGACGTTATTGTCTTTTGCTTTTTGGAACTCGTCGTAGATATCCTTCAGCATTACGCTTGGTGGTGCAGCATTCCTGTATGTGAAGGAGTTCTTAGATATGTATATAGAAGCTGGAGGGGTTGTGGTGCTGTACTCTATATAGGGTTCCACCAGCTTGTGCTTCTTCATCCATTTCTTGATGTGCTCAATCCCATCACGCCTGCCTATTCTGCATGAGACAATAACTACACGAAAGCCTATCTTGTCCAGCCTTTGTATAGTCTCGACACCGATAGGGTTTGGCTCATCTGGAAGTTGCGTTACACCTAACCAGCCAGAAGTGTTGGAATATAAAACGCTGTCGAAGTCGACAACAGCTATTGGCTTGTTAGGAATAAGCCTTCCTACCTCAAACATGCCGCTGTGAGGTAAGTTTCCATGCTGCGCTAATACTGTCATGCGCCGATATACTTCCTTCTTGTTGCTTGGGTTTACACGGTGCGCATCCAACAGCATGCCTGCAGGAGTGTATACTAAAAGTAGGTTTACCTTTAGTATGTATATCAGATTGAACTTGGAGGCTACTACCATCTTGTCAGCATCTTTCAGCATGGCAATAACTGGATTAAGTATAAGCTGTGGCATCATTCTCTCCTTTAAGTTAGGCTATTCTATCGTAATACTCTCGTAATAACAAGGTTGCTTTCCACAACGCTCGTCTGACATAGTAAGGAGTTATCTGTAAGTCCCTAGCTATGTCCTCAATATTCCACCCATCTATCTTTGCCTGCACAATAAAATCTTCTTGCTTGGTAGAGCATTTTTGAATGAACTGTCTGGCCTCTTTAGCCTGAAGTATATTGTAAGGCTCTTCTACACGGAGGTCTCTAAGGCCTAGGAGAATTGACGCTGTCTCTGACATCTCATCTAAAGATGTGAAGGAGTTCTTTCGTGTGGCCCCTCTACCCAGCTCCAGTCTTACGCTGTCTGTGATAGCTCGAGAGGCAACCATAGTACAATAGTGTAAGTACTTACCTTTGCTTTTGTAAGTCTTTAAGCTTCTAGTTATTGCCATAAAACAGTCTTGGCGAATGTCATCCCTCTGTCGCTGTGGTACCCTCCTAGAGCTCATAAGTCTATTTACTACTTCACAAATCTTTTTGAAAAACTCCTTGGATACATTGATGTCCTCTTTAGCTGGGGGAAGTGTGGTCTGCATGCGTAGTGCAAGCTCCTCGAAGTTGTCTAGTTGTTCAAGCATCTAAGTCATCCCTAAGCCTTACAAACCTTGGGAAGCGTATACGGCCAAGCGCACTGATGTTCTGACCTTTCACTTCAACATGCCTGCCTTCAATCCATGCACAGTTCCAGAAGGTTGTACGTTCAGTATCAGAGAAGCCTGAACCGACGGCAGTAACAACTCCATTTATATCTACCATCAAAGCACCAAGCATCCCCTGATACTTGCCAGTACCTTCTTGCATGTCTACGATAACGCCATCATAAGTCTCAGTAGGCTTCAGCTTGAGCCAGGCGTTAGAACGCTTGTATATATATAGACTCGCAGGGTCTTTTATCATCACGCCTTCGTAGCCCCTTGCCAGATACTTTGCGTAGAGCTTGTTCACAAGTTCTTCAGTATGGCATAGTGTAGAGGGCACTTGTTTGATGGCATCAAAGTTGCCAACTCCGAACATTGCGTTGAGATTAAACTGCCTCGTTGTAAGAGGAGCGTTTCGATTTAGCCCTGTAACATCAAACACATGGTACTCCATGTTTGAAGAAGAGTTGCGCCGTACCGCACCGCTTATCTCATCAAAGCCTGTGCCATGCTTGTATAGCTCTCCGTCAAACATCAATGGCAGGGGAAGCACTTCAACATTATCCAACAGCTCATCAGCTATCGGCTCCAATCCTGTAAGCTCAAACCCTTTCCTTGACTGAAACGTCACTATGTCTTTCCCGTTGGAGTGGTAAAGCTTTGCTATACACCTCATTCCATCAAGCTTTGGCTCCACAAAAGCTGGAAGGGTTGGGTTGCCTTGTAAGACTTTGGCGAGAGATATTGGGAAGGTTGGTATTAAGTCTTTGAACACCTTGTTTATGGTAGAGGCTCTCATCCCACAGCGCAGGTCGTGTGCAAGTATACGGTACAAGATAGGCCAGATGGTATCATCTTCCATGTAGGCTGATACGGCAGACTTTGCCATATCGCCTGACAGTGTGCGTATGGAAAGGTCGTACAACAGTGCCTTCACATCCCCATCCCTCCAGCTTGTGTTGAAGGCATCGGACATCCAAGGCAGGAGCTGTGGCACATCTCCGAAGGGAGCCACTCCATAAGTTATAGTAGGGCTTAGTGCAGCCGCAAAGACTTCTTTATAAACGTCAATGTCTACATCGCCAGCATGTGTGCGTAAGATTAGAGCTTTAGTTGTTAAGCTCTTGGTGGATGACAGTTCTCTGATTATCTTGTGCATGGCTTTCAATCCTTTTCCAGGCATGCTTTGCCATAAATGGTCTCATTAGAAGGTCACCGAGCTTCTGTAGCTGCTCTAATACTTCTCTTATGAATGTGACTGAGACATTTGCTATCAAGGCCCAGGTCTCTTTGCTCATGTTAGTAGAAGATTTAACTATAAAGCCTTTAGATGAAGCAAACAGACCCAAGTCTTGAATAGACCGGAACTGTGGAATGTTAGCATAGAAAACGAGGTCGCCTGCAGGAGACAGCCAAATGCTGATGTATCTACCGTCAAGCTTGACGGCTAAGCCTGTCTTGATTATATGTGTTAAAGGCGAGCTGCTTGCCAGGGGACACTCTTCCCCAGGCGTGAGTACCGCCTCTCCCTTTACTGCACATACAGCCCGCTTGCCTGTTTGTACGCCGACATAGTCCAGCTTTTTGAAGGGGCAGGTGTGCTTGTAGCTGCATGTCTCACATTTAGTCACAGCTCTCATTCTTACCTACCAAGTCATAACTAAGTGCTTCTTTGGGTGTTTGACTTCAAGCGAGCACCAAGCCACGATTGAAGCTGAGCACTCATCAACACCAAGACGATAATAGCCTGGGCTTGCACAGTTGTGGGATAGAGCGTAGACTATGCTTATGTCAGACGGCTCGAGCACGAAAGCTATTCGCTGCCCACGAGCTGTATAATCATCAAGCAAAGGCTCGTACACAACTTCAAAGCGTTTGCCATAGATTGTAATGTAAAGTTTATCTTCAATCATTGTTGAAGCTATATCTCGCAAACCAAGCCGGCTAGTTAAGATTACTCCGCCTGCGTAAAAGCTATCACATTCTGCAATCTCTCTTGTGATACGCTTTATTATAGCACCCATATCTGCCTGTGGGTAGTTTATCAGTCCATCCATTCTCCCGCCATTATCTTTGGTGGGGCGCAGTCTGTGTCCAAGCAATGTTGAAAAGCTCAGCTTTTGTTTAAAGTCTATGATTGCCTTCTTAAGCAACGCACGCTTCCACTGTTCTTCATCCTTCCCAAACTCTAAGATAAGGGTAGTACGTTCTGCAAACCCACGACCAGAGACCTGCTCTATTGGGTTTGAGTGTGTATACCTATCAAAGACAGGCAATCCCTTACCGATGGGGGTGTCTCCAAAGCATACTGTATCCCCAACCAACGAGATGCCGGTGCCTGGAATATACTTTGATGCTGCAAAAGGAGATTGTATAAACACGACAAGGCCATCATCCCTATGCTCCATAACTATTGCAGAATTACCTGTATGCTCATTGCCATGTATGAACAAGACAGCTCTGTCCTCTACCTCAGAGTAGCCTTGAAGGTTAAGCAAGTATCTTTCCCCTTCAATATGGGACACAGACTTGAGAGTATACAGTCTCTCATATCTTCCATTCCATGTATGCTCAGCAGAGCCTGTGTCAGATGACTTAACCTTGACGTGTGGGATACAAAGCCAAGGGAACATTTGCTTGTATGCCTCGTTGATAACTTTGTCTATTGGCATTTCCATAATGTTGTCCATCTTATTAATCCCTTCTTTCCCACTTAATGCCCACACTTTTCCCCAGATTGTTGTATTGCAACGCTACGTCAAACTTCAAGACATCTATATGAACTGTTATTCGAAGCCTGCCATCTTTTTGAGTTGTTGAGACTATGTGCAAAGATGGGTCAATACCTTTCTCATCTCTCTTCCAATACTCCATAACCTCTGATGCGCCGACACCAGAAAGTGGGGAATGAGAGCACTCATCGACACATAGGTTTCCACAGCACTCGCACACACAGGAACAGCCATATTCATCTGGCATCTCATGTCCACACTTTGGGCAGTTCATTTCTCACCACCTTCCTCAAAGTTATACAACTCCCGAAGCCTGCACATCACCCCAGCCCAGGAAAACTCTTTGCCTAATGACTGCCAGTCCCTGTCATCTATGTACACATCTGCGATTGGCTTGGCATGGCCTATCTCATCCTCTGTTCCAGCTGGATTGTGGTCAGTTGTGTTGATGCCATCGTAAGTGATTTTGTGCCTGTATAGCCATGCAACGAGTGCTGCAGTAGGTGCTCTCACTGTAAAGATGATGATGCGCCAACCACTAGCCCTGAACACATCAAGAGCTTCTTTGGCAAGCTCCATCGGTCTGCCAAACACGTCCACGCCTTTCCAGCCATCGTACTGTGCTATCACTCCATCAAAGTCTACTACGACAGTCTTTCTGCGGGAAGTGCTGTCAGCGTTCTCCTTTAGTAAGTCTGGCATATTACACCATCCCTGCTCGTATCAAAGCTGCCACCGCTTTGTGGGTTTCAACTTTTACGTCCGTCCACTTTAGCAACACCCCAAGAACGTCTGTAACACAGAACAGCTTCTCTTGTGGGCTGAGTGCTCTTCTGGGTATCCCTGCTTGATTGCCTAAATTGTCAGCCTTCTCGTTCAGCAGTTCTTGTATCTGTAGCAGTTCATGTTCGGTAAGCATTTTATTCTCCTCCTGTTACCAAAAGTACTATTAGTGTGCTGGACATAGCTTCTCCTCCTCTTTCAGTTTAGGCCATTGCGAATGTCTGCCACGTTCCTCTATTTCATCTTGGTCTTGCAGAAACTTCTCAGGGCATCCCTCGCCCGGATAGTAAATCCTTGTGGGGTTGCCAGAGTAAGGGCTATCGCCTTCGTCTTTCTCAATGGAGAAGGGACATTTAGCTGGAACTCGGCCACAGCCTCTTTCATGGCAGGGCTTCATAACTCATCCGCAAAGTAGAAGGATGGTACTGGCACGAATGTTGAAGCAACGGCTAAGGCAGTACAAACATTATCAGGGAATGCGCCTATTTGTGTCACGTAGAGTAACCCTCCGGGCACCCGAAAAGCAGTTATAGCGTTCTCCATAGGAAGGTCGCTGATGTATACTTGGTGTCCCATCAATAACTCTTTTAGCTTTTTAGGCATAGCTTGTCTCCTTTTGTCTTAACCACTCTTCGATGGTACTCCACTGTGTCCCGACTTCAAACACAGTATGCTCTGTTGGAGTTCTGAAAACACGAACAGGCTGGGTAAGAACCCTCGGCCTTGAGACTGCACATACTGAGTCAAGGAAACGAAGCATCTTTCCTGCAGCACGAGCATTGACTATCCTTATACCACAAGCATTAGGCGTCACTGGCTGCCGCCTTTACAATCTCTGCAACAAGTGCCACAACGTCCTCTTTCTTCGCTGTTTCAGTAGCAAGACCTTCTGCAACGCAGCGGAGGCAGTAGCCGTCGGCACCGGAGACTACGATACGGTGGTGGATGCCACAGTCCTTGGCTTCTTGCAGTGCGACGATGCCATTTGCGTAGCGAGGCGTAGAGTCTTTGCTGTGCAGGGGCAATTCACCATCGCAAACCATAATATCAAACTGGCACTGTAAGGATGCAACACCCATGTTATAACATGCGTCATACAAACATCCATACATTTTAACATCCTCAATATCAATCCCCGCCTCCTCACGCTGGTCTTTCCACAGGTCACGGATTGCAGGGTCGTCGTCTACAAATAATATCTTCATCACTCACCACCTTCCGAATAGTAAAGCAGAAGGAGCAGCAGGGCCATGTTGGTAGCGGCTTGGTGGAACATAGCCTTGCCGTCATACCCACGCTCATTATTATACTCCCACCTATGCCTCGCATTCTCCCATCTAAGCCTTGCATTCATCGCTTTAACATACGGCCCTTTACAGTCAAAGCAGCTAAAGCCATACTCATGTAGTGGACATCCTATACAAACTCCACATTCGTATCCAAAACAGCAAGCGCAATGCCTTTGGCCTGTATGTGCCTCATCGTACCTGCCCACAACTGCGTTATCCGTCCAGTGACAAAAACTGTTCCATGATGCCTTTTGTGCCCTCTTTGTACCCATCACTTTTCCTCCCTTACAGTAGCAAAATGCTCTTGTTTAAGTTTGCGTAGCTGCCTTACCAAGTCCTCCTGGTCAGTGTATATCAATGGACAATGGTTAAGCTCCACATCAAGCTGGGGAAAGTATGGGGGTGTGCATCCACAGGATAGCCCGAACAGTATAAGTAACAATATTCGTCCAATCCATCCAAGTTTAAAGTTCATAGCATTCTCCTTTACGAGGCTTTTCCTTTTAGAAAAGAAGGGATGGGCGGCAAGGAGCCTCTGCCACAGAGGTCGTAGAACACAGGTCTACGAAACCGCCCATCCGTTTTCATCTCTTATGCTCTGGCACTGACTGCGCACTGCTTGCGGATAGCGCTTTGTTCTCTCAACTGGGTAAGGTTATCCCACAATGTAAACGCAGTCATGCGGGTTTTCTCGCTTAGGTGCTCCGCTCCAATCATTTGAAGTAACACTTCCAAAGGTGGGTTGGGTTGGCTCATTACGCTGTTGGCTTTGGTGTCATCTGAAATGTCGAAGAAGTTTCCCCAAACGTCACAGATGAGGACTTCACGAACTTGTAGCACTGTCATGGCTTTTCTCCTTTGTGGATAAGGTCTTAAGCAGGCTGAACAGAGGGCCAGTATAGCCCTTCCTAATAAACATCCTGCATTTCTCTACTAGATATGGAGAGGCGTTCTCATAGGTGTAACGCTTTCCATCTATGAGGACTGTCAGCTCTCCTAAAGAGTTGCTGCCGATATACCTTACGTTGTTTACCATTTTAAGATAGCCCGCCAGTCTGCATCATCAGACAACCCTTGCATCTTGGCTATAAACACAGCTCGCTCAAGCAGTGGAGCGCCCTTTGCAAACCTCTTGGCAATGACAGATGCTACCAGCTTGTTGCCACAGTAAACGCAAACATCCAGTACTGTATGACCTGTGTTGTTTACGTGCATGAGAACACCATCACCACCTTTGAGGAGTTCCTCTGTGAGCTCCTCTATTTCCTGCTGTTCATTGGCAGTGCAAGCTGGGGTGATGCCCGATGCTAGGAGGTGAATGGCCTTCTCTTGTCCACCATCTTTGACATCTCTGAGCACGTCCCTCACACGTTGAAAGAACTTCTGGTTGTCTGTAAGTTCATTAGTCTCGCTCATTACTTTCTCCTTTAAGTACACTCTGTCCGCCCCCGCCTTGTGCTAAGAAGGCAGGGGTGGGTAGAGGGTGGAGAGGTGGGTATGCTATGCAGCGTCCAGCAGCTTCTTGATGCTGTTGGCAAGTCCTCTCACCTGTCCGCCGGTGGCGAAGGTGTCAACTTCGAAGGCTTTCGCAGCGGCTTTCGCCAGTGCGGTTGCCGTCACGCCTTCTTTGACTGCCAAGACGACGGAGCCTCTGTCGTCCTTCTCACCGGTGGCCGGGTCGGAGACAACGCAGTTTACATGGACACCCTCGGCATCCATGCTGGGCTTCCCCCAGCTGATGCGCTTCGTGGCAAGCTTCTGCTTTGTGCCACCGCCGCCTCCACCACCGCCGAAGAGTTCGGTGTACTCTTTCTTGCGGGTGGTGTAGTCCTCTTTGGCCGCTTCGTACGCAGCTTTGGAGGCCTCGAGCTCTGCCAACATCGGCGCTGCCTCAGCCTGAGCCAGCTCCCTTGCCGCTTTTAGCTCCGCAGCGGCTTCCGCCTGCTTCGCTTTTGCCTCAGCGACAATCTTCTTGAAGTCAGTAGCCATAGATATTACTCCTTCTAAAACTGGCCTGCGTCATTGCAGGCGGCTGGGGCTGCTGCCCAAGCCGTCCACCTTGACTACAGATTGTAAAATGCTATCCATTGCTCAACCGTGCCGTTGATGTCTTTGCCT
>Ga0307928_10004409_pt1 | contig 10674 bp, 25 predicted proteins | sample AceLakmetagen232_FD_201815 | JGI IMG/M metagenome (GOLD analysis project Ga0307928, IMG submission 201815) | Saline water microbial communities from Ace Lake, Antarctica - #232 | ecosystem: Environmental > Aquatic > Non-marine Saline and Alkaline > Saline | place: Antarctica: Ace Lake...
GGAGAAGAAGAAAAAGAGCCTGATGAAGTTGTTGATGTGGATATAGTTACAGCAGCCATGATATATAAAGAAGCATATCAGGCTAAGCAAAAAGCAGAATCTGAAATAGAAGAAAATAAATTAATATTGTTAAGGCATGCCATTGATAATAAGACCCCTAAATATAAGGTTCCTGGGTTTGTTAATGTTAGTTATAGTGGAGTAAAAACAAAGAAAGTTGTAGACACAAAATTACTAAAAGAATTAGTTTCAGAAGAAATATGTGATAAAGTGATTAAAGATTCTAGACCATGGGATGATATAAGAATTACAGTATCAAAAAAATAAAGGAGGACAAATGAGAGAACGTATCATTGCTGCGGGTGCGCCGGGTTCAGGAAAAACGTATAATTGGTTAACAATAGCACGTATGCTTCCCGATGTTACATTTCACGTATTAGACCCTGATGATGGGGTATTAAGATTATTATATTCAGAATTTTCTGATGTAAAAAACCTTAATTACTATTTCACCCCTACTTGGTTTGGAGACCTTAAGGACTATGAAATTGGAAAAGCAGGAGGAATTAGTAACGCTTTTAAAGACATACGACCTAAAGCAAAAAAGGGAGATTGGATTATTGTTGAAATGCTAGGAAACGTATGGTCTATGGCTCAATCTGCTTTTGCCAATGAAGTGTTCCAAGAAGGAATTGGTGAATATTTTCTAAAAGTAAGAAAAGAAATGAGGGAAGGCGCTACGCGATTGGACGCTATCAAGGGTTGGACAGATTGGATAGTAATTAACAAAATGCATAACGAAGATTTTATGAATAAGATATGTTATGAATTACCCAGCAATGTTTACATGACAACATCATCTTCTATAATTGCGCCAAGTGCTGTTTCCAAAGAAGAAGCAGAACAACGAGCATTTTATGGAGATTCTTTAATCAGAATTGACGGGCAAAAAGCCAACATATTCAGAGCACAATCAATTTTCTTAAATGTAAAACGGAAAAAAGAATGGTATTACAGTACTTTTATAAAGGACAGGGGAAGGAATTTTGTGGAAAACGAAAAAGTATCTGATTTTGGGTTTCAATATCTCGTAGGAGTTGCAAAATGGGAAATTTAAAAAAGGAGGTGCAAAGATGAAGAAATTTTTTAGAATTATTGTTGTAATTTTAACAGGGGTTCTTATTGTTTTTGGTATTAAAAGAAAAAGGAAATGAAAACTTGTCTAAATCCAAAAAATGATATTCCTCCTCCTGGTAGTAAAGGAGCAATAAAAATGGGTTGTACTTGTCCGGTCATTGATAATGGGCATGGATTAGGATATATGGGGCAAAAAGAAATATTTGTCATAACTGAAGGATGTCCGTTGCATGCCCAAATATCAAAACAATAAGGAGAGAAAAATGATAACAACATGGGATTTAAGTATAGGCAATAAACAATATATTAGAAATTTCCTTAAAGCATCGGTCATTAACAAAGGAAAAAAATTAGGTTTTTCAAGTTGTGAAGAAAACGTAAGAGACATTGTGCTCTCTGACCTAGGATTAGATACATGGGATGTTCCAAAACGACCCCCAGGTACAGTTATTAAATGGATTGATTATAATATCTCAAATAAAATATTACTAATTTATAAAATAGTACAACTTTCAAGCAACCCAACAGTAAATGAGATAAACATATATGGAGGTGGCAAAACTGTAAAACATTCTTTATCCTCTCTCTATGGTGTGGTTCCTATAATTAAAAATCCTTCTAGTATAAACGAGTTAAGCACTATAATAAATACTAACACAAAATCTAAATATATTGAGGTAACCTCTTGCTCAACATGCCCTTACATGAAAGGTCGCTCTGCGTTCAGACCAGTTACTTGCACAAAAACAACCATGCCTATCTATGGAGAAATAAATTCCTTACCTGACTGGTGCCCATTATCATACACTCCCCATCAATATCAAGGATTAGAACCTCTTAGAATGGACGGATGGATTCCAAACAGTCAAATATTTCTTCCTAATACTAGAATTACAATAGACCTTTTTACTGATATTCGTAAAAAAGGAAAAGACAAATTGGTACTTGTGGGGCATGTATTAGAAAATGGATAACATATGATTTGGCAAGATTTGGTTTTAACAATTGGAGGGTTTGCTCTTAGTATAGCTTTACTTCCCTCGATTAAATCAAAAGACAAACCTTCTAAATATACTTCTTTATTTACAGGTACAATATTAGCATCTTTTACAGTGTGTTATGCTACACTAGATTAATAATGGCTTCAATAGCTACTGCTAGTACAACAAGTTTATGGTTAACGTTATTTATACAAAAAAGGAAAAAATGAAAAAGAAAGTAATGGTTGCACGAACTAAAAGATTTTGTGATATTTGCGGGAAAGAAACAGGTATTGTAAATATCAAAGGTAATGATTATTGTCAAGAGCATTTTCCAGAACATATGGATAAAGCCAAACAAATCGCGTTGAACGAATTAATTGGGGCTACTATAATAGAAATAAAGTTCAGAGATTCATGGTCCTTTACTGACCTCAGTCAAGTAAAAATTTTACTTAAAGATAATAAAACTCAAAAAATAATTACAGAATGCTGTGGAAATTTAGTAATTGTTAATCCCCCTATTGTAGGAAAAGCCGTTTTATAAGAAAATCCAGAGAATAAGCCTCCGGGCTCTCCCTTTGGGGATTAGGCAGGCGAAGCCTGACTAATCTGTATAATAATAAAGGAGCGATTGTTTAATGTCGATTTATTTATGTGATTGTTTAAATATGCTTGACACTATTGGCGATAATAGTATTGATTTATTAGTAACAGACCCGCCTTATGGTATGTCGTTTATGGGTAAGGATTGGGATAAGGCAGTACCGTCAGTTGAGATATGGAAGGAATGTTTGAGGGTATTAAAGCCTGGTGCGTTTGCCTTCGTGATGTGTATTCCTAGACAGGACTGCTTAGCACACATGGTAGTTAATCTAGGCGAAGCGGGGTTTGAAACAGGGTTCACATCTATGTACTGGACATATGCAAGCGGATTTCCGAAGGCAGGGAATATAGGCAAGCAAGTTGATAAGCAGTTAGGTGCTGAGAGAACTGAATTTCATACTAAGCCTATTGCATATCCTGATTCTAATTGTTGGTCTATCCCAAATAAAAACAGTTTACAGCCACAATGGGGAATAGGCTCGCAAGGCAAACATAAGAACCAAGATGGCAAAGGAAATGTAATAATAAGCAAGGCAAAATCCCCCGAAGCGAAAGCGTTAGACGGCAGTTACGCAGGGTTTCAACCAAAGCCAGCAGTAGAGGTAATTTTATGTGTAATGAAGCCGTTGGATAAAAAGACGTATGTAGAACAGGCATTGGATAATGGTAAGGGGATTACTTGGTTAGATGATTGCCGAGTACCAAGTGATAACCCAATAACAATAAATAGGCATGTGGGCTATAATTCAAATAGTTTGGTAGAAAGCACAAAAGGAAAGTGGAAAGGCAAACAAGAAATAGTGCAAGGTCGTTTCCCAGCGAATCTCTTAGTATCAGATGATGTGCTTAATGATGGGGAATATAGACATGGTGCTGGGAAGGCAAGAGAAGCAGAAATTATACCTACTAATCAGAATATAAAGTTTAAGGGTGAAGTGGGAACTAATTATATGCGGTATGGTGACTCAGGCTCATTCTCCCGATACTTCGACCTAGACAAATGGTACAACAAAACGTTCCCATTCTTTATCACACCAAAGGCTTCTAAGAGTGAGAAGAATAAAGGGTGTGAGGAATTATTCTGGCTAAAAGGAAAAGAAATAACAGAAGAATTATATCATAAGTTAGAAAAGGAAAACGAAGTCTTACCTAATGATAAAAAACACAAAATATTGTGGGGAAATATACATAATACAGTTAAACCGTTAAAGTTAATGTGCTATTTATTAACGATAGCGTCACGACTTAATGATGTGGTAGTAGACCCATTTATGGGTTCAGGTACAACAGGAGTAGCTTGTAAGATGTTAAGTAGAGAGTTTATTGGAATGGATATAGAAAAAGAATATTTTAAGATTGCGAAAGCAAGAATCGACGTAGCAGTACAAAGATAATCTTAATGTCAATATAGTAATAAGGAAGGAAAATATGATAAACAAATTAATAATTACTTTACTTATATGTATTATTATTATATTATTTAAATTATTATATCATGTAGGTTTTTTAGTTGGTTATCTAACAATATAAAATGTCAATTTTAATTAGTGCTAAAGAGCCTTCTAAAATGAAATTAGCTCTTGGGGAATTTGGTGTAGAATCCAATATTCCTTATGATTTTAAAATATTTACACCGTTAGGTGTTATTGCTGTAGAGCGAAAACATTTCCCAAATGATTTTATTGCCAGTGTTGATGATGACCGTCTTTCAAGAGAATTAGCAGCCATGCGTTCTGATAGCAAATACCAAATACTTGTTATTGAAGGTAAAGCTAATTATACTAGAAAAGGCAATCTTATTATTGGCAGAATAGAAACTAAATGGTCACTGAATGGTATTAAAAATTTAATTAGGTCTATTCAGTTTGTTGAAGGTTGTTATATCGAATATACTGATAATATGATTAGTACAGCAACATTCCTAAAAGACATTAGTGCCTATTTCATGACTGATAAACATTTATCATTGAGAAGTAGGCAATCTTTGCGTACAGATTGGCTTATACCTACTGATAAAGAAAGGCTTCTGTATTTTTATCAGGGTTTGCCTGGAATAAAATATGGTAGAGCAATTATATTAGCAGAAGCATATCCTTGTCCTTTGCTATTATATGAGGCTTCTATATTAGATATTTCTAAATTAAAAGGTATTGGTAAAGGATTATCTAAGAATATTTATAATTTTCTCCACTTTGTTGTCTAAAAACTTGACAAAAATGTAAGCATTGTTATATAATAATGATATGAAATCATTTGTAAAAGGTAATATTTATAAAGGGTGGATATTTTCTTACAAAGAACTTAATGCTTATAGTTTCTGTGATATGTGTGGAAGACGTAATTTAAAGGTGATGTACAGATTTGATAAACCTGGAGGAGATTTTTTACAGCTTGGTACTACATGTGTTAAAAAATATTTTGAGCATGTATAAGATATAATAAATAGGAGGAAATATTAATGGCAGTATTTGTAGAAATAGGTAGAGTAGGTCTTGAAGGTGAAAATACACTTATTGTATCTAAAGTTGTGACTGGTAAAGATAATGTAAAAGGATTATCATTAAACAGATACATTTCAACACCAAGTTATACAGGTCCTTGTAAAGGTGTAATGGTCCCAATGGATAAAGTAAGTGACATAATAAAAATTTTAGAAGGAGGTAAATAATATGCCGGCATTAGTAGAAACAATGTTTTATCAGGGGGAGGTTCCGTGGCATCGTTTGGGAACAAAAGTAGACCATGTCTTAACAAGTGAGGAAGCTATTATTGAAGCAGGTTTGGATTGGGATGTTGAATTGGTATCAGTAGCGGTTAATAAAAAAGTAGTACCTGAGTTCAAAGCAATAAGACGTGCTACAGACAAAAAATTATATAATATAGTGAGAAACAGATATACTCCTATACAGAACAGGGAAGCGTTCAGTTTCTTTGATAATGTGGTAGGAGAAAAAGTAGCAATGTTTCATACTGCAGGAAGTCTGCGAGATGGAGCACAAATTTGGATGCTCGCCAAATTACCAGATTCTTTCAGCATAAAAGGTGAGGAAATCCAAAAATACATATGTTTGACTAATAGTCATGATGGTACAAGCGCTATGAAGATGTTTTGGACACCAGTAAGGGTTGTGTGCTCAAATACATTGGCAATGGCAGAAGGAAAAGCAGCCACAAAGTTCTATACTCGCCACACTCAAGGATATAAAAACAAGTTTGAAATTGCTCGTGATATTCTTGGGATATCCAATAATTATTATCAGCATTGGATTGAGGAAGCAGAACATCTGGCAAATCATCCTATTAATTCAGAAGGTTTGGAAGTTATGTTAAGAACAGCGTTCGGGTATAAGGTTACTGTTGAAGAAAAAGACATATACAAACCAATTATTGCTCAGATGAATAAGGTAAAGGAATTAATGGAAGTAGGGCGTGGAATGGATAATACAATAATCCGAGGAACCAAATGGCAGGCCTACAATGCATTAGTTGAATTTGTTGATTATTACAAACCCACTAGGTCAAAGAAGGAAGAATCGATATTAAGTAGTGCATGGTTTGGATATGGTGCTGTCATGAAAAACAGAGCCTGGAATCATTTGTTGAAAGTATAAATAAATAGTTGGTGAGAACAAGTAAGGAGAGAAATAAATGATATGTGAATTGGAAAAGCGAATTAAAGACATACTAGATAATAATATTCTTACGGATGGGCAAGGTTTTATTGCAGGTTTCACCAGAGAAAAAGCTATTGCTCAATTAAAATATCTTATAGAGAAATTGATTATAGAAAGCAAGCCGAATAATTAAAAGGATTTTTTAAACGGTGGGACAAAATATAAGACCACTAGTCAGTTTAAAAACAAAATGAACATTAAAGAATTAGAACAAGAAGAACAAGAATTAAAGTCTCATATTGAGACATATTATCGATTATGTGATTCTGGGCATGACCTAGGCGAATTACAAGACGATTATGTTGATGTAGTTGCTAGGCATGTAAAAGTACTAGACATGATTAAATTATATAAGGAGGAAACTGATGGCAAGGAAAAGTAATGTTAATAAGGAAAAAATCAGAGATTTGTATTCAAGAATCCCAGAAATGAAATTACCTATGATGTCTACAATATTAGGTATGAAAAAGAGTTATATCAATAAATACATTCTACAAATAAAGGCAGAACAGCAATCAATTGTTAAACATGGTGCGGAATATGAAGTAGTTATTCCCCATTCGCCTAGAGCAAAATCTCTTAGAGCTCAAGTATATAAATTAGTTGACGAAGGGATTAAACCTAATAGGATAGCTCTTAAGTTAAATCTAAAACCTAAATCTGTTTCTAATTGGCTTTATAATAGACCTAATAAAAAACAACCTGGGAATGTTACATTTACAAAAATGGAAATGGATTCGCGGTATAAAGTAGAAATAAAAACAAATGTTCCTCCTGCTATCACATTAACATATAATGATATTATTTCTGCAATCCCAAATACTAAGGTATTAGGAGAATTGATATTAGAGGGAATACTTAGTAAGCTTCTAAAAGCAGAAACTAAAGCTTCTTTAGCCAAAGAAGAAACTACACGAGTATCTTCATTGTTAAAAAAGGAACAAGAACATAGGTTGGCAACAATGAATGCTGCTAAAGAAGATTCTTATTCATGGGAAAAACAAAAAGCTTATTGAAAGGATAAAAATGAAAAATTTGAAAGAAGTAGAAAGAAAACAACATGAAGAAGTACATGCTCAAGCGTTTAATAAAGAAAAAGTTCATCACATTTGGTTTGACGATGAAAGTATTCTAACTGTGGTGCATTTGTTTAGAAAAAATATGGTAATTCAAGGAGTTTCTATTTGTAGTCCTGCAGATTATACTAACTCTCGGTTTGATAGACGAGAGGGGAGAGTAAAAGCTAGAGGAAGAGCATTAAAATATGCTAATGGACAAACTAAGGAATTAAAAGGATTACTAAATGAAGCTGTTGCTTACCTAAAAACACATGGCATGCCTGATAAAGCTTGTTTTGTTAATAATCATAATCCCACAAATTGGATAGACGAATTGTATGAAAATAGACGTTCTGATGAGATAGTAGATGGGTTTGGGTCTACATGGTCAGGCTTGGTGTCCTACATGTGGTGAAAAAAAGAATGGTTGTAATTAGGCCTGATACAGTTCAATGCAATAATTGCGGGGATAGAGAGGATTATATGACAACATTAGGAAGTATACAATCTAAAGATATTCAAGACAAACTCAAAAAATTACAGTTAAAATTAAAAAGAAAAGAGACAAAACAAAAGAAAAAGGAGGAAAAATGTTCGTAAGGATAATGTCAATCGTGATAGGTATTGGGGCAACTTTAGGACATCTTTTTGGTGGTTTGATTCTTACTGAAACAATATTGTTTATTATTTTTGCAATACTTCTTAATATATTTCTTGTGTTGTGGGATATTAAGGAAAAAATAATTGGTAATGTAAAAGAGGAAGGAGAGGAAGTATAATGAAACGTAGTATATGGGAATTATTAGACTTTTCAAATTCATTAGCAAGATATGAGGTATCGGAAGGAGATTGGACTAAAGGCTGGTGTAAGTGGTTTTGGAGAAAGTCTAAAGCATTGAAATATTATCAAGGCGAAATTGATAAAGGCAATTGGATATTTTATTCTTTATGTGATTTATTGAAAGGGAAGAAATTATTTGAGTTTGTTTATCGAGAAAAGGCAGACAATGCAGAATAAGAAGGAAAATAGCGAATGGATAAAAAAGAAAGACTAGATGAAATTTTAAAGATTTGGGTAAGTTTTTATTCGCAAGGTATTGATAAATTTAGTAAATCAATGTTAGCACATATTGCAGAAACAATCATTATGCTAGATGATTTAAAAATTATATATTCAAAAGAAGAAAATGAATAAAGAAGAATGCGAAAAAATATTAAAATGGTGCGGATTCGTATGGGATCACTATGATGTATATTACCCAGATAGTAAACCTACTTATTGTCAAAATCTTCCTAAGCTTGATATGAATTTCTACTTCAGATATGCCTTACCAATATTGGAAAAAGATAAAACTTTTATTTCTATAGACATGCTATCTCCATCTCCTTATATAGTGAGCTTTGGATATAGTCGGTTGAGTTTCGACTCAATTAATGGGCCTGAAAAAGATATAGTAGAAGAAGCATTTGGGCATGCATTATTAGAAGTAATTGATGAGAAGGAAAAATGAACGAAGGAATTGAAGCTATAAGAGATTTAATGTTTATTAAAATTGATAAAAAAACAAATTTAGAATACTTATAAATAGAGAAAATGAAAATGAAAAATCTAAAATAATATGGCGACATATACTTTATAGTTTTAATATTGGTATTGAAGTATTAAAAAACAATTTATTGTTTTGGAGGTATTAGAAAGAAATGAAGAACTTAATAATAAAAATAAATAGTGCTGAAGAAAGAGAATTAGACTTTTTTCTAAATGAGCAGGACTCTTTAAGTTTTGAATATACTGAGCACAGAGAAATGGAACATACTAAAACTATAACAGTTTTAGAATTATATAGAGTTCTTTATTCAAGTGAGATGTCTGCAGTACAACATATTGCAAATAATGAACTTACTAAAAAATATAACGATTTAGTAAATGCCCATGATTTACAAACAAAATTAATAATCGATGTTGAAAAAAAATTGATTGAAACCAAAGATGAATTAGATACTGTAAAATCTGCAATAAGAATAGTGAGAAAATAAGTAAAAGAAGGACATAATGAAAACTATCTGGAAAAAACAATTAGAAATCTTTGCTGAGCAAATTATACAAGTTCCTATAGGTTCAAAATTTTTATCTGTTCACATGCAACAAGGAAATCCAACTATTTGGTTTGAAATTCCTAATAAAGATTATAATATTGTACTTGCACCTAGAAAAATAGGATGTGTTATGACAGGAGACCCAATGCCTTGGCTTGAGGCTTATTATATTTCTACAGTTGTTGTAGACGATGTAACAAATATAGAATTGCCTTCTTTTGTAATGCACTTTTATGAAGTTGTTGATTAAAGATTTGACGGGCTTCGCCCATCAAATCACCAACAAGATAGGAGAGCCCAATACATGCAACTAGGTTTTCTTAAAAGGAGTTAGAAATATGAATGATAAAGAAAGAATTGATAGTATAGAAACCAGGCTTAATAATTTAACAAATGCAGAAAGTAGATTTTATTTAAGAGATTGCCCTGTTTGTAAAGCACAAACATTAATGATAAAAACAATTATAATAAAAACTGAATGTGATTATCTAATGAGGCATTATAAAGGAGAAGTAACCCAAACTGATAATGTTAAAGAGCATTTTAGATGTTTAGAATGCATGACCTTATTTAAAGAGGTTAAAGAGCATGTATCACAACATTTGGAGAAAATATAAAATGGATATATTATATATTTTTGGTATTATAGGGGCAGTATTACTAATACTTGTTTTATTGAATTTATAAGGAGGAGAAATGCCAATAATATTACATACAATAGACGGAAGAATATGGGAAGATGCCAAATTACTTGCTAAAAACAGTGGTCTTAATCTTAGTGAGTATGTTATGATGTGCTTAGTTGCACATAACCCATGGGTAGGCCCTACATCTAAAGACTTTGCCATTGGCTCACTTTGGGAAGAGAATAAGGAAAAATAATGAGTTGGAAAAGTTATATAAATAAAACATTAAAAGATAAGAAGATTACTGACGATGATTGTGGTGTATATGCGATGTTAGTACACCAACTATAATTCATTGGAAACAAGAGATAACATCTCCAACAAAACCAATGCGTGGATATTTAGTTAAAATACTTAATGGACCTAAATGGAACTAATGAAAATGAGTTAAAATGATGCCTAAAAAACTGTATCCTACTAATAATTCATGTATTTT
>Ga0307928_10004410_pt1 | contig 10674 bp, 25 predicted proteins | sample AceLakmetagen232_FD_201815 | JGI IMG/M metagenome (GOLD analysis project Ga0307928, IMG submission 201815) | Saline water microbial communities from Ace Lake, Antarctica - #232 | ecosystem: Environmental > Aquatic > Non-marine Saline and Alkaline > Saline | place: Antarctica: Ace Lake...
GTGCAGCTCGATGCACTTCGCTATCGCCTCGTCGGTCTCCTCCTCAAATGCACCCACGTCAAAGTCAATCATACTCTGGATCGAGCACCGACCACTCGCCCGCTTATCGTAGTATTGATGCATGCCTCCCTCGGACCACGCCCACAGCATGTCGCTGTCATCCAAACCGAACAGATCTGTCGTATCCCGAACAGAGCCAACATACCCATCATCATCCCAGACAAAGCACAGATTTCCCGCCAGCTGATACGCTCTCCGCATCTTCCATCTTAACGAATGCTCAATCATCCCGACATCCGACTGCTCGCTCATACTATCTCCTTCCGCCCAGCCACTACGCGCCTGAGCGTGATGATCATCAGTCTTCGGTCGTACTTCCTGCCTATCAGCGACTCGTCCACGGCCTTCCATGTACGCTTGCCCACCAGGTGGCGCACCGGAAGCTCATCACCCTCCTGGATGGTGTCATCGTCTCCCAGGAGCCTGTGCTCCTCGTGTCTGACGTACATTTCATCGTCGCTTTTAGCCTCCAGCTTCAACCGCACCCAGTGAGCCAGGATGGCATATATCGGCGACAGATACGCCAGCGACTCCCAATATCTGGCGGCGTCCGCCCAGGGCCTCTCCGGGTGCTCCATCATCGCAGCTAGCACGCGTTCGTACTTCATCAGCGTGCCATACGCGCCAATGGACGACATCTTCTCGGAGTCAGGGTAGCACATGTTCGAGAACGACCTGTAGTCGGACATCAGCATGTCCTCGCAGCCGAGGATGAAATGAAACGGAACTCTTGCTTCAGTTTTCACGGCGGTCTCCTTTCACTCTGGCATCAGACCCTCTTCACGGAAACTGCAGTAGTCCTTGGATCGCACTGTCGTCTTGGTCCCCAGGATCACGTGGTCTATGACCTCGATCCCTATGATCTCGCCGGCCTCCACCATCTACTTGGTTTGAGATATGTCCGGGGCGCTCGGGGTGGGATCACCGCTGGGGTGATTGTGCACCAGCACCATGCGGCTGCAATTCGCCAGAATCGCATCCCGGAACAATTCCCGGGGGTGCATGTGCGCCCGGTCCAATAGGCCTAAGCCGATCACCTTGCGATCCAGCACCTCGTTCTTGTTGCTAAGTAGCAGCACACTCAGCTGCTCCTGCTTCAGGCCTCTCAGAAGCGGCCGCATGATGCATGCCGCATCCAGGGGACTCTCCACCTTGGGCCTCGCCTCCGCGATGTAGGTGGCGAACGCCTCCATGATCTGCGTGTATGGTAGTTCAGCTGCACTCACTTTTGTCTTCCTTTCACTCTTCGAGCAGCCCCGCCTCACGCAGGTGATGCTTCAGCTGATCGTACGTCTTCAACGTCGCTATATGCGCAGCGGCCGCGCATAGATGCCCCAGACAGCTCAGCCTGGCTGTCGGCTCGTCCATGCCTGGAAGGTCCAGGCGCCACACCACCGCCTGACTCCTTCGATGCACGATCGTGATGACCGAATGGTCTCCACGCTCTCCACCCGGGTCGATCCCGGCGACGACCATCGTGCCCGAGTCCGCCGAGCACTGCCATGTGTTGACTGTGGTCATGATATCACCTCAAGATCCGTATCCAGCCACACAATGCCATTGAAGTGAACGTCGGCTTGCACGCACAGCCTCTTGCGCAGCATCCTCGTGAACAGCCTACGCCTGGCAGAGTCTCCCGGAGGCAGCTCCGTCGATTGCAGGGGGTACCACACTCCGTGCCGATACTTGCCCGCTCTGCCATAGGGATCGTCGGGGTTTATATCCAGACTACAGGGGTCCAGCTGGAAGCTCACATACGCTCCCACGCAATCGGCCACGTCGCATAGTATCTCGCAGACGTGGATGCGTTCGTTCTCCTGATCCACGTATTGCCGAATGTGCTCGGCGAAGATGTCCATCACTCAGGCCTCCTATGCCCCGTCTTGTTTGGGCAGCCATGCTCGTGGCAGGGCACGCCGTTGATGACCTTCGCGTCGCACTGGCTGCACTGGACATGCCATGTCTTCGTCACTTTAGCATACGTTGACTTGTCGAAGCCCAGGGCCATCAAGCCTTCCAGATTGCTCTTGCTCATCCAAGCACCCTTGCAGCTAGGTGGTTGCCAGCCACCGTGTTGATCAGATCCCTGGCCAGACTCGCGGCCAGCTCGGAGAACAACGCCGGGTGCTTGTCCACCTCTATGCCCACGAGATGCGACTCGTGCTTCACGCCATTCACATGACATGACGCTGTGATGTTCAGGCCTGTGCGCCCGATCCCCTTCAGGTCCAGATCGTCCTGAAGCATCTCAATGCGCTCCAGGTCGAACCGCATGGTGCTCAGAGCTTGATCCAGGTTGTTCAGCCATCTTCGATCCACGCTCATGCTTCCTTCTCCTTTGATTGCTCCTCGCCGCCGTCCAGAAAGCAAGCATCAACAAGGACGAGGCGCTTCTCGCTATGAAACCACACCTCGCGGTACTCCCTAAGCCACGGACCCACCAGCCCCGCCTCATGCAGGGCCATGCCCATGCTCCGGACATGATCCCGGTAGGCCGGATGATCGTAGACGTACACGACCTGGAACCCCAGAACTCCCGTGAGATCGTCCCAGGCCAGATCCGCGTCGATGCGAACCACGCCGGAGTATGCCTTCTTCCACTCGTCCCAGAACCTCCCCCTCACCCCCGGGGTCATATCGACCTGTGTGAACGCGAAGTAGGCAAAGCGGTCCCGCGATCCAAGTCCGGTGTAGGCGAACATCCGAGATGCCTGGCCTTTGCATATGCGCGCAATCCCCCTGTCCGCTGTGACCTTGTCGCGCTGGCGTCTCCGCGCACGCCATCCCCTGAACCAGTAGATGGGCGCATCCGGCGCGATGGCCGTGGCCGTCGCCCACCCGCACACGACGATGTACACCCAGACCCTCCAGGCCAGCTTGTTCTCCGACACGAGTCCCAGGACCGCCAGCAGCGTCATCAACGCCACGGCCATAGCCACTATTCTGATTCTCGTCTTCATGCCTTTGTGCTCCTTGCTGCCGCCACCACACTTGCATGCGCCTCCCTGCGGGTGAACCCGAGTTCCTCCGCCGTTCGGTTCAACTGAATCCTCAGCTCCCGGGCGTGCCTGCTGATCGTGCCCCGCTCATCTGCTCCCAGCGGCACGGCCGTGCCGTTCTCGGTCCGTCCCGTGCACACCCTCTGGTCGAAGTCCTCGGTCTGCACATGATACTCCGCGGCGAGCCTGTCAAGCTCCCGCTGCGCGTCGCTCACAGAAAAAGGCTCCCACATGAACTCCGCAATGAACTCCTTCTCATGGTCGGTCATATGCCGCCTCCCCGCTCGTGCGCCATGCCTCGCGTCAAATCCACCCGGGTCGCCAGCTGGCGGCTCCGGGGCATGTCATCCAGATCCAGCTTCAACGCAGCCCCTTCGACCCCGAAGACTACATCCAGCTGAAACCCACTGGATATATCCGCCCTGATCAGGGCCGCCAGCTCGCCGTCCCTCAGAGGGAGCAGCACTCTAGACTCTCGCGCCATGCGATCACTCCTTTGTCTTTATGTCCACCACGAACTCCGCTGTGTACTCCAGAGGATGCCCAAGAAACGCAAAGCCCCCTCTGGATCCGTCAGCCCTCACCAAGTGGTTCATGCGCCCCCTGAGCACCTGGATCTCCCCAGGGTCGTTGTGATGCTGAAGGATGAACTCGATGATGACGTCCCTGTTCTTGCTCTGGGTCACATCGCCACAGGGAGCCACCGCCATGTAGGTGTTCTCCTTGTCGGGCTCCACATGCGGCAGCTCGCCTGCCTCGAGCCTCTCCATGTGCTCGTTGTATTCCTTGACCGCGATCGCAAACCGCTTCAGAGTCTGCAACGGATCATCCCCGGGCACCAGGAGTCTATCGTCATCATTTTTAGCCTCCGGACCGCGGACATGCAGCGCGCAAAGTGCGCATTCAGACCTTTCACTCGATATGATTTCCACACCCACGGAATTAGAAGTGTAGACATGCCCATCGTCACCACCCGCCACCGTGGGCGCGAACCGCATGCCTCGGTACATCTGCTTCAACACAACCAGACCCAGCCGGCCATCGGTCACGCTGAAGGCAAGCTCCAAAAACCTGCCGCCAAAGTTGCACGACGCCGCACCCGTCACTTTACGCACAGCCGCCGCCGCCGACAGCCGCAATCGCTCGGACGCCGCCGACGTATCCTTCGATCCAGACTCCTTCAACTTCATCCAGCCCCTTTCGACAAGTTCGCGCCGGGAGGCGTGCGCGACCCTGGCCACGTTGTTCCCCGAGGTTCTGCATCGCTCTCCCGCCGCGGCGTCGCATGCGGGGCATTTCACTTTCAGAGGATCCGGCCCCCGGCCACCCTTGGGACACTTGACTGTCATCGAATACGAATGACTGCTCATCTTTCACATCTCCCCTCTTGTGTGCTCTTCAATTTCTCGGCTCAGCTTGCCGACTACTTCCTGACTCGTATCCAGCTCCGCTTTCAGCTCCGAGACCTCGATTGCGAACTCGGTCGCCAGCTCGTCGCTCTTGGCGCACGCCCACTTCAGATTGTCGCGCTGCACCCGGCAGATGGCATCCCTGGCCCGCTCTCTGTGCAACTCGCCCGCCAGGTGCAGGCACTCCGCGCCCAGGCCCATCGCCAGCACCACGAGAATGATCGTAGTCATGTCTCTTCCCCCTGTATCATGTCCGCGGAGTCGCTGCCACCATAGCGCCCCAGATCCACCACGTCTCCAGGGACGTGCTCGAGCGACGCGACCGCCGTGACGATGCGCAGCCTGCACATCTCCATGTTCCCACGTGCCATCCTCGTGAATAAGCCGATGTCCCGCATATCTTCGCTGATCACGTCAGTTCTCCTTTGTCTTCTGGTTTATGGAAACACTGCTCCGCCTTTTCAAGAGACACGCCTACAGACAGCAGGCCTCCCACAATGTTCGATCTGGACATCTCCGCGATCGTGGCCCTGTCGACGAATAGACTCGCACACAGCTCGGCGTTCTCTATCCGAAGCGACTCCACCGTCGTTTCGAGTCGAGTCCTTCTGCCTATCTCCAAGTCAAATCTGGACTCGGCCTTCATGTTCAACGCTAACAGAGCCACAACCAGCAACAGCAGCCCGACAATCACAATATCCACTGTCTCAGCCTCCTTCTTCTTCTCTTTCAGTGACTTCTCTCCCCGAGAGGGTTCCCCGACCCGGGCTGCTCTGTACTGCTCGGCCCTCGCCCGCCTATGCCGGCACGCCAGCTTCTCCGCCGCGTCCATGGAACTTCTCCCTCACTTTTGCCAGGCTCTCGTCGATATGCCCATGCTCGGCCAGCTTCACCACGATCATCCTACAGTCCCAACAAGGCTCCGAACCCGCCACGGGACCCTTGGCCTTCAACTCGATCCGACTCTCCCTCGTGCTCTTGAACACAGCCAGCGTGATCACGCCGGCATCGTCACGATTCCATACATGCATCAGTCTCCTCGCTAGGTCGTAGACCAACCTGCTTCCTGAACGCATTCAACTTCTTCTCGAGCATGACGGGGCTGGAACACCCAGACACCTCGACCCAGCCTTCAATCAGAGCCTTCTGCCTGAGCGTATCAGCCCTCGACACTCTATGCGTGACTGCCACCGCGCTCTGCGCCGACTTACAATCCACCCGCAAGCTGTCCGCCTCGAGCTCCATCCCGTTGAGCTTGCTCTGCAGTTTGTCGTGCTCGACGTCGCTTGCGAACGCCTCCAGATCGTGCGCGTCCTTCTCCGCAGTGTATCTGCTCATCGCTATCAGCAGCAAACCTATCGCCAACGCGCCGCACAACGCCTGGTAGAACTGCATCGGATCAATGATGGCCATAGTCATGCTAGCACCTCCTTCTCCTCCGGTGCACTCTCGTCGAGCTGCCACCCGCTGGACTTGAAGGCCTCGGGCGTCTTGCATCCCGTGGACTCGCGCCACTTCTCGATCTGCCTGAAGCACCTGTCCTGTTTCTTCTGCATCCGGCCCTGTCCCAGCCGATGGGATTCCAGGCACTCGATCAGCTCTGCCTTGCCGTACTTCGCGTATTTGAGCTCCTCCACCGCCCGCTTGGCCTCGGTCCTCCACGTCCACTTGTCCTTGAGCGCCTGCAGGATCTCCCGCGAGTGCTTCATGGTCTGCAGGAGGAGGGCCAGAAGCCCGGCCAGAGCCGCTATCGCATAGGCCATCGATCTCAGTTCATGCATCATGTCAGTCATGTCCACCACACTCCCTGCCTAGTCGCTCTCTCTCTCAACTCCGCCGTCTCCGCTCTCAGCTCGTCGACCTCCTTGCGCCTCTCGACGTACTTCGTAAAGAGCATCCCCAGATCGTACTGATGCCAGGCCCCGTTCGATGCATGCCTATAGCGCCACACCCCATTTACCATCTTCTCTTCGTGATACATGCTCGCTCCCTTTCGGCACGCTCGTGCCGATTCGATCCTTGAACCGGAGAAGCCCCCACAGACATAGTCCGCAGGGGCTCCAAGAGTTCGCGACGTCTATCCATGCGTTCCCGCATAGATCTTGCAGTCTCTCAACGCGGCTTGAACGCCGGCGTTGAACTCCTCGAGTGTCTTTATCTGATTGTCCAGGTCCATGCTAGCCAGCCCCGTCTTCAAATCAAGACGATTCCAGTACATGTCGACCAATGCACTTGCCATAACCATCTGCGTTGGATCATCGATGGCAGTCGCCAGCGACGTCTTGACCAGGAGCATGAGGTCCGCATCATCCACCACGTCGGACGTGATGACACTATCGAACACGCTGTACGCCGTCTCGACTGCTTGAGCCTGCTCGGGCTTCAACTCATCCTTTCCGAGCAGGTACGCAATCGTGACTAGCCGCCCCACTTGCTCCGGGGATACCTGACTGGCCTCCTGGGTCAGAAGCGCGCAACCAGGTCCAGACACAAACAACGGCATCAGAAACAGAGCCAGCGTCACCACGAAGCCGTATCCCACCCAGAATTCCTTTCCAGTTCTCATTCCAAATCCCCTTTCACTTGCGGAAACGCCTCGCCTCTCCGGGAGCCCGGTCGTCGAACATGAACACACACCCAGCGAGAATGCACCGATCCCTCCCGTACAGCTCCACGATCACCTCGCGGAAGTCCAGGACCGTGAGATCGTCCGCCTCCCACTGGACAGCGGCGACGGCCACCTCCATGGAGGCATACACTGTGTCATGAAACATGGCTATGACTCCCCGACTGCGCACCACGGCGACCGCCTCGCAGATGACCGCCCCCGACGTCAGCACGGGAACCGGAGGGGGGTCTTACGACCCCCGTCAGATTTTGAATAGGCAACAAGGCTACTGCTATCTTTTCGATCATGCACTCCTCCTCCTTTCATCTTCGGGGCTGCGCCAGCCCGACTTGCGTATGAGCCTCTCGGCGGCCCTCCTGGCCGCGCCCACATCTCCATGCCACCCGCAAGAGCATCTGCAATGGGACTCGTCTCCCCACTCGTGACTTCCGTCCTCCTCCGTGCGATCCGCGTATAGCCGGGCCTCCGCCAGAATCGAAACCTTGAAACCATCGTCATGCCCGCAACTCGGACACAGCATGCGCCATTCGTACAGGACGGACCCGGACAGCGTGCAGGACTCGTCAGCGCATCTGCGCGCCAGGCACGCGTCACACTCGCATATGGCCTCGGAGCGCGCGCCGTCGGGATATCCGATGTGCTTCGCGTCCTCGCCGCAGGCGCACAGAATCACGGCATCCACGGGCACCTGCGGACGTGAATCAAAGAACTCGCACAAAAACTTGAGAGATCTCAGAGAGAAGACACCGCTCAGATTAAACGGAGGTCCACCTCCGGAATCGCACAGCGCCCTCGCCAGTTGCCGCGAGTCATGCAAACCCGGACACAAATCATCGTAGGCGTCTCGCAGACCCTGGTACTTCAACTCCGCATCGATCCACCTCTCGGCTGCGAGCTGACACTCTTCGAGAACTTCTCCCGTGACGTCCTCCCCCGTCCTCGAATAGCCGACAGCTCCGACAAACACGTGGTCATTGCTGGGGCTATGCTTCTTTCGCACATACCCGAACACGCACGCGCTCGCCTCGAGGTTATCTTCGACGATCCATCTCAGTTTCAAATCACTCGCCATCTGCTTCCTCCCGCGCCTCTTTGACGAGCCTATACGCCAATCGCGACGACCACGCTCGGGCCATGTCCCGGAGCACGATGTGCTCGGACCCCGTCAAATCGCCACACTTCGGTCCCGTGCTCAAAGTCAGACGCAGCGAGGGCCGGGCCGCCACCGCGTCCATCGTCATCACATACTCCCCACCGCCCTTGTTCCTCTCGTCGAGCAGGGTCTCCTGCTCCTGCGCCGGCAGCCCCTCGAACCCGACCACTGGGGCCAGCTCCAAGCTGCCGTTGTTCGACATCATGCTCTTGACGCAGAGCATAGACTCCTTCGCCCAGGGCAACTCGCTCTCGTCCAATCGGTCAATCAACTCCTGTGGTGTCATTCTTCTCGTCCTTTTGTTTCGGTTCCCGTCTAAGCCACTCGAGATGCATCATGCTGCGCTTGATCCTGTCCACGGTATTGGTCACCGCATCCGCGTCGAACGCCACCGTGTACACCGACATCCGGTCTCCGCGACAAGCCGGACCATACTCCAGCAACGCACCACAGTGGGCATACCCCCGCCTCCCCCTGTGTAGTGAGATGTAGGGCAGACTCACTCCGAGCCAACAGTGGCTCACACTCGGCGTCTCCGGAATGCGGATCTCCAGCGTGTGATTGTCCACACTCCACAGGTTGTGCCTCCAGCAGTCCATCCTCGACAGGTTCTCCACGAAGACAGCCAGCAACTCCGGATTCACTCTGCTACGCTCCATGCCCCCGATATCCTCTCCCAGCTCCCTGCCGCACTCCGGCTCCAAATCCGCGACCGCTCTAAACACGACGGACCTGACACGTGCAAAGTCCTTCTCGTTCATCATGGTCTCCTGCTCCCTATTCCTTGCAAATATCAGCTGTGGCGCGATGGCTTGCCACAAAGTCGGCGGCCAGCTCCCGCATCAAACCCCCGACAAGATCCGACGTGAGACCCTGATCAGCCTGGACCGGGCGGGCATGATCAAAGAAAATCCGCGGAGGGATCACCCTCCGATCGACACGCTCCGCCAACTTGATCCGGAACCTGCGCGCTCTATTTCCCCGCATACCCTCAGGCACGTTCACAGCCACGGTGTTGACCTTCAAAGCATCCATCTCGATCTCCCACTGCCCATCCGGGATCGGATCCCAATAACTCAGCTCAGACACAAACCGTGCGAGCTGATCAAACAGCTTCCTCGCCGCCATGTTCATCCGATCCACCTGGACATCCAGCTCAGAGCACTGCTCGCTCAAACTGAGTCTCGCGGTACTCGCCTGTTCGGCTATGTCTAATATCAACGCGTCGATGTCGAGGTCGGGGATCTCACCCACAAGGTAAGTCGTCGCAGCCGCCTGCACTATGCCCGGCGTGGGCAGGGGAGCTAAGCTCACCCCCGAATCACCCAGCCTGTGCTTATTGTCGTTTGCCATAGTCACAGTCTCCTTTCGTGCTGACTAGAGTCCATCCATTCCGGGCGTGGCGTGTCCGCCGACCTCGTACTTCTCCACAACCCATGCCTGCGCTCTACGGGGCTCTCCCCCCTGCAGCTCCTGCTCGCGATGCGTCTCCAACGCCTGATCCGCCTCGTCCCGGTCGAACGAGATGCAAAGTACCTGGAGGCTTCCCTCGTGGATGCTGTCCCAATACTGCGCCAGGTACACCACCTGATGCTGGGGGCTGGCTTTCCCGCTAACCGGGAAGCAGACCGCACAGGTCCGCTCGGTTGTCAGGGGGTTGTCCCCTCCCACCCGCTCGCGCTCCCCCAGCCTTTGACCGCACTGCGCGTAGTGCTCGTTTCTGGCGGAGTGCGCCAGCCCGTCTGTCTTCGATCTGTACACGGTCATGTACGGCATATCCGTCTCCATTGTCTAAAACACCAGCTCCACTATCGGAGGCGGCTCTTCCCCCAACTCCAAAAGAGCCTGGTACTTGTCGAAGGGCCCGGACTCGTCACCCTCGATCATGCACATCACCACACCGCTGACCTCCTGATCCTTGCCTGTGACTCTGACACTTACAGGCTCCTGGCCGTCCGACATCTCGCTCACATAATCCTCCGGAGGCAACTGCAGAGTCAGTGTGCGTGCGCTCAGATCCTCCATCGCCTGGAGCATCGCCCTGAGCGAAGAGCTGCAGAACGACACGCACCTGCGGGTCCTGTCGTATCCATGCGATGCCTTCGCGACGCTCTGGATGGCCGTCAGAGCCTCCTGCTGGCTCGGGGACAGCGTCCTGCGCACAACCGGCTTCCCGCGCCGGTTGCCGTGCATGGCGTTGTCCCTCTCGATGACGCCCACACCCGGATCCCCCGGGTCCCGGGCCACCAGCATCAGGTGCCCGTCAGTGGCTATGATATATCCACGGTCGATGAACACATGATTCATCGCGCGCTTCACATCGCTCTCCCCCGAGCCGACGCACCCCCTGGCGTGAGCGACCGCGGCCACTAGGCTTTCATTGACCATTGCCATTCTCCAGATCCTCCAGACCCCTGATCTCGT
>Ga0307928_10004412_pt1 | contig 10670 bp, 15 predicted proteins | sample AceLakmetagen232_FD_201815 | JGI IMG/M metagenome (GOLD analysis project Ga0307928, IMG submission 201815) | Saline water microbial communities from Ace Lake, Antarctica - #232 | ecosystem: Environmental > Aquatic > Non-marine Saline and Alkaline > Saline | place: Antarctica: Ace Lake...
TTTAGTTAATTTAATTCTTTTTTTTCTGTTATTAATCTTTTTTTTTAAATCATAGGACTTATTCAGTTCGTTATTAATTAAAAATCCTATTTCATTAGGTATTCTATTTGGATTCTTCTTATAAAAACTTTCAATACGTATTTTTTCAAAATTTATATAATTTTCACGAAGATTTTTTTCATTTTTAAAAGTTATTGATGTATTACCATCAAAAATTGTAATATATTTATCAGTATTATTTTTACAATCTTCTTCAAACTCAGATCTTTGTTTTTTATCTAAATAGATAAATTTATTATATCCGTTTTTTGATTTGTCACTTAATCTATTTATATTTAATATAGATATAAAAATAAAAAAGCTACTAATACAAAATGTTATTAATTTTATTACTTCTGATCCATCCATAATTTGTTTTTTTGTTTTTAAATTTATAAACAGTTAAATCCTTTTTAGATAACCACTGCCAATCGTAAAACTCGGGTGGAAGGTTGATTGCAATAACTTGATTGAAGTCGTTAAACGTTAGATTTTTATTAGCAGTTATTGAATTTTGATTGTTCATAATACTTTAATACATTTTTATATTTGGAATAAAGTGATGATTATTAAAAAATCCATTAATATGCTTTAAGTAATTTAATGTATCATATACTTCTCCCATTCGATATTGTTCATAACTATCAGGAAAAGAAATAGTAGTATCATCTTCTCTAAACCATCTTGTTTCTGGTAAAAGTTTATAACCACTATCATTTTCATATTTAATATATTCACCATCTTTATTGATAATAAATTCTCCTTTTATACCATCATTTTCTACACTTTTAATTAATAACTTATTAAAACCTTTTTGTAATTTAATTGATAAATCTAATTCATAGCAGTAATCGGGGTATCCTTTAAAACTTACTTCTTCAAATTTATCTGAAGTAGATATATTTATAACACTTTTATATTCTTTAATTTCTTCCTTTATTCCTTCTGAAATTTCAAATTGAGAAAACTCTTTTCGTGTGTTATATACAATTGTGGTAATTTTACTTATTTTATTACCAAATAAAGATGAATTTTCTTTTAATCCAAATTCAAATTCTACTTTATCAAAATGACCTAATGTTGAATGATTAAAATCTTTAATAACTGTTGTTTTCATAATTTGTTTTATTTTAACTTTAACTGCTTGTTCCATAATTTGTTTTATTTTATAGTATATTCTTCTTCATCTTCACTAATTACTATTTCCATATCTAATAACATACCAGACTTAGTATTAGTTATATCTGCATTTAAATAGTCACGCATATGCATAAGTTTAAAAAATACTACTATATTAACAACTAAATATATCTTTTTATTAGGAGAAGGTGTAAAAATAATACGAGACTCTAAAATTTTTAAATATAACTTACGAGTTTTAGTTTCTGGAGTTTTTTGAAATAGTTTTACTAAAATAATTATTATTCCAAAACTTATTAAACAACCTATTAAATATTCCATAATTTGTTTTATTTTATATATTCCGAAAATTCTATTTTTTTTTATTTCGAAGTATGTATTTATTAATATACATCTATAATCTCTGTTAATTTATATGAAGGGAATGGTTTACTAAAATAATTAATATGTAATTTATTAATTCTAATCCACTCAATCCATTTTTCAATTTCTTCTTTATTGTAATGAGCTTTCTCAAATAAAATATATCCTGAATATTTAAAACTTAAAAACTCTTCAATAGTTACTTCTCTAAAATTAGCAGTTGCTTTATAAATATAATACTTAGATAAATCGTAAGGTTTAATAAAGTCTTTAAATAAAAGATTACTATGATTAGATACAATAACTCTAAAACAGTTACTTCCAATACTTCTTGTTTTTATTGTTCTTTCTTCATTGATATAATACATATTCCGTAATTTTTTCCATCTAAGAAAGTATATTTTTTATTAATATACATCTATAATCTCTGTTAATTTATATGAAGGGAATGGTTTACTAAAATAATTAATAAATAGATTATTATCTTTAATCCATTCAATCCAATTACTTATTTCTTCTTTATTATAATAAGCTTTCTCAAATAAAATATATCCTGAATATTCAAAAGATAAAAACTCTTCAATAGTTACTTCTCTAAAATTAGCAGTTGCTTTATAAATATAATACTTAGATAAATCATAAGGCTTAATAAAGTCTTTAAATAAAAGATTACTATGATTAGATACAATAACTTTAAAACAGTTACTTCTAATTACTCTTTTTATTGTTCTTTCTTCATTGATATAATACATATTCCGTAATTTTTTCCATCTAAGAAAGTATATTTTTTATAAATATCTATCTTTTTTGCATCAATTAAATTATAATCTAAATTAATAAAACTATTTATTCCTGTAATTGAAATAACAAAATCTGAAACTTCTAAACATCTTTTAATAAATATAATTGCTTTTGAAAAAGGTGGATTCATTATTGTTACTCTACCTTTTTTATAACTTAAATCATATTTTAAAGTTGGTTTTAAAAAATTCATTTCAATAATATCATTTCGATTAGCTTCATTCTTTATATCAAAAGCTAAAACTGGAACAGTAGGATATTCTTTTTTTAAAACATCTATGATTGCACCATTTCCTGAAGCTGGCTCTAAAAATTGAGTAATCTCTCCATCATAAAACTTTTTTAAATGAGCTAACATTTTTAAAGTTAAATCTGGTGGTGTGTATATCTTCTCTAAATCTCCTTTTTTCTTGTTTCCCAAAACTTATTTATTTTTTATTCTAGTACGAGGATCATTACTAAATAATGCAATTGCTTCTAAATTAATACTTATATAATCAAATGGTTCTTCTAATGTATCAGTTTTTATTGATACATCAATTAAATCAGTATTTATAATTAAATTACTTTCTTTACTAAAAGTACGCTTTAATAAATTACTAAAATTAATATCATCATCAATTGGATAATTAAACTCAGCAAATTTTATATAAGTTCCAATACAATTAGTGTTTTCTATACTAAATTTAGATTGTTCAATACATTGCTCTTTTATTTTATTATATATTTCTGAATCTAATAAAATATTTTTTTCACATAAAGCTAATTCAACACCAAGTTTTAAATTATCCTTATTGATAACTGTATTCATAATACACGTTGTTATTATATCTTTCATATTTTGTTTTTATTTTATATATTCCGATTTATTATTTTTTTTGTTTTCATTAACCTAATATAATTTTATATTTGGAATAAAATAATCATTACTAAAAAACCCATTTATACGTGACATAATATTATAAGCTATATATACTTCTTTCATTCTATTTATATAAATATCTGGAAATGATGATAAGAGCGTGATTTCAGTATCATCCTCTCTAAAGTATCTTCTTTTGGGTAAACGTTTATATCCTTGATTATTTTCATATTTAATATATTCACCATCTTTATTAATAGTAAATTCTCCTTCAAGATCACCATATTTTGTTTTTTTAAATAATAACTCTTTAAAACCTTTTTTTAATTGTAATGAAAGACTCTTTTCAATATCTTTAGATATATATTCTATATACCTTATTTCTTCGATTTCCTTAGAGGTAGATATATTTATAACAGTTTTTAAGAATATTCTTCTTTCATCATTTTTAATTCCTTCTGAAATTTCAAATTGTGTTAGCTTTTTTTCATCACTATAATTTATTGCTGTTATTTTACTTACTTTATTACCAAATAGGACTGAATTTTCTTTTAAATCAAATTCAAATATTACTTCATCAAATTTGGATAATTGTCCTTTATGTTTAAAATCTTTGATCACTGTTGTTTTCATAATTTGTTTTATTTTATATATTCCGATTTTATTATTTTTTTTATTTGTGTTTATTATTTATACGTAAAATTGTTTAAAAAGTTTAAATTTTAATTGATTGATTTTTAATGATTTATAACTGTTTGATATTCAACACTAGTGTCTTTTTTTGAATGAAAAAATATCGTTGTAATTATTTGATTTATATAGTCTTATAACGTTTTTTGTCTTTTTTTGGGGAATCATAAGTAACCAGCCCGACATTCTATAGTAATAATAATAATAATTAATCATTAATCATTAATCATTAATCATTAATAATCATTATACTAATTCATATTTAATATATCCTAATCCATTAAATCTATTCTTGAGTTCTTTAATCATCTTTTCTTTTTCACTCTTTTTTACATATAATGAATCGTGAACAGGTAAACACCAGATTTCTTTTTTTAATTTATTAAATACTGGTATAAATACATTTGCTTCTTCAGTTTGTAATTCTAAAGGAAATTGTTCTTTACAACCATTTGGTTTTAATTTTTTTATTTCATTATATACATCTGTATAAAACTCTTTAATTACTTTATCTAAAACAGCATATCCTTTATTTGATTTATACATTACTTTTAAAAACTGAGGTTTAATATCATTTCTATTATTAAATTCTTTAATTACTGAAATTACTGGTTTATTCTTTTTTATTATAATTTCCTTATATTTATTACTACCTGTTAATTCAATATATTTTTCTAAAAACAAAGAATATATATCATTTTCAGTAACATCTGTAAAAAATTGTTGTATATCAGTATTATCTGGTTTTAATTTTAATAGTTTTGATGCTAAAAAATATGGTTGAGATGATTTTAAATCAGATTGAACAAGTTGCTCTCCATCAATATAACAGAAATTACGTAATTCACGTTTTATAAGATTAAATGTGTGAAATATTCTACCAGTTTTTTCATCTTCTACTATTATCCATTTTTTATCAACAATGTCATTTATCATTCTTTGATAAACATTATATTTATGTGTATTATGAGTTCCATTTGGATTTATAAAATAATTGTTTTTAACTAAATCCATTAACCATTTTGTTGCAGATATTTCATCAAAATCTATTTTATTTAAAAAACAATATATATCCCAAAACTTTCTATCAAAGTTATTTCTTGAATATGATTTTTTTATAGTTTTATATAGTTTTTCATCATTTATAAGAACTTGAGTTTGCATAGTTAAATCTAAATAATCTATTTTATCTTTAAAATCTAAATTAATCCAATAGTCTTTTGATTTTTCACCAACAATATATTGTTTATCAGTTTGTATAATTCCTTTATTAATAGAAATATCTATAATTTGTTTATAATATCGTCTACCTAATAAGTTTGAAATATAAATAGCTTTTAATCTTGCTTTAATATTTCTGAAAGTTTTTTCTGGATGTGAAGATGATTGTCTTTCTATTAGTTCATATAATAAAAAGAATTTTGTTCTTGGGAGTGATTTGCAATAAATATCTTTTAATAAGTTATCTACCTCATTTACAAATACTAACGGAAATTTAATATATTTTTTCATTTAGTTGGTTTATTTATTTATTTCATTATTTTAGAAAAAGCTCTGTTGAGAAGTATGCCTACTTCCCAACAACCAACTAAAATAACGAGCTTATATTTTTGAATGATTAAATTTAATTGTGTTTATATTGTTTAAAATTACCAGACTTTGAACTGAAAACACAATATAGTATCATTCTATTTATATATTAAAATTTTTTTATTTTTTTATTTTTTTTAATAGTTTAAATTTACTATAACTCATTAATAATAAACAATATATAACTATTATTTAATAACTATTTGATAATCAATTAATTCGTAATTTGCAAATAAAAAAAGGCAATGCTGACTAAAACATTACCTTTTTACACAAATGTATTATATATTAATCAATGTAGTTATTATTTAAACGTATAAAAAATAAAAAAGTTTAATACGATTTGAACCAAGAATACACGAGAGTAAAACGAAAAACAAAAAATATATTAAAATATAAATATATAAAGTAAAACCTATGAAAATATTAAGACTAGTTTTAGAATTTCTAAATATAATTGAAAAACAAACGTTAATAGATAAATGTAAAGAATCAACTAAACAATTTTATAAAGATGTTAAAAAAGCTAAAAAGAAAAATAAATAAAATATTTATTATAGGTGGAGGTAGTTCACTCAAAGGGTTTGATTTTAATCAGTTAAAAGGAAAAAATGTTTTGGCTATTAATAGAGCTGTTGAATTTGTTCCATTTGCTCAAATATTATATTTTGGAGATTATAAGTTTTATAAAGAATATAAATCAGATATTACTTCTTTCTCAGGTTTGAAATATACTTTAGAATCAGATAATCAATTAGATGAAGATATAATTGTTTTAAAGAACACTGGAAAATATGGATTTGACTTAAAAGCTGGTTGTATAAAATGGGGAGGAAATTCTGGATATTCTGCTATTAATTTAGCTTATCATCTTGGATTTAATGAAATAGTTTTAATGGGTTTCGATATGAAATATATTGAAGGAAGCCATTTCCATTCAGGATATAATGATTCAAGATTAAATGAAGAAACTTATAAAAGATTCTTAAAAGCTTTTGAAAATTTTAAAATAGAAAACATAAATATATACAATACAAGTTTAGAATCAGCATTAACAGTATTCCCTAAAAAGAGTATTGAAGAATTTCTCTAATAAATTAGTTATCAAATAATTAAACAAAAATATATTATAAAAAAGTTTGGTAAATTAAAATAAAACGTTATTTTTACGTATTATTAATCAATAAAAAAATACACAAATGAAAGAAAATTTAAAAGATTTAATCGCGCGAATGGATAGAATGCAAAAAAGACTTGGTTTAGTTTTTATTGGATTGTTTAGTTATTTACTTATATTTTCAATTATACTTGGATATTACAACTATGATTTAGTTAAGGATAATAATTCATTAGAAAAAGAATATTCATTAATACAAGATACAATTAAACAAAACAACGCACAGTTTCTTGCTTATGATATTGAAATCAAGAAACTTGCAGTTGAAATAGTTGATTTAAAAGCAGTTAAACAAGAAGTTAAAATTGTTTATAAAACTAAAGTTGTTTATAGTGATGATTATGAATTAATTAATAATAAATATGAAATCAATGTAGATAAAATGCAAAAGCTTTACGAAAGATTTAAAATTGAAAATAAAAAACCAGCATTTATATTAAATGGTTCAAGATATAGACTTATTAGATTTATTGGACAAAAAGCTTATGAATAAATTATGGAGTATAATCTATTCCAAGTAAATCATCAATATCATCTTCAATAGCGGTTAGTTCTTTTGCTCGTAATTCTAATTGTGTTAAAAAAGCAGGTCCACTAGTAAAAGTACCAGGGCCTGCTGGTGTAGTTGTTCCACCATTTACTAAATTTTTTACATCAGTCATAAATGCATCTATTAATGTATTTTGGTTTTGTAAAATTTGATTTAATGAAAGTTTAACAGGAATTGCTGTTTGCGTCATTTTTGTTTCTTCTCTCATATAATCAACAGAGTAATTAAGTGACTTATAGTTTTCTAATTCATCTAATATATTTCCAGACATTGATGTATATTGAATTAATAAAAAATTACGGTGTTCAATATTTGATGTTGTAATGAGAGTATAAAAATCTAATAACTGATTATTAAATAATAACCATTGAATATTTTCTATTATAAAAAAATTAAATGCGTGTTTTAATTGTTTTATAGTATTTTCTGTTACAGTACTGTTAAAAAATGCATTTATTGTATTTTCTGTTACAGTACCGTCAAAAAATGCATTTATTGTATTAAAAAAAGAAAAATATGAATTAAATGTATTAATATCATATTTTTTTTGAGTCCAATTATTATTCTTTGATAAGGCATAAAAAATAAAACCTATAACATTTTGATCGTTTATTATAGTTAATTGTATATCACTATTTAAATTATTAATAGCTTCAGTAATTGTATTATTAATATTTTTAAAAGAATCAGTTAAAAACACATCTTCAGTTGTAAAAAAATTATTAACAACAACTTTTAAATCAGAAACATATCCGTTATTTACAATTACATTATATAATAATTTAGTAAGTGTCATTATTTGAAGATAATCCTGAATGTAATTTTGTGTTTCTACAATACCATCAACTACTACATTAAAAATACTTTTATCTATTTTATTTTTAAATGCTTTTTTACTTTTACCAATAAATATTTTACCATCAGATGGAACAATATTCATTAAATTTGATTTATTTCCACCAAATAATGCACCTTCTGGTGTTCTAAAACTATAATATGGTAAGCCTGTATGTGTTTCACCACTTGCAAATATTTTAACAAATCCATTATTACCTTTAAAATCAATATGAAAACCATTTGGTGAAATAAAAGTTATTGTATTTTTATTAGCTTTATCAATATCTTTAACTCGTGTACCAATAGAAATATATTTTGAAGAATTTGGATCACCTATATTAAATACTCCAATATCTCCAACGGTAGCTACAAATCCAGTATCTTCATCAAAAAGTAAAACATAAACATATGATTCTAGTGCTGGAATAACACTTGCTTCTTTAGTAGAATCTGGACTAAACTTAATATTATAATAATAATTACTGAAGTTATCTTTTATATTTTCATCAAAACCAGGTATATCACTTGGCTCTACATCAACAGTATTTCGTTTACTTACATTATCATCATTATGGTAATAAACTTTCCTAACATAACATATCCTTGCATAAGGTAAGTTCTGTTCACCTATGTCTTGTATTAATGTTCTAATATTTTCCATTTAATCTAATATTTTTTCAATGTAATCATCAATGTTAAAATTCTGTTCAATATACTTTCGTATTTCATACCCATTACTTGCGTTGTAAGCCATTATCTCTTTTTGGAAATAAATACTATCAGTTTGTTTGTTAAAGTTGGTCAGCCATCCTGAAAAATTTGTTGTGGCGTGTTCTTTAATGTTATTTATTGTTACAAGACCATTCGCACCAATTGTGTTTGCAATTAAAACTTGTTTTCCCATAGCCATAGATTCAATGGCTGATCTACCAACTGAAACTACTAAATCACTTGATTTAATATAATCTTCTACATTCCAACGATTTACATTTCCTTGATTTAAATCTTCACCTAAAACACTTAAATATATATTTTTGTTTGAACAAGCAGCTAATACTTTTCCAACCAGAAATGCGTTATTTCTACTATCAAATATTAAAACTTTTGATAATTTACGTTTTGGCTTAATATATTTAAAACGAGTTAAGTTTATAGCATTCCTAATCATTATTTTATTATTATGATTTAAGAATTTATAAGCTCGCTCACCCATTACACAAACTTTGTCTGCATTTGGATTCATATAGTTTGATGCCATTAAATTATGTACAAAATGAATTGTTTTTTTTCCAAATCTTTCTGCTTCAGTATAATTAGTGAATACATAATCAAATGATATTCTTGGTATTTTACTTAAAATTGTGCAACCCAAAGTTTCAAACATTCTAATTAATAAAGAATCTTTATTCTTGGATTTAAAATAAACATATAATTTTGCTTTAGGATATTTCTTTTTAATTGATTCTAATAACGTATAATTAAAAGTACCAACTCCAGTTATTTCCGTAAAACTTAAAATCGTTAAAATTTTCATATTTATGAACTGTATTTTGTTCTTGCTACTTCATTCCATTTATTCGTATTAGTATCCCATCTAAGAATTATTCTAAATATTCCATTAGTCGGATCTAAATTCATATCATATCTTGTTGTAGTACCTACATCATCTGTATATATTCCTAATGCTGTGCTAAGGAAAGTAACATCAAATCCTTGAACATTTCTCATTCCTGCTACTGCTCCAGTTGAAATAGTTTCAAAAGGAACTTTCTTAATTTGTAAACCCAAATTAGAAGTAACTGTACCAACGCTAGTTATGTGAGTATCATAAGTTAGACTTAACCCTCTATTTGCTGAAGAATGTTTTTTAACTTCTACTGTAATTTCATATCCATCATAAACTGTTGAAGGAGGTAAAATTTGTGAAATAGTACAATTCTCTCCAGAAGGTGTGATAAGTCGTACAATATGCTGCCCATCATCTAAAGTATATGACTTTAAAACCCAATTTAAATAATCACCAGTTGCTCCAGTAGCCAAAGTTGTAAAACGAGTTCCTGCTCCTACTCCAGTATCTTCATAGTTATAACCAGTAATATCTAAGTTAGATTCTTTTTTAAGAATTTCTTTTAAGTCTTTTAAATAAATAACTCCTGACCAAGTTGCTGGTGTGCTTGTAAAAATTGCAGTTTTTCTTTCATTAATATATTTTGATCGAGCATCTGCAAATAAAACTGGATTACTTAAAACTGTGTTTAAATCCCACTCATAAGTAGTAAGTACGTCATCTTCAGTAGTATAAGCTGGTAAACTTTCTGTTCTAACTTCATCAACAATAAATATTTCGCCATCATTCCAAATAGCACCTTCTGAAATACTTAATACTGGTGCAACACCACCACTACCTACAACAGTTATATAACAACCATATAATATATATGGATCACTTGCATCACTTAATCCTTTTGAAATTACACTTGTTAAATTTTTAACATTTTCTTGTATTAATTCAATATTATTAATGGTATGTGGCATACCACCTAATAAAACATCTAAATCTGAATATATTTTGTTCATATTATTTTTTATTTTATATAATTTTTATTTCGTAACTTTTATCT